>Ga0307476_10000664_pt1 | contig 24977 bp, 24 predicted proteins | sample atmos_gasesECM2C_2_FD_203314 | JGI IMG/M metagenome (GOLD analysis project Ga0307476, IMG submission 203314) | Hardwood forest soil microbial communities from Morgan-Monroe State Forest, Indiana, United States - atmos_gasesECM2C_05 | ecosystem: Environmental > Terrestrial > Soil > Temperate...
AGCCACGCCGTGAGCCACGCCAGGTAGCTGCGTCCCACGTAGAGCTCGAAACGAGGACTCGGATCGACGCAGTCGATGACCACCGCAAGCTGCGCAAAGCGTGTGCGCGTCGACCTTCCGGCAGGAAAGCTCTCCGGGTCCATGTCCAGGCCGCAACCTTTGGAGAGGAGCTCGCGTGCCGCGGCACCATCGACGCGCAATACCTTGATACCGCAGCTGAGCTCTACGCCCGTGATGCCCTGCCCTGCGAAGTGGTGGTCGAGGCGCTCGCGCAGTCGAGTGGCATCGATACGATCGCAGACAGCAAGCCATTCGGTGGGACCCAGCGTCAGCACGCGCACCTCTGCGACGAGATCGGAAGGCATCAGCAACGGGGGCGGCGGATCTGAGGCCAAGGATTTCAACTGCAGCACGACTCGCTCACCGACGGGGGCGATATGGAGACGGCGGTCAGCCACGCATGCGCTCGCCGGTCGGGTCGTAGAACATCGGCGTCACCACCCGCGCGCGACCGATGAGCGCGCCATCGTCGAAGACGTTCACGTCCTCGCCCAAGTGGTAACGGCCGCTGCGCAACAGGGCAAGCGCGATGGGTTCGTGAGTCAGCGTAGCGATGCCGGCGGAAGTAATCCAGCCATCCGTGGGGCTGCTTGAGCCTTGCACGCGCAGGTGGCTGCCAATGACGAAGGGTTTTTCTCCCAGTGCCCGCATGCCGACGAGCTGCAACCGGTCAGCACGAACGTGCTCCGCCAAGGCGAGTGAGCGTTTGCCGATGTAGTCCGCCTGCTTCGTCTGGGCAACCTTGCCCCAGCCCACGTCGTCCGGAACCGTCGTGCCGTCGCTGTCGGTGCCAATATGCAGAAATCCCTTCTCGAGGCGCAGTTGCATGAGCGTGTCCAGGCCGATGGGCTGCAGTCCTTCCTTTTCGCCAACATCTACCAGGGCTTCCCAGAGCTTCGGGCCCGAATCCGCCGGGACATTGATCTCGTAGGTAAGCTCGCCCGTGAAGCTCACCCGATAGATACGCGCAGGAAGGCGCAGCAGCGTCCCCTCCCGCATGTTGAGATGCGGGAACGCGGCGGGCGCGAGGTCGATGTCGCACTCGAGTTTCGCGAGGACCGTGCGCGCACGCGACCCTGCGAGCGAAACGACGGCCCACTGCTCGGTGACCGGCGTGATCGTGAGCCGCAGGCTCGGCCACTCGCACTGGCGCCACTCCTCGAGCCACTGATACACCCGCACGGCATTGCCGGAAGTCGTCGTGATGAGAAGACGATTGGGCGCGAGTGCGACGATGGTGCCATCGTCAAAGAGGATGCCCGTCTCACGAAGCATCAGGCCGTAGCGTGCACGGCCGGGCTGGAGTGTTTTGAGGTTGTTGATATAGAAGCGATCGAGGAATTCGAGCGCATCCGGCCCCTCGACCTCGATCTTCCCGAGTGAGGAACCGTCGAACAGGCCGGCGGCCGTGCGCACGGCGCGGGCTTCGCGCAATGCGGCCTGCTCGCGTGATTCGCCGCTCTTGATATAGACCACGGGCCGTTGCCAGCCGCCGAAGTCATGGAAGATCGCCCCGTGGCTCGCATGCCACTCGTGCATCGGCAGTCGGCGTTTTGGTGCAAAACGTTCGCCGATATCGCGTCCGGCAATTGCTCCGAGCGTCACGGGGACGATGGGAGGCCGCAGCGTCGTGTGGCCCAGCTGCCGGGGCGGTGCGTTCCGAAGGCGTCCGACAATCTCGAGCGCTTGCGCATGCGAGGTCTTGCCCTGGTCCGCCGCCATGCCGAGCGTCGTGTAACGCTTCACGTGCTCGACGTGGCGGTAGTTCTCACGTACCGCGAGCTCGAGATCCGCCACCGTGACGTCGTGCGCAAGATCGACCCACTGGCGATGGGTATCGCCGGTGGGACTGACGCGCGGACCGACGGGAACGCGCCGGGACGCCGAGCCGACAATCTCGACGGCTGCGACCTCGCCTTCAGGTTGCAGGACGCCGGATGCGTCGTCATAGGCGAGCTTCCCGCCGCACTGGCTGTAGAGCTGAAGCGCCGGCGCAAAGCCGCCGGAGACGAGCAGCCCGTCGCAACTAAAGGTCTGCCGGGAGACGACGCGAAGCGCATCTCGCGAGAGACGTCCGACCGTAACGCTGCGCAACGCATCGAAGCCTGAGGTGTCAAGGGGTATCCGCCCGGGCAACCATTGGGTGTGCGCAGGCTGTTCGCTGCCACGCGGGTGCTCGGCCCCATCCGCTCTCGTATCGAGTACGGCGAGCACTGCGACACCGGCTTCCGCGAGATCATGCGCGATGGCATAGGCCGAATCGTTGTTGGTTGCGATCAGTACGCGACGTGCAGGCGCTACGCCGTAGCGTTGCAGGTACTGCCATGCGGCACCCGCCAGCATGATCCCGGGGCGATCATTGTTTGCGAAGATCAGTGGCTGCTCGATCGCGCCGGTCGCGAGCACGATGTGTTTGGTGCGCACCATCCAGTAGCGCTCCCGGGGCGCAGTCTTACGCGGGCTGTCGAGCTGCTCGATGAGTGAGACCACATTGTGGTCGTGTGCGGCGACCGCGGTCGTACGCGTGAGGATGCGGACGCCCGGAAGGCGAGCGAGCTCCGCGACCACCTCGCCCGTCCCTGACTCTTGCCGCGAGGCGTTATGACCACCGAGCGCAGGGTTCGCCTCCGCCAGCACGACGCGGACACCTTCGCGCGCCGCTTGCAACGCTGCGTTGAGGCCCGCGCGGCCGCCGCCGACTACGAGCACGTCGGCGTGCAGGTTGTGCAGATCGTAGCGGTCCGGATCTTCCCCGCAAGGCGCATGCCCCAATCCCGCCATCCGCCTGATCAGCGGTTCCCAGGCATGCCAGCTCGGCCAAATGAAGGTCTTGTTGTAAAACCCTGCACCCCAGAGCGGCGCGACGAAATCCAGCACGCGCGTCACATCGAATCGGACGCTCGGCCACCCCTCCTGAGAATGCGCTTCGAGGCCCTCGTGCAACTCGATCAGGGGCGCGCGCGCGCAGAGAGTTGTACGGTCGCTGTGGTCGAGCTGAATGAGTCCATTCGGCTCCTCGTTGCCGCAGGAAAAAATCGCGCGCGGGCGGTGGAACTTGAAGCTGCGTGCGATGGTTTGTACACCGTTGGCGAGGAGGGCGGAGGCAAGAGAATCACCAGGGTGACCGGTATAGGTGCGACCGTCGAAGCGGAAGGAGATCGTGCGGGCGCGGTCGATGAGTCCGCCCTGAGGAAGTCGAAAGGGCCCGGATCGGCGCGTCATGCGTCGTTCGGGTCCGGCGGCGGCGGCCCCATGACGTACGTCTGCAGGATTTGGTGCGTGCGGGTATCGCGAGCCACATTGAACCAGCGACCGCAGCCATATGCATGCAGCCAGCGCTCGAGGTGCGTGCCCGCGGGGTTCTTCCGGTTGAAGAGGTAGGCCGTCCAGGCGGCGTCGTCCACCTGCGCGTTCGGCCGGGTGACATGCGCCGGACCGCCGAAGATGAATTCGGGCTCATCGCGCACACCGCAGTAGGGACAGGCAATTCGCAGCATCAGTGCGCCACTCCCGCCGCTGCGCCTTCATCGATCAGGGCGCCGGTACGGAAGCGCTCGAGCGAGAACTTCTCGATGAGAGGGTGCGGCTTGCCCGTCGCCACTGTGTGCGCCATGGTATCGCCGCCGCCGGGGATCGCCTTGTAGCCGCCGGTGCCCCAGCCGCAGTTGATGAAAAGATTCTCGACCGGCGTGAGTCCCATGAGCGGGCTCGTGTCGGGCGTGATGTCCACCCTCCCCGCCCACTGTCGCATGAGCTTCAGCCGGCTGAAGGAGGGAAAGAGCTCCACCACCGCGCGAACGACGTCCCGCATCTGCGGCAGCCCACCGCGTTGCGCGTAGGAGTTGTAGGCATCAGCTCCACCCCCGATCACGATCTCGCCGCGATCACTCTGGCTCACGTAGGCGTGCACGAGGCCCGAGATTACCATCGTGTTCAGCACCGGTTTCACGGGCTCGGTGACCATGGCCTGGAGTGCCATGGTCGTAATCGGCAAGTCGAGACCGGCAAGTCTTGCGACCTCGGAGGAATATCCGGCGACGCTCATCACCACTTTGTCGGCGGCAATTCTCCCCTGCGAAGTTTCGACAGCGCGAACTCGGCTGCCGCTGATCTCAAACGCCGTGACCTCGCAGTTCTGCACGATGTCGACGCCCTGTGCGGAGGCGCCGCGTGCATAGGCCCAGACGACCGCATCGTGCCGGCAGATGCCGGCGCGACGCTGAATGAAGCCGCCAAGGACGGGGTAGCGACCGTCCAGGTTCAGGGGCACCGCAAGCGCCTGGAGTTCCTCACGGGTCAGCATCTCGGAGTCGACGCCGCACATGCGGATCGCGTTGCACCAGCGACGCTGAATCTCCATGTCATGGTCGCTGTGCGCGAGATTTATCACCCCGCGTTGGCTCAGCATCACGTTGAAGTTGAGCGTGTGGCCTAAGCCCTCGTATAACTTGAGCGAATGATCGTAGAAGGCGCAGCTCGCAGGATAGAAATAGTTCGAGCGGACCACTTGGGTGTTCCGACCTGAGTTACCGAGGCCGATCGCGCTGCGCTCGAGCACGGCGACATCGCGGATGCCGTGTTTCTTCGCGAGGTAGTAGGCCGTGGCGAGGCCATGGCCGCCGCCGCCAATCACCACGACGTCGTACGAGCGTTTGGGTGTTGCGTCGCGCCAGGCCGCTTGCCAATGGCGGTTGCCACGCAGGGCGTGCCAGCCAAGGTTGAGGGCGCAGTAGCGTTGCACGGAGTCAGATCAATTCCGTGAGGCAAGACCGCGCGCAGTCGAGCGTCTCGCGCGCGCCTGCGGCGCCGGTGGCTTCATGAGGGAATGAGCTGCAGATATTTCGCGATATCGGCTTTAGCGGCGGCAACGATGGCAGTGAGCGCGTCCGTGGGCTCTTCCGCCAGCATATCGAGGTCCGTGTTCAACCCCTCCCAGAACGCACGCTGCGCCGGGCGGCTGAGGCCGCTGGCATTCAGTATCACGTCGGCCTCGGCAAGGATCTCCCTTGCCTTGCGGGAATCCCTGCAGGATCTGAGCTTCTCCAGCACCTGAATGCGATAGCCATCCAGTGAAACACGGGTTTCCGCGGGGTTTATTGGCATAGCTGAATGCCAGGAGCGTTGGACTCTCCTGAATGATCGTGTATCAGACGAGGCCGTGAACGCGCAGTCAAGAGGTACCAGTCCTGTGTGGCGCGATTCCCCATCATCGGTGCCAGTAGACATTCAGGATCGAAGGGACCTGGCCGATCTTTGCGGCGATCAGACTCATGCGTTCTTCCGAAAGGCCTGCGATGTCGACCTGAACGTGGAGAGTATCGTTGATACCCCACTCCGCGACGACCCGCCGGGGAGTGAAGTTCAGATTCTGGAAGCGCTCGAGGACGCGAGCGAGTGCGCCGGGGTCGGCATCGGCGGCAACTCGGAGACAGAGGACAGGCCAATCTGGGGAAGACATGAGTTCGGTTCCTGGTACGCATGAAATGGGAGACGCACGCAAACACCCGGCCCCTCGAAAGGGGCCGGGCAGCTAATGCGCGAGTTACGTGCGCCTGAACTCATCGTCGAAGGAAGTCTACCGTGTTCGCGGCCAGTCGGGTATCGCTGCACTCAACACCCCGGGGAATCCGCTCTTACCTTACAAAGGTAGAATGGCTCGCCGCCAACCAGCCGCGGAGATACCTCTCATGCGACTTGCCCTGACTCAATATGCTCTTGGGTCCGAGGTCCCGCAGAATCTCACCAAGGCGCTCGACTTCATGGGCCGCGCCCGAAGTGACGGCGCGGACTTCATCATTTTTCCGGAGCTGTGCTTGAGTCCGTTCTTCCCTCAGCAAGCCGCGCAGGAAGTCGCTCGATACGCGATGCGGCTGGAGGATCCATGCATCCGGGAGCTGCAGACGCAGTGCTCACGGCTGGCGATCGCGGCCTCGCCCAATGTTTATCTGAGGGAAGGCGACCGGACGTTCGATGCTTCGTTGATGATCGGAAGCGACGGCAGGCTGCAAGGCGCATCCAAGATGGTGCATGTTGCGCAGCTCCCCGGATTCTACGAGCAGGACTACTACAGCCCTTCCGATAGCGGATTTCGAACCTATCAGACCCCCTTCGGCACGATCGGCATCGTCGTCTGCTTCGATCGGCATTTCCCGGAGAGCATTCGAGCCTGCGCCCTCAGGGGGGCTTCTCTGGTCGTGATCCCGACTGCCAACACGATCGACGAGCCGCGCGATGTATTCGCTTGCGAGCTGCGAGCCGCCGCTTTCCAAAACGGCGTATACGTCGCGATGTGCAACCGGGTTGGCCGGGAGAATGGGATTCTCTACTGCGGAGAATCCACGGTCGTCGATCCCGAGGGTAACGTACTTACCAAAGCCGACGGAACAGAGGCCCTGGTCGTAACTGAGATCGACCTCTCCAGGGCTACGGCGGCACGCGCGAAGCGTCCCTATCTCACGCTACGACGTCCGGTGATGTACGACTAGCGCCCGGGCATGGGGGCCGTCGCGCGACGACCACCAGCGTGGTGGTGACACCACGCGCAAGCTCCTGCTCGCGTCAGCAGTCGTGGGATTTTTCAGCGCGCGCGCCTGTAGGCGAGGCTGATGCCTGCCTTATGCGCCTTGAAGCGCACCGCCAGAACACTGCGCTTCAGCTGCTTGGCGATCCGCACAGCGGTCTGTCGGCCCGCGAGCTTTCGAAGCAGCTTGAGGTCTTTGGGGGTCCAGAACACTCTTTTTCGACGAGCCCGCGCCATAACAACTCCCTGAATCTGCGACGGCAGGCATTATACAGAGATGTTGGCCTCACTCACGGCGCTCGCGTCGCGTCCTTTCAACTTCCGCCTCACATTCTCATCGAAAGCCCCCCGACCGTCCGGGGGTCACCGGCTGGGTGCGTCCGGCAGTACCCCCGCTCAATTGAAAGTATCCCTCGTGGGCGAGCAGCCATCGCTTGCGCTCGAGGCCGCCGCCGAAGCCGGTGAGCGAGCCGCTGGCGCCGACGACGCGATGGCAGGGCACGACGATAGGAATGGGGTTGCGACCGTTCGCAAGCCCCACGGCCCGTGAGGCGTTGGGATTACCGATGAGCTTCGCCTGGTCGCCGTAGCTGCGCGTCTCGCCATAGGGGATGGTAAGAAGGTTCCGCCAGGCGCGCTTCTGGAACTCGGTCCCCTCCATCTCGAGCGGGAGATCGAATTCACGACGCACGCCGGTGAAGTACTCTTCGAGCTGGCGCGCGGTTTCGGGCAACGGCCCGGCTTGCGCGTTGCGCGTCCAGTGTTCGAGCTCACCGGGCGCAGGACTGGGCCCGTCGAAGTAGATGCCGGTCAGTGCGGTGCCGTTGGTCCGCAGGATCAACCTCCCGACGGGGCTGTCGATCTCCATGTAGCTGATCATGGTACGACTCCTGACGATTGCCATAGATAGTGAGCCGCGTAAGCACGCCACGGCCGCCAAAGCTCGGCCCTCGCCCGCAGCTCCTGATGCTTGAGATTCGTAGCCCGCAGAAGGCCGAGATCGCCCTCCGGGAACGCATCCGGCCAGTGCAGTGCTCGCATGGCGATGTATTGCGCCGTCCACGGGCCGATGCCGGGCAGCTCGGTCAGCCGCTCGAGCTGTTCCTCCACATTCGCCCCGCTCGAGAGGTCGACGCGGCGATCCGCCACCGCCCGCGCAAGAGCCTCGAGGCAGCGGGCGCGGCTGCCGGGGAGACCGAGCGCACGGATCTCGTGCGCCGCAACGTTGCGCATACGCTCCGCAGTCGGTGCAAGCCGATCGAGTCCGGAATGAGGCGTATCGATCGTCGTCCCGAATAGCGTGGCCCAGCGGCCGGCCAACGTGCTCGCGCCTTTCACCGACACCTGCTGCCCGAGCACTGCACGCACCGCAAGCTCGAATCCATCGAACGCACCCGGAACGCGCAGACCCGGCAGACGCCTCACAACGGGCTTGAGCATCGGATCTTCCGCCAGCAGGGCAGCGACTGCATCCGGCGCGGCACTCAGATCGAAGAGATGCTTCACCCGCACGATCACGCCACCGATCACCGGCGCGAGTGCTGGCGATATCACGACTTCGAGCGCGGTGCGGGTTTTTGCGAGCGAGACGTCGATCCAACCGTGACGATTCGCGAGAGCGACGGTGCGGCGGTAGTGCGTCTCATCGACTGCTTCGACCCCGGGGATCGCGCGGTTGCGCAGATACGCCAGCATGCTCTGCCATGCAAACGGCGGCCGGAAGTCGAGCTGGCAGGTAAGGCCCGGAGTCGCACCCGAGGAGCGGCGGATGCTGCGCGGATTCAGGCCATAGCGCGATTTGAACAGGGCGTTGAAGCGCCGCACGCTGCCGAAGCCAGAGGCGAATGCTATTTCGGTGAGCTTGAGCGAAGTCTCGCTCAGCAGTCGTTTGGCCAGCAGGAGCCGCTGGGTCTGGGCGAGCTCGATCGGCGAGACGCCGAACTCTGCTTCGGTTACCCGCCGCAGATGTCGGTCGCTGACCCCGAGCGCCCCGGCAAGATCGGACACCTTGCCGTTCGAGACCGCGTGCTCTTCAATTCGGGCGATCGCCGCACCGGCGAGCCGACTCGCCGCATCGACCGTGGCTAGGCCCGGGGCTCGCTCGGGACGGCAGCGCAGGCACGGGCGATAGCCGGCACCCTCGGCAGCGGCGGCGCTGGAGTAAAACCGCATGTTCTCGCGTTTTGGAGGTCGCACGGGACAGATCGGACGACAGTAGATCCCGGTCGAAGCGACCGCCGTGAAAAATCGGCCGTCGAAACGGCGGTCGCGGGAACGCACCGCGCGGAAGCAGGCATCGGGGTCGAGAACCATGGGCGCACATTAGCCGCATCCGGCGCCGCATACTCGCCATTTTCGGACATCGATATCAGCCAGGCTCACGGGGCCGGTGGAGGTGAGGGTCCCGGGATTAAAGTCCACGAGCGGACAAATGCTATCCTTTTAGATGCTCGGCAATTCACTGCGCGACCCACTGACTGAATAGTCCTCCATGAAGATCGCGGTCCTTTTTGGCGGCACGAGTGAGGAGCGGGAAGTCTCGATCGCGAGCGCTGCGCAGATTATCCCCGCGCTTCGGGGTCTCGGCCACGAAGTGACTGCGATCGATACCGCCACCGGCCAGCTGCCGCCGAGCTCCGAGCAGCGGCTTCTCACGAGTGGTGTGGGCCCCGAGCCGCCATCAACTTCGTCTCTCGCGAATATGCGCGAGTCCGCGCTGACACTCACGGCGAACGCGGCCAATCTGCGCGATGTGGACGTCGTGTTCCTCGCCTTGCACGGTGGAGCCGGTGAGGATGGACACATTCAGGCTGTACTCGATCTCGCCGGACTCGCCTATACCGGCAGTAACCATATCGCGAGCGCCACCGCGATGGACAAGGACCTGTCGAAGCGGCTGTTCAGGGACGCAGGTGTGGCGACGCCGCCGTGGCGCATGGCACCGGTTCCTGAGGAAACCGTGGCTCGCGAGCTCGGCTGGCCGTCGGTAGTGAAGCCGAACAAACAAGGCTCGACCGTAGGCCTCTCCATCGTGCGCCAGGCGCAGGATCTGTCGGCGGCGATCGAGCTGGCGCGCAGATACGACGATGAAGTAATGGTGGAGCGGTTCATTCCGGGTCGCGAGCTCACCGTGGGAATCCTCGATGGCCAGGCGTTGCCGGTGGGCGAGATCATTCCCAAAGGTGAGATTTTCGACTACGAGGCGAAGTACCAGACAGGGGCCGCGCTCGAGATCTTTCCCGCGGATCTGCCCACGGCAGCGACCGCCGAGTTGCAGCAGCTCGCAGTGCGCGCTCATGATGCGCTGAAGCTCGGCTTCTACAGCCGGATCGATTTCCGCATGGACAAGCAGGGGAGCTTCTGGTGCCTCGAGGCCAACTCGCTCCCGGGCATGACGGCAGTGAGCTTGCTACCGCAGGCTGCGAGGGTCGCGGGAATCGATTTCTCCACGCTGCTCGAGCGGATTTGCCGGGCGCCCCTGCACGGACGTCGCTAGCTTTTCGAGCCGAACCGCTCGAACGGCCGACGGTGAGCGTACCCGCCATCGAACACTGCGACCTCAACCATGGCGCTCATCGCTTTCCTTCGAGGCGTGAATGTTGGCGGAAACCGCACTTTCCGCCCCAGCATCCTCGCACGGGAGCTGAGCGACTATGATGTCGTCAGTGTCGGGGCCGCGGGCACGTTTGTCGTTCGTAAGCCGGGATCCCCGGCAAAGTTCCGTTCCGTATTGCTGCGCAAGCTGCCCTTCGTGACGGACATCGTGTTATGTGAGGGGCGTGACCTTCTGCGACTCGAGACGGAAAATCCGTTTGCAACCGAACCGCAACGTCCGGAGATCGTTCGATTCGTCAGCATCCTCGCAAAAAGTGGCGGAGTCGTGGCCCCGCTGCCAGTCGCATTTCCATCCGACGGGGCGTGGCTGGTGCGGGTGCTCGCTTCTAGGGGACAGTTCGTGTTCGGAGTGTACCGTCGTCACATGAGAACGATTGGCTATCTGGGCCAGATCGACAAACTTTACGGTGTGCCTGCGACGACCCGCAATTGGAACACGATAGTGGCGATCGTGCGGATCCTGAGAGAGCGCGCCAAGTAAAGGGGAGGATAGTGATGCCCGTCGAATCCTTCAGGATCGGCCTGTTCGCAGCCGGCGCGATTCTCATCCTCATCGCACTCCTCATCGGCCGCTTTACCTCGGGCCCGGCCCCCGCCCGTGCCCGTGCCCGACGCAGGCTGCAAGTCGCCATCGCGGCAGCAGGCGTCGCCGTCATCGTTTGGACTGCATGGCCCTACCTCGTTCGGCACCGAGCTCCCGCTGCATCGCCGCCGGCCGCCGCGATCGCGCCTACCACCTCACCTGCAGCCGCGAGCTCGCAGATCGATGCGGTTGCGCTCGCGAGCCAAGAGCTCGCGGCCTGTCCGCTCGCGACTGCGCCCTCGGTGCCGGACGGCAGCACGGCGAACCGCGCGCAGATGAGCGCGGCGCGCACCGCCTTTCAAGGTTACGACGCGGCCACCAATGCCTACACGAAATGCGTCGATTCGGCGGTCGATCGGCTGCAAAGCGAGTTACGTGGCAAAGTCCCACCGGCCGAGCTGCAGCGGCTGCAGAACTTCGGCACCAGCGCGCACAACACCGCGGTCGATCAGGAACAGGCCGTCGCGGATAAGTTCAACGGGCAGATTCGCATCTTCAAAGCGCGGCACCCCTGACGAACGATGGCCGCCACCTCGACCTCATTTAGTCACGAACGCCCGCTCGATCACGTAGTCGCCGGGCTCTCCGATGTGAGGCGAGACGACGAAGCCGCGCCCATCAAGTAGAGCCGTGGTGTCGGCGAGCATCGGCGGGCTGCCGCACACCATGATGCGGTCGGTTGCGCAGTCCAGCCCGGGGATGCGGAGATCGTGAAAGAGCCGCCCTGACTCGATGAGCGTCGTGAGGCGGCCGCGGAACACGTGAGGCTCCCGAGTGACGGTCGGGTAGTAACGCAGCTTCGCGCGCGCCTCGGTTCCCAGAATGTCGTGATTCATCGCGCGCTCAATCCGGTTGCGGACTACCGCGGACTCACGCGCAAACCGCACCCCGTGTACCAGAATTATCGACTCGAAGCGCTCGTAGGCGTCCGGATCCTGGATCAGGCTGAGGAAGGGCGCAGCGCCCGTTCCGGTCGCGAGCAGGAATAGCCGCTTGCCCGGATTGAGATCGTCGAGCAGCAACGTGCCCGTCGGTTTCCGGCTGATGAGAACCGAGTCGCCTTCGCGCAGGTGCTGAAGCTGCGAGGTGAGTGGACCATCCGGCACCTTGATGCTGAGAAACTCGAGATGATCCTCGTGATTGGCGCTCGCGATGCTGTAGGCGCGCATGAGCGGGCGGTCCTCGAGGGCAAGTCCGAGCATCACGAACTGGCCGTTCGCGAAGCGCAGAGCCGCATCGCGGGTGGTTGTGAAGGTGAACTGGGAATCGGTCCAGTGACGGACTCCGAGAACCCGCTCGGTGCCAATGTGGGCCAAGTACCGCGACCTCAGGAGGAAACAGCGATCGGGATCGCCGCGCGCGTGCCTCGGCCCTGAAGGCCGCACTCCCGCGAGACCGACCGCTCCCACCACCAGCGACCGGCACGAAAGTCCTCGCCAGCACCGACCGCACGCGTGCAGGGTGCACAGCCGATGCTGGTATACCCCTGATCGTGAAGGCGGTTATACGGCAGCTCCCGCGAGTGGATGTACTGCCAGACGTCCCCGTCGGTCCAGTCCAGAATCGGGCTGATTTTGTGCAGGCCGTGCTCGACATCCCACTCGATGGGGTTACTGCGGGCGCGCTCTGCCGAGTGCCTGCGTCTCACACCCGTAATCCAGCCGGAGTAGCCGATGATCGCGCGGCTGAAGGGCTCGACTTTGCGGATCCGGCAGCATTCGAGGCGCGCTTCGAGGCTGGCATAAAAGCCGTTGACGCCGTCGCGGGCGACGAGCCGCTCGAGCGCGAGCGCGTCCGGATAGACGATACGGATGCGGCCCGGGCGCGCCACCTCTTCCTCGTGGCCGCGGGGAGAACCGGACGACCGGTAACGGCGTTCGAGCTGGTCGAGAAGCGCGAGCGTCTCCTCGGGGAGGCGCCCCGTGTCGATGGTGAAGATGTCGATCTGCGGGAAGTCTGTTGCGATCAGGTCGGTGAGGACGATGGATTCCGCGCCCAGGCTACTCGCGTACGTGAGGCGGCGATGCTCGCCGAGCGCCCGACGTAGAAGGTCACGTAACACGCGCACTTTCGCTTCGAGGTCGCCATGTGCGGAGGCCGTCATCACCCGCTGACTATAGGGCGACCGGAATGTCACCGGGAACGAAGAATTCGTTCTTAAGGTGTGAGTAGCGGTTATGCCCCTCCCCTCCTTTTGGGGAACGCGCCGCGCTTTACCTCGCGTCCCTCTGTTTCTGCCGCAGGAATTCCAACCATTTTTGCGCGTGCGGCATCTATCTGCGGGCACGGTCCGCGCCAGCGGACTGCGGGTCTCGTCGTCCCATGAAACTGAATCTGGGCTGTGGTTACCACAAACGATCCGGCTTCCTGAATGTGGACGTCCGCAGCGAGTGCCTACCCGATATGACCGTGGACCTCGAACGGACACCGTGGCCGTGGGAGAGCGACTCGGCCGCATTGGCCAAGGGCGAGCTCTCACCCGAGCACGTCGAGCAACTGAGCCGCGAGAGAAACAACGTGATCAAAGAGATCAGCATCTCGCCCGTAGCGATCAAGTAGCCGCTGCGGCGGCGGCGCTCGATGCCACGCTGTCAGCGTCCGGTCGATGTCCTGCGGTGTCCGCTGTCCGCCGCGCGGACACGCTGATGTACCGCCCGTCGCGCCGTTCGGATCGAAGATTTACAGCAGAGTCAGGCGCTTGAGAATTCGCGTCCGCAGAGACGCACCGGTGGCACGCCAGGTGCACTACCGTCCGACATGAAGCTCGCGCACCTCAGACGAGTACCCGACCGCGGCGCAGGCCGCCCCGGCGGGGAGAACTCCATCGAGGAAACCAGCATGCGGGGGACGGATGGCCAGGATCGGCCGCTCTCCGCGCATTCATCTTTCTGGCGCCGCCATCGTGTAGGCGTGGCGCTGGCGGCGGGTGCCCTGGTCGTGGTGCTCTTCGGCTTGCTGATCCACGCCTGGCTGGGCAGCAGTCAGGTGATCTCGCGCGAGCGGCTGCGTATCGCCGCAGTCACCCGCGGACATTTCGTGCGCGACGTCGCTGCCGACGGTACGGTGGTGGCGGCCGTCAGTCCGACACTCTTCTCAATCGCCCCTGGCACGGTGAGCTATGCGGTGCGCGCGGGAGACGCCGTCACCCGAGGCCAGGCGCTGGCGACACTCGACAGCCCCGAGCTCACCAACGAGCTGGGGCGCGAGCGGGCGACGCTCGACAGTCTCGACGCCGCGCTCGCCCGGCAGCAGATCGAGATTCGCCGCGAGATCCTCACCAGCCAGCAGCAGGCGGATCTCGCCCAGGTGACCATCAAAGCGGCCAATCGCGAGTTGAAGCGCTCGCAATGGGCATGGGACATGCACGTCATTCCGGAGCGCGACTATCAGCGGGCCATCGATGATGTGGCAACCGCGAAGCTCAATTTCGAACACGCACGTGACACTGCGGCGCTCGAGCGCGACAGCCTTGCGCTCGACTTGCGCACCAAGCGACTCGAGCGGGACCGCCAGGCGCTGGTAGTGGCTTCCCTCAAGCAGCGCGTCGCCGAGCTCACGGTGCGCTCGCCAGTCACCGGCATGGTGGCCAACCGCGCCCAGGCGGAAAAGACGCGCGTCGCCGCCGACAGCCCACTCCTTACGGTGGTGGACCTGACCGCCTTCGAGATCGAATTCCAGGTCGCTGAGACCTACGCTGGCGATATCAAGCCCGGGATGCATGCCGACGTGACGCTCGAAGGCCGCACCGTGGCCGGTACCGTGACTGCGATCTCCCCCGAAGTGCGGCAGAACCAGGTTACCGGACGCATCAAGTTCAACAGCGGCCAGCCACCGGGGCTACGGCAGAACGAGCGCACGGCGGTGCGCATCGTGCTCGATGAGCGCAACAACGTGCTGAAGTTCGAGCGCGGCTCGTTCATCGACGAGACGACGCGCGCCGTGTATCTGGTGCGCGGCTCACGGGCCTTGCGCGTGCCGGTAGTGCTCGGAGCCGCATCCGTCAACGAGATCGAGGTGGTGCACGGTCTGAGCGCCGGAGACCAGGTCGTCACCTCCGACATGCGCGATTCAAACCAGGCGCCAGAAGTTGCCATCTCAAACTAACGCACATTGCCAACCTGAAGGTCCACGAGGAAGCCGCGATGCTCAAGATGCAAGATGTCAGCAAGATCTACCGTACCGATCTGATCGAGACCTATGCCCTGCGCAAGTTCTCGCTGGAAGTTGACGCTGGCGAGTTCGTCGCTGTCACCGGTCCTTCAGGCTCGGGCAAGACCACGTTCCTGAACGTTGCGGGGCTGCTCGAGACCTTCGACTCGGGAAGCTATGAGCTCGACGGCGCGAACGTACGCGGCCTGTCCGACGATGCCCGCTCGAGGCTGCGCAACGAGCGTATCGGATTCATTTTCCAGAGCTTCAATCTAATCCCGGATCTCAACGTGCAGGACAACGTGGACGTGCCGCTGCGCTACCGCCGCTTCAACGCCGGCGAGCGGGGTGAACGCATCGACAGCGCTCTTGCGCTCGTCGGGCTTTCCTCACGCGCCAGGCACATGCCCTCACAGCTCTCCGGGGGCCAGCAGCAGCGCGTCGCCATCGCACGTGCGATCGCCGGCGACCCCGCGTTCCTGCTGGCGGACGAGCCGACCGGCAACCTCGACTCGCTGATGGCGCGCCAGGTGATGGATCTGCTCGAGCAGATCAACGAGATGGGCACCACCATCCTGCTCGTGACCCACGACCCCGAGCTCGCCCGGCGCGCGCAGCGCAACGTACACCTGATCGATGGCCAGATCTCGGACTTCCGCGCCTACGAGCCGCGATCCCTGCCAGCTGGCGGTGCCGGCGCAGGCGCGATGGCCTGATCACGAGGACCTTCCCATGCTTGGCTACTACATGCGTCTCGCCCTGAAGAGCTTCTCCCGCAATCCCGGCATCACTGCGCTCATGGTGCTCGCCATTGCCCTCGGCATCGCAGTGTGTGTCATGACCCTCACGGTCTATCACGCCATGTCCGGTAATCCCATCTGGTGGAAGAACGACCGGTTATATGCCGTGACCATGGACAACTGGGACCCGAAGCAGCCCTACAGCAAGCTCTCCCCGACGCTGCCGCCGCCGGAAATGACTTACAAGGATGCCCGAGCGCTCTACCGGTCGGATATCCCGGAGCGCAAGGTCGTCACCTATGCCACCGACGGTGTCATCAGCGGGGTCGGCGCAGTGCCCTCGGCGCATGTGCGTTCGCGCGTCACCACTGCCGACTTCTTTGCCATGTTCGAGGTGCCGTTCCTGTATGGCAATGCCTGGAACCGCAACGCCGATGACCCGGCACAGCCCGTGATCGTCCTGTCGCGCCAGGAGAACGACAAACTCTTCGGCGGTGCGAACAGCGTCGGCCGCACGCTGCGCTGGAACGACCACGAATTCCGCGTGGTCGGAGTCATCGCCGACTGGTTCCCGCGGCCGCGCTTCTACGACCTCAACGGCGGCAACTTCGATCCGGCCGAGGATGCCTTCCTCCCCTACGGCTGGGGTGCGGCGCTCGAGTTGCTGAACAACGAGGAGACCGACTGCTGGGCCCCGGAGAAGATCGACACCTTCAAGGACTTCATGGCTTCGGACTGCATCTGGCAGCAGATGTGGGTCGAGCTGCCGGATCGCTCGAGTCGCGAGCGCATGCAGGCCTACATGGATGGCTACTGGGCTGAGCAGCGCAAGGGCGGCCGCTTCCAGCGTCCGCGCGACAACCGCCTCACCAACGTTGCCAACTGGCTCCGCGACAACAGGGTGGTCGATACCGACAACCGCGTGCTGGTGGGCCTCGCGTTCGCGTTCCTCGCCGTATGTCTCATCAACACCGTCGGGCTATTGCTCGCAAAATTCCTGAACGGGGCCTCGATCACCGGCGTGCGCCGCGCTCTTGGGGCGAGCCGCCGGCAGGTCTTCATGCAGCACCTGATCGAGGTAGGCGCATTGTCGGTCCTCGGCGCCGTACTCGGACTCGCCCTGGCGACGCTCGGGCTCGCTGCGGTCCATCATCTCTACGCCGCAGCGCATCTGAACCGCCCCGGTGGCTATCAGGAGCTGACGCACTTCGACTCGGTCGGCGTGCTGTGGGCCGTGATCCTCGCGCTGGTGGCCACGCTCGCCGCGGGGCTGTACCCGGCGTGGCGCGTCGGCCGCCTGCCGCCGGCGATTTACCTCAAGAGTCAGTGAGAGAGAAACCATGAGCCTGAACGTCCGTCCGATACTCTCCGCGTTGCTGCGTAACCGCACCGGCGCAGTACTGGTCGCCATGCAGGTCGCGATCGCGCTCGCCGTGCTGGTGAATGCGCTCTACATCGTGGTGCAGCGCGTCGAGAAGATGCGGCGCCCGACCGGCATCGACGTCGACAACATCATGGTGATCTCGAGTACCGGTTTCACCACGCGCTTCCAGAGCGTGCCCACGATCCAGCAGGACCTCACCTGGCTGCGCTCTCTACCGGGTGTGGTGGCCGCGACTCCCACGAGCTCGATTCCGCTGGCAGACGGGGGCAACAACGAACCGCTGGTTACCCGGCCGGACGCCCATCGCGGTGAGAACTACAACCAGATCGAGATCGACGAGCAGGGACTCGCGGCGCTCGGGCTGCACCTGGTCGCCGGACGCAACTTCCGCCACGACGAGATCCAGCCGCCGCTCACGACCAGCGATGCTGCACGCTTCGTACCTCAGATCATCGTCGGCCGCGCTCTCGGCGAGCGGCTGTTCCCGGGTCAGGACCCGGTCGGCAAGCGCGTCTTTGATTCGCTCAACCAGACCGCGACCATCGTCGGCGTGGTGGACCCCGTCATAGGTAACTTCCCGTCCCACGAGCATCCCGATTGGGTTTACTTCGCCCCGCGCTACCCGTATTCGTTCACCGGTTCCAGCATCTATCTGGTGCGTACGCAGCCGGGCCAACGTTCCGCGCTCATGCGCCTGGTGGAGGAACACCTCTCCAAGTCCAACCCCGACCGGGAGATCGACTTTGTGCGCCCGCTCAATTATTTCCGCGACCTGAGCTACCTCGGTGACCGGGCGATGTCGATCTACCTGACGACGGTGCTCACTCTGATCGTAGGGGTCACCTGCCTCGGAATCTTCGCACTCGCGACCTTCAACATCAGCACGCGCACCAAGCAAATCGGCACGCGCCGGGCGGTCGGCGCACGGCGCCGCGACATCGTCCGTTACTTCCTGGTCGAAAACGGGCTCATCACCAGCGCGGGCGTCGTCACCGGCTGTGCGCTGGCCCTGGCGGCCGGCTACTGGCTCTCGGTCGAGTACGCCCTGCCACGCCTCAACCTCTACTACCTCGTCAGCGGCGTGCTGCTCCTGTGGGCAATCGGTCAGCTCGCCGCATGGCAACCGGCACGCCGCGCCGCCGCAGTGCCGCCTTCGGTGGCCACGCGTACGGTATAACCGTGTGAGCGCACGAGGTAACACCGCGAGCGTAAACGGGGTGTTAGAGTCGTACCAATGAGCCCGGACTCGCCGCCCGCGTTGCGCAGCAGCCTTAGCCGCCGACGCATTCTCGTCATCGACGACAGTGAAGCCGTCCGCACCGCCTTCGACGTGCTGCTGTCGCTGCATGGCGCGGAGGTGCTCACCGCCCCAACTCCCGCAGCCGGGCTGACGATGCTCGAGAGCCAGGGCGTCGATCTCGTCATCCAGGACATGAATTTTCACCGCGAAGCGACCAGCGGCGAGGAAGGCATCGCACTCTTTCGGGCGATCCGCGCTCGCGTGCCGCAGCTCCCCATCATCCTGCTCACGGCCTGGACCCACCTCGAGACGGCGGTCGAGTTGGTGCGGGCGGGCGCGGCCGACTACATCGCCAAACCGTGGGACGACGCGCGGCTGCTCATCAGCGTGCGCAACCTCCTCGACCTGCGCAGCGCGCGCGCCGAAGCGGATGCGCTGCGCACCGGGCGGCGCGAGGCACGTGCGGCGCTCGCCGCGCGTTTCGACCTGCGCGGCATCGTCTACGAGAGCGAGGCCATGCATACGCTGGTGTGCATGGCGACCCAGGTGGCGCACGCGGATGTGCCGGTGCTCATCACCGGGCCAAACGGCGCCGGCAAAGAAGTGCTCGCGGACATCGTGCAGGCGAACTCCGAGCGCGCCGATCGCCCCTACCTCAAGGTCAACCTCGGCGCGCTGCCCAACGAGCTGATCGAGGCTGAGCTTTTCGGTACGGAGGCCGGCGCGTTCACCGGTGCGCGCCCTCGCGTCGGCCGCTTCGAGGCCGCCGACGGCGGCACGCTGTTTCTCGATGAGCTCGGCACGCTTGCCGGCAGCAGCCAGGCGAAGCTCCTGCGGGTGCTGCAGACCGGTGAGTTCGAGCGTCTCGGCTCGAATCACACCCGCCGCACGCGGGTCCGCGTCATCGCCGCTACCAACACCAACCTGCGCGAGGCGATTCGCGGCGGCAGCTTCCGCGAGGACCTGTTCTACCGCCTGAACGTGATCGAGCTGGAGGTCCCGCCGCTTGCCGAGCGATGCGAGGACATCGTGCCGCTCGCAACGCATTTCCTCGGCAGCGGTTTCGAGATCGCACCCGAAGCCGCCGAGGCGCTCAGGCGCTACCCGTGGCCGGGTAACGTGCGCGAGCTGCAGAATGTCATCCGACGCGCGTGCCTGCTATCGCCCGAGCGTTTGATTCGCGCCGCCGCCCTCAACCTGCCAGCCATATCCGAACCCGCCCTGGAGACGCCCGAGCTCGATCGCCCAAGCATCGAGCGGGCCCTCGAGCGTGCCCGCGGCGTGGTCGCGCACGCTGCGCGTGACCTGGGGCTGTCCCGTCAGGCACTCTATCGGCGCATGGAGAAGCTCGGACTCAAGACGGAAGCCCCCCGACCCCCGCCGGCGGCGTGATGCCGCGCTGGTCGCTGCGCGGGCGCGCCGCTGCGGCGCTGGCGGTGTGTGCGATCGCGGTCGCCGCGCTCACCGCCATCGCAATGTACTGGGTGCCTCCGGCCGCGGCTGCAATCGTGGCGCTGCTCGCCGTGGCACCGCTGCTGACATGGCTCGTCGGGCGCGTTACGCGGCCGTGGGTTCACGTCGTGCGAGCGCTGCGCGATGGCATACTCAGCCTGCGCGATCACGACTTCAGCATCAGTGTGGGCGCCACGGGCGACAGTGAGCTCAACGCGCTCGCCGATGCCTACAACTCCCTCGGCGATCTGCTGCGTCGCGAACGCCTCGACCTCTATCAGCGCGAGTTGCTGCTCGACACGGTGATACAGAGCTCCCCGCTCAGCCTCGTGCTCACTGACGCCGGCGAGCGCGTGGTCTACAGCAATGTGGCGGCACGGGAGCTGTTGCATGGTGGCCGCAAACTCGAAGGACTGGATTTCGTGAGCGTTATGGCCGACTCGCCGGCCGCCCTGCGCGAGGCGCTCGCCGCAGGCGGTGACACGCTCTTCACCATGGAGGTTGGCGGCGAGGCGCAGGTATATCACTTCTCGCAGCGTGCCTTTCGGCTCAACGCCCGGCCGCACCGGCTGGTGCTGTTGAAACAGTTGACGCGCGAGCTCGCTGCGCAGGAAGTGGCCGTGTGGAAGCGGGTGATCCGTGTCATCGCCCACGAGCTCAATAACTCACTCGCACCTATCAACTCGCTCGCCCACTCCGGGATGCTTCTGGCGCAGGCGCCGGATACCGCGCAACTCACCCGCGTGTTCGACACGATTGGCGAGCGCGCCGCACACCTCGCAACCTTCATCGACGGCTATGCCCGCTTTGCGAAACTGCCTCGTCCGCGGCCGGCGATGGTCTCGTGGTCACAGTTCCTGGCGCGCCTCGAAGGCACCATGCCCTTTCGCATCGTCGGGCCGGTACCCGCTGAGGCAGCCAGCTTCGATGCCAGCCAGCTCGAGCAGGTGATGATCAACCTGTTGAAGAATGCCGCCGAGTCCGGTTCGGCGCCGCAGGAGATCACCGTGGGGGTTTATCCTGCGGGCAACGGCTGCAGGGTCGAAGTCGGCGATCGGGGCAGCGGGCTGAGCGAAATCACGCTGCGCGATGCGTTGCTGCCCTTCTACTCGACCAAGCCCACCGGCACCGGACTCGGACTCACGCTCTGTCGTGAGATCATCGAGGCGCACGGCGGCCGTCTCAGCCTCACCAACCGCCAGGGCGGTGGCGCGCTGGTAACGGTCTGGCTGCCATAGGTGTCGCGCTGCAAAAGACTGTCGAATAGCGCTCAGTGCTGCCACCGGCCGGAACCGCGCAGCTGAAGGATCAGCCGGACTGTCAACGGCGTGCGATGACCGTAAGCGCCGGCCCACTCCGGCGGCACGACATCCATGGTCAGCGAAGTGCCCACTCCCAGTTGCAGCCCGGAGTGCGAGGCCAGCCATCGGGTGTAGCCCACTGTCATGGCTGCCACCCAGCGGCTTTCGTTCGTCGCACCGACGGCTGGTGGCATGGGGATATCCAACTCGGATGCCAGCCGCTGCAGGACCTCGATCCGCTCCCATAAGTCCGATCCGCCATGGCTCATCACGGCTTCGTCGAGAAAGGACGTCAGGGCAGGAACCGTCGGATTGCGCTTGATCGAGCCGATGACGAACGTGTGATCGATGGGTCCGAAGCCGATCGGCGCGAGACGATCGTAAACCGAAGCCGACAGCCGAACGACCGAAGTGATCCCGGGATACTGCGGATCGGTCTGTTCCACGTGAGCAACCGAAGCCATGGCCCGGTGCTCGGGCGAGATCACATAGGTGACACGCAATGCCTCGGAGTTGATCGGCCCCAACGGCAGGTCAACATGGGTGGGCTGCGGTTCCGTTCCATTGAAGCCTGAGGCCTCGACGATCCAGCGTCCGAGATCCACCTGCGCGCCGAGAACGGTACTACTGATGTGACCCACGTCCTGGCCGACGTGGTGGCCGAGTGGAGCATCGGGATCGTCCCGCGCGGAATCCCGGTGCATGTAGGCGATGGGGCCGTCGGTGCTCTCACCGCGGGGCGCGAAGAAGAGCTTGAGTGTCTCGGCGTCACGCAGCGCTATGGTGTCGCTCAGCGTCAGTCCCATGATGGGCGAGGTATGCGGATGCTGCGCGTCGACGTACGGGGTCCCATCGCTGCGCTCCTCCCCGATCTGCAGCAGCTCCGGATATCCGTGGTACGGATAGGTCCAGAGCTCAGCGGTGCCCATCAGATCGATGTTGAAGAACTGGCGTGACCCGACCGTCCTGCCCACATCGACCATGAACATGTTGGGTGCGGCGAACTGGTCGTCTCCGCGTGGTCCCTGCAATGCGCTGAACGCCGCGAACAGGTTGAACTGCCCGGACACGAGTAAGCCCTTCGCTCCCGGGGAAGGCATGCACATGCTCATGCTGTTGTCCCAGGCTTCGTTCTTGCCGCACGAGTGTCCTCCGCCCTGATAGGCGGCGGGGCCCTGATCGGCGGCCCGGTTCGGGTCGGCTGCCTGGCCGTAAGATGCGAGCGGCAGCCCCGCGACGAAGAAAGCCACGATCGCGCCTACGCAACTCCTCGCGCATGTGCGATAGCGGGTAATCCGAATCATCGCTCTGTATCCTGACCAGCGGGCTGAGGCCCACGTGTAGAAAAGCACGCCGTTCACGAGACGAACGACACGACGCCCCTCATCGGGCGCGGCCGACAGTCACGTCGATGCGTCAGGAAGCAATCGGCGGGCGAAAGGGCGGGCCACTATGCGCTCCGGGGGACCACGGAGACGGAGCCTGGACTGGGGGTGAATGCGACTTCGCTGCGTGGAAACCGGTAAGCGCTGGCACGAGTGCCACTATCGCGGCGCAGTGCGCCAGGCAGGAAGGGGGCATGGACTGCCTCGAGTGGTGCTTGCAGCACTCATCATCCAAGGGCAGCCCGGCGCCTGCGGCACATGGCGAGGAGATTCCGGGGGAGCTACCCGTGGCGCGACCCACATTCATCGTGTAGCCGGCCATAGCGTTCTGCAGCACGCTCAGAACGAGCAGAGTCAAAACAACCACTTGCCGGCGCACGGAGCCAAGTCTACAGCGAGGCGTGGCAGGGGAGGAGAGACTTCAGCTCGATCCTGGGGTCTGGGTGTTCCGAGTCACGCTCGAGGTGTAGAGACGGCGGGAATTCGAAGACCATCGATCTTGTCGAATGCCAGGTGATGTCCATGGAACGGGTTACCCACATATGAAATATCGCACCCTGGGCCGTGACGGCCCGAAGCTTTCCGCGATCGGGCTCGGTTGCATGAGCATTGGCATTGCCGACACGTATACGAGCAGCGTTCAAACCGATGACGATGCGGTCGCCCTGATTCACCGGGCGCTCGATCTGGGGATCAATCTGCTCGATACAGCCGACATTTATGGCGATTCGGAGATCAAGGTCGGCAAAGCAATCCAAGGCAGGCGCAATGATGTAGTCATCGCCACCAAGTTTGGCTTTACGTCGGGCGTCGGCACGACACCGGATAGGACGATCAACGGCAGCGCCCGGTACGTTCGCCAGGCCTGCGACGCGTCTCTCAAACGACTGGGCGTCGACGTCATCGATCTTTACTACCTGCATCGTGTGGACCCCAACACCGCGATCGAAGAGACGGTCGGAGCGATGGCCGATCTCGTGAGGCGCGGCAAAGTGCGCTACATCGGCTTGTCCGAGCCCTCGGTGGCGACCATCCGCCGCGCGCATGCCGTTCACCCCCTCTCCGCCGTGCAGACCGAGTACTCCCTGTTCAGCCGCGAGCCGGAGCAGGCGCTCTTACCGTTTCTGGGCGACGCCGGTATCACGCTGGTGGCGTATAGCCCCTGGGGCGCGGATTTCTCGCGGGACGCTTCCGCAGCCGTGAGGATCTTGCAGCCGATGATTGGCGGCAGGGCAATCCGCGCTTCGAGGGTGAGAATTTCACCCGCAACCTATACCTGGGTGATCGCGTGCGAGAGCTCGCCGCGCGCAAACGCTGCTCATCCGCTCAGCTGGCTTTGGCGTGGCTTCTCGTCCGCCATGACAACGTCGTGCCCATACCCGGCACGAGCAGTCCGCAGCGCCTGCAAGAGAATGCAGCGGCCGCCGACGTCACGCTCAGCGAAGCAGAAGCTGAGGAACTCGAGCAGATCGCTCCGCGCGGAGCCGCCGCGGGGGCACGCTATGACGAAGGCATGCTTCGGCTGCTCGATGGATGAGGGGATCTGGGCGATCAGCTGCCGGAGGAAGTCATGCGGTGCGCAAACAGCGTCTCATACGCAGGCATCACCGCATCAATCAGCTTCTTGAACTCGGGGGGAATTCGACGGTCGCGCTCGCGATACGGCTCGAAGCCGCTCGAACGAACGACTGCCCGGTACCAGTACGACGCCCAGACTCCATCACTTGCCCGCGCTCCGGCCGGCCAGTGCAGCATGCGCGGCGTAAACTCGACGCCGAGCTGTGCACTCAGCGCGCGCAGTTGCCGCTCTGGGTTCTTGAGGAACTCCCCGGCATCGATGACCGGCGGCCTGACATGCGAGCGACGGTGCACGTACTCGAAGATCTCGAGCTGCTGCAGCACACCGATGTCCTCTGCAGTGACGTTCGGCCGACTCCTGACGTAGGAGAGCAGTACCTCGCGCGGATCGCGGATCAGGAATGCGTGCGTCAGCTCGTCGAGCCAATCGCGGCCGATCTGCGGCAGCAGATGATGCGTCATGTGCTTCTGGTACCAGATGGGTTTGCCGTCCGGCACCGGTCCCGTGAGGTGCTCCGCCACCTTGCGCCAGTCGGCCTCACCAGCTGAGATCACCAGCTCGCGGCCTGGATGATCGAGACCCGTGTGCGCCAGGTAATGCGCGTAGAGCGGCTCGTCGACGACCGAGCAATCGCCACGGTTCTCCCAGGCGCGCATCATCGCCGTAGAGATGTTACGCGGACCCGACCACATCGCGAGCCGTAACGGCTTCATGATGCCTTCATGAGGGCGGCCGGGCGGCGGCGACATCCCGCTCGATGAGTTGCAGATAGAGCCGCTGCAAACGCTCCACCATGATGCCCCGCCCGGCGCTGATCCGGCGGCCGTCGATCTCGGTGACCGGAGCAATGCCGGCGTATGTTCCGGTAACGAATGCCTCCTCCGCCGAATAGGCCTCGGTCAGGCTGAAGTTCTTCTCGCGCGCAGTGATGCCGTTTTCGCGGCAGAGCTGCAGCACGTTCGCACGAGT
>Ga0307476_10000665_pt1 | contig 24967 bp, 22 predicted proteins | sample atmos_gasesECM2C_2_FD_203314 | JGI IMG/M metagenome (GOLD analysis project Ga0307476, IMG submission 203314) | Hardwood forest soil microbial communities from Morgan-Monroe State Forest, Indiana, United States - atmos_gasesECM2C_05 | ecosystem: Environmental > Terrestrial > Soil > Temperate...
CGATGCCGGCCCAATGACTTCGGCGTCGATCTGATAAAACTGACGATAGCGGCCTTTTTGCGGGCGTTCGCGCCGGAACATCGGCCCAATGCAGTAAAGCTTGTTCAGACCGCGATCCCAGAGTTTATGCTCAATGTAGGCGCGGACGATGCCCGCTGTAGCTTCGGGGCGAAGAGTGAGAGACTGTCCCTTTTCACTCGCGGCCCGACCGCGATCCTCCCACGTGTACATCTCCTTAGCAACAATATCGGTCTCTTCCCCGACGCCGCGCGCGAACAATTCCGTCGACTCGAAGATCGGCGTACGAATTTCCTGGAAGTTGTAAGCGCGGAAGACGTCGCGCACCGCCGACTCCACAAAATTCCATAGCGCCGTTTCGGGCGGCAGCAGGTCTCGGGTTCCTCGGACTGCTTTAATCATTTATTCCTCAAATGTCATCCTGAGCGGAGACTTGTCTTGCGCTTTGCGAAAGACAAGTCGCAGTCGAAGGATCCCTCGCAGATTCACGTTCCAGCGCTTCTCATGGAGTTCTCTCCGCATTTTCGCAACACGACATCGAAAGCAGCCGGGAGAACGCCCTGCCACGCGCGCGGTTGCGCACAGGTGAAAGGGATCCTTCGACTGCGAAGACCGATTCGCAAAAGCGAATCGGTTTCCTCCGCTCAGGATGACAGGGCCCTCACTGCTCGCGCAAATACTCTTCCGTGTACCCCAAATAATTACGCGCATACCGCAGAATCGATTCCTGATCTTTCTCCTCCAGCTTGCGCCGAAACTTCCCCGGAGACCCCATCCACAATGATCCCGGCTCGACCACCGTCCGCTCCGGAATCAAAGTCCCCGCCGCGATAATCGATCCCGCGCCAATCTTCGCGCCGTTTAGAATCACCGACCCCATCCCGATCAGGCAGCGGTCTTCGATGACGCATCCGTGCAGAGTAACCGAGTGCCCCACCGTCACGTACTCTCCCAGCGTCACCCCATACTGATTCTTCATGCCATGCAGCACGCTGCAATCCTGCACATTGGAATGCGCGCCGATGCGGATCGCGTACACATCCCCGCGCAGCACCGCATTCATCCACACTGACGCATGCTCGCCGAGGACCACATCTCCAATAATCTGCGCGGACTCATCCACGTAACACGTCGCGGGAACCACCGGCTTCATGCCTTTGAAGGATCGAATCATGATCTGCGCATACCTGCTGAGCGAACACTGAACATAGCATGCCCCCGTGCCCATCCGTAAAGCAGAATTCCCACTCCGGCACTCATCCTAAAAAGAACCCAGCTTCATCACCGCCGCTCGACTCCCTCTCATGCTACAAAAGAATCTGGTTTTCGCACCCGCTCGCCTCCGGACCCCGCGCGGGATTCCACCCTCCGAGCCTAATCCAGATTACAGGTGGCACTTCTATGCCGCGGACTTCGCTCTGCATCCTGATCTTCTCCTTATTACTATTACTATCCCCGCTGACGGCGCAGGACGCCGCCACCGGCGCCATTCACGGCACGGTCGTAGATCTCCACGACCTGCGCATCCCCGGAGCCACGATCGCAGTGGTCAACACGGCTACCGGCGCGCACTATTCCGTCGACTCCGACGCGGAAGGCCGCTTCGCCCTCGATCTCCTTCCGCCGGGCGACTACTCTGCCCGCGTTGTGGCCAAAGACATGTCGCCGCAAATCACACCTCAGCTCCACGTAGATGTCGGTGCCGCCGCCGAACTGCAGTTCCGCCTCAGCGTAGCCGGTGCGCTCGAACATGTCTCTGTCAGTGGCGCTCCCGCGCTGGTTGACACTCAACCCGCCGCCGTCTCCACTCTTCTTGACGAACGCGCCATCGCCGATCTCCCACTCAACGGCCGCCGCTTTTCTGATCTGATGCTGCTCTCTCCCGGCGTAACGCAAGATCCCCGTAGCCTGACCTCCGCCACAAATGGCGATCTCTCCTTTGGCGGCCTGCGCGGATTCCAGAACAGCTTCCTGGTAGATGGCGGCGACTTCAACAACGCTTTCTTCGCCCAGGCCCGCGGCCTCTATCGCGCGCCTTACCAGTTCTCGAACGAAGTTGTGCAGGAGTTCCGCGTCTCCTCTAATTCCTACGGCGCCGAACTAGGACGGGCGGGTGGCGCCGTCGTCAACGTGGTCACCAAGTCCGGCACGAACCATTGGCACGGCACCGGCCTTTATTACATCCGCGACAGCGGATTCGGCGGCGCCGCCGATCCCTTCATGACCTTCAAACCCCACAGCGAACAGCAGCAAGGCGGAGCCACCATCGGCGGCCCCATCAAACAGAATAAGATTTTCTTCTTCGCCGGTTTCGATCAGCACTACTTCCACGTCCCCGACGTTGTCGAATTCCTCGACGGCTCCATGCAGGTTGTGCCTCAAGCCGGCACCGGACCTTACTCTCCCGGCGACTACGAAGCCAGCGACCAGGCCCTGGTCTTCGCGGCCGCGGCCCAACTCACGTCGCTGGCCGGATCTTATCCCGCCGCGCAGATCGGCAACGCTTCCTACGCCAAGCTCGATATCAATCTAACGCCGCGCAACCAGCTCGCCCTGCGCTACAACGCTTCCCGCTACTGGGGATCGAACAACGTCTTCCTCGATCCCGCAAGTCCTGTCACTTACGATTCCATCTCCGACAATGGCGAGGAAACCGTCTCCACCGATACAGGTTCCATCTCTCTCATTACAGGCCTCACCCCGCGCCTCATCAGCCATCTCCGCGCGCAATTCTCCCGCGACCTTCGGCAGTCCTACACCAACACGACCAACACCCTGATTAAAGTCACCGACATTATCGATGGCATCGGGCGCTCCGACCAACTCCCCCGCGCCACCCGCGAACACCGCGGGCAGCTTGCCGAAACGCTGAGCTTCGATACCAGTCGCCATTCCTTCAAGTTCGGTGGCGACTCCCTCATCACATGGATCTACGACTACTTCCCCAGCCAGCAGAGCGGTGAATATCTTTTCGACATCATCAAAGTCGACCCCTTCACTTTCGAACCCATGGAAGCCGGACTGCCGCTCACTCCGCTCCGCGCCTACGCCCACGCCGTCCCGAAATACTATCTGCAGAGCTTCGGCCCATCCTCCTCCAATCCCAACAGCAACGACTATGCTGCTTTCGTGCAGGACACCATCCGCATCACCGATCATCTAGCTCTGAATCTAGGCGTTCGTTGGGATCTTCAAACCTTCACCACGGCCGGCCTGGTCTCAAACCCGCTGTTCCCGCCCGCCGGCAAAGTTCCCTTCAATCCTCATAACTTCGGCCCACGCGCCGGACTAGCCTACTCCATCGGCAAGACGCATCCGCTCGTAATCCGCGCAGGCTATGGATTGTTCTACGTCCGCATTCCTCAGATCTACAACTCTGCCGTCGCCACCGATAACGGCGTCACCGACGCTCAGCTCTTTCTCAACACCTCCAACTATTACGATCACCAGGTTTTTCCTACCTATCCCAACCCGCTCGTAACGTGCCCGCTAACCTCCGCGTCGTGCAGTCTCCCCGCCGGGTTCACCCAGGGCGTAACCAACAACGTCTCCGCCTTCGCTCCGAACTTCGTAACTCCGCGCGTGCAGCAAACCAGCCTAACGGTCGAGCGAGAAGTCGTTGACCATACCACCGTCGCTGTCTCTTATCTCTACGTTCACGGTGAACATCTAATTCGAGCCCTCGACGTGAATCTCCCCCAGCCGGTAGCGCTAACCTATCCTCTCTTTGATTCCACGGGCTCGATCTTTCAGGGCGGATACTACACCGTCGATTCCTTCGCTACCTGGCAGTACACTCAGTCGCTGACTTGCCCGTTTCCGCCGTGTATTAATCCTCTTGGACGTCCCATCGCCCAACTCGGCTCCATCGACGAATTTCAAAGCGCCGCTTCCAGCGTCTACAACGGCCTGACTCTCTCCATCAACCGACGCATGGCCCACGGCACTTATCTCCGCTTGTCCTACACCTACGCACGCGCCATTGACGATGGCCAGGACGCACTCGTAGCCGGTGAACCTGCCGCTGTCCAGAATTCCTACAACCCGAACGGCGAGCGCGGACCAAGCGTCACCGACCAGCGCAACCGCTTCGTGGCCGCTTTCTCGGCGGAGCCGCGTCTCTTTCACCGCGAACACCCACTCCTCGGCCATATGTTCAACGACTGGAAAATTTCCAGCATCGTCACCGCCGGCAGCGGACGCCCCGTCAACGCCACCGTCTCTGGCGATCCCAACCAGGACGGCAACTACGACAACGACCGACTCCCCGGCTACAGCCGCAACGGATTCACCGGCCCAGACTACGCTTCCACTGACCTCCGCCTCGTCCGCAAAATCCACGTAGCTCAGGGCTACCGTTTGGAGTTCACCGCCGACTCCTTCAACCTTTTCAATCGCGACAACCAGCGCGTCGAAATCACCTCCAGCGGACTCACCGTCGAGGCCACGACGTTCACGCCATATTCCGCCTACGTAGACGGAATTTTCTATCCTGCCTATTACCAGCAACCCCAGAGTTTCCTGAAACCCAATGCCGCCTTCGCGCCTCGCCAGATTCAGCTAGGCTTGAAGTTCATCTTCTGAAAGGCAGTGGCTAGTGATCAGTGGCCAGGGACCGGTCAAGACGAAAACTCGTGGAATCGTCTTAACCGACCACTGACCCCTGGCCGCTGACCCCTGACCCCTAACCCCTGACCACTGGCCACTGACCACTGCTCCAATTGCACCCACCCGCGATTGAACAGTAGAATCCTCCGGGACGCTCGAAAGAAAGGACGAACATGAAAAAACTAATCGGACTGCTAACCGTATGTTTCCTGTTTTCGCTGTTAGCCTTTGCGCAACATCGCGCCGCCGTGGGCGGAGGCGTGAAGAATATCCCCGCCCATGGCCCGGCACCGGTGCACTCCCCAAAAGCGGCCCCCGCAGCCCCTCACTACAGTGACAAGGCAGGACATCCCGAAGCTCCTCACGTCCACTCCAACGGCAAATGGATCGGCCACGACACCGGCCGTGACGATCCTCGCATGCATCTCGATCATCCCTGGGAACACGGACACTTCACCGGCGGTTTCGGCCGCGGCCACGTCTGGCATCTCGGCGGAGGCGGTCCCAATCGCTTCTGGTTCGGCGGTTTCTACTTCAGCGTCGGCGCCTTCGACCTCGCCTACTGCAACGACTGGCTCTGGGACAGCGACGACATCGTCATCTACGAAGATCCCGACCACGACGGCTGGTACCTCGCCTACAACGTAAGGCTCGGCACCTACGTCCACGTCCAGTACCTGGGAAACTCATAGCCTTACGAACTCTGTGGGACAGCCGGCTCGGCTGTCCCACAGGCTAATCCCTTTTTTCACCCTCCCCACTTGACTTCGAGTCAAATCCTTGTAATAACTATTCGGTCCTTCCGGACGGGTTTGGAGGTGTGTCTGTTTGGCGGAAATTCGACTGCAAGAGGGTGAATCCCTCGAGAATGCTTTGCGCCGCTTCAAGCGCAAAGTGCAGCAGGAAGACATTATTAAGGAAGTCAAGCGCCACTCCTTTTACCTCAAACCCGGTGAGAAGAAACGCGTGAAAGCCGCGCTCGCTCGCAAGCGCGCTCGCAAAAAGGTTCGCAAAGAACAGGACTGACGGTTTGTAAGGAGTAAGACTGAAGCAGTAAAGGGTCGCCCATCCCGGGGCGGCCCTGCTCCCTCTGGCCCCCACCTGATGGAGTTGCGGCAGGGATCATTCAGTACTCATCATTCATTCGGCATCAAGTAGGAAGAGCTGTATCCACGTCTCGTTCCAGAGGCGTGGCGGGCCGAGTCCAGGGGCAGTTTGAGGGGGATGTAACACAACCTGTGTTTGCTCTGCGTCACCGCCTTCCCTGCGTGTGGCGGGTGCTGCCACAGGCACAAGGGAGTAACGGTTTGTCATCCTGAGCAAGCTTTTTTGCTCAGCGAAGGATCTGGGCGAGCCGCGCGAAACGTCGCGGTTTTTGCGACGCGATCACTACGCGTCTGGCTCGCTTCCTTGTCGAACTGTCCACTCCCCACAAGGGAGCCATCCTCAATGGAATTTCAGGACAAGGTACTGACCTGCATCGACTGCGGCGCGGAGTTTGTTTTTACCGCCGGGGAACAACTGTTTTTTCACGACAAACAATTTAAGAACGAACCCAAGCGCTGCAAAACCTGCAAGTCAAAACGCGTGGCTGTTCTTTCCGCTCCGCCCACCCCGGGCAACGGGCACCACTACGCTCGCGTAGAAACTCGAGCCACCTGCTCGCAATGCGGCAAGGAGACGACAGTCCCTTTCCGCCCCACGCAAGGCCGTCCCATATTCTGCCGCGAGTGCTTCACGCAGAAGAAGACCGCCGCAGCCTCCTGAACCTCGAAAAGACATCGGGCGAAGAAGGCAGCGCAGATTGGGCGCGGGCGGCGGCATGAGCTACCATAGTCCAGTGCCCACCTACCACGTAGAAAACTTCGGATGCCGCGCCACGCAGGCCGACGGCGCCGCCCTCGAACGCCAGTTCGAATCCCGTGGCCTGGCTCGCACCTCAGCCGCGCAAGCCGACCTCGTGATATTGAATACCTGCACCGTAACCAATTCAGCCGATCGAGACGCCCGCGCCGCCATCCGCCGCGTGCAGCGCCACAACCCGCTCGCCAAAATCATCGTGACGGGATGCTACGCCCAACGTGCTCCGGAGGAGATTGCCAACTTGCCCGGCGTGACCGCTGTGATCGGCAATTCCCACAAACATCAACTTGCAGAACTTGTACTCGCTGAAAACCCTCGCGAAGACACAGCATTCCTTCCTGTCTCGACTCTGACTGAGAACCGAGCACTGAGACCTGAGAACTCGATCTTCGTTTCCGACATCTTTGCCCATACCGAACTCCTGGCCGCTCCCGTCTTCGAACACACAACTCACGAATCCGACCGCACCCGCCCCAATCTCAAAGTGCAGGATGGATGCGACAACCGCTGCTCCTTCTGCATCATCCCCAGCGTCCGCGGCCACAGCCGGTCGTTACCGTTAACTCAGGTCATTCGTGAAATGAACACGCTGGTGGCCGCAGGCTACCGCGAAGTAGTCATCAGCGGCATCAACCTCGGCCGCTGGGGACGCGATCTCAGAGCCCGGCCTCCGGCTTCCGGCTTCTGGCAATTCCGCTTCGAGGATCTGGTGGAAACCGTTCTGTCGGAGACCAAACTCGAAAAACTCCGCATCTCCAGCGTTGAGCCCATGGATTGGAGCGACGAACTCATCGCGCTGGTCGCCTCCTCGCCGCGCATCGCCAAACACGCCCACGTTCCCCTGCAATCCGGCAGTGACGCCGTGTTGCGCCGCATGCATCGCAAATATCGGCCCTGGCACTATCGCGAGAAGATTGAAAAGATTCGTGCCGCCATGCCCACCGCCGCCATCGGCGCCGACGTGATGGCTGGATTCCCTGGCGAAACCGACGCCGAGTTCGATGCCACCCACCGCCTCATCGCCGATTTGCCCTTCACCTACCTGCACGTCTTCACCTACTCCGCGCGCCCCGGCACGCCGGCCGCAGGCATGCCCAATCAAGTTCCGGTCCAGGTAGCGCGCGAGCGCAACAGAATCCTGCGCGACCTGGCCGCAGAGAAGAAGCTCGCATTCATGCAATCGCTGGTCGGACAATCGCTCCAAGCGATCACTCTTAACGCGGCGGACCACAACGCTGACGGAGAATTCACCGAGGCCCTGACCGACAACTATCAAAAGCTTTATCTCAAGGGACGCCACCAGCCCAATCGCTGGATCACTGCACGGGTCACGGCAGTGCGAGACGGGGCGTTCGTGGCCGATCTGTTACCCACAACCTCACCGACGAATTAGGATGAGCCGAGAGCCTTTCTCGCCTTCGCTCCGCAGAGAGACCAAAGTCTCTCACTTATACGGAAACTTTCCTTTAAGATCAGGGTTGTTAACGGAAGCTCCTCCCGCGAATTGCTGAGCGCTCTCGGCAATGGGACTCGCGCGAATCAGCAAGAAGGAAGCCAGATGGGCGTAATCCAGGGTCGTATTACAAGCAAGAATCGCACGGTCTCCGCTTTTCTGGTTGGGCTTCTGGCGCTTGTGCCCGTTCTGTTCCTGTCTCCGTCCGCGGCCGCACAGGCCTTCACTGAGCTTTACGCATTTAACACGAGCGGTACCTTAGCGGATGGGGGTTCGCCCGAGGCCGGCGTCACTCGGGATGCAGCCGGCAACCTTTACGGCACCACCTTTTTCGGCGGAGCCGGCACAGGATGCGACATCTACTTCGCAGGCTGCGGAACGGTTTTTAAGGTCGATAGCGCCGGCATTGAAACTGTACTGCATAGTTTCGGCGGTGCACACGATGGATGGAATCCCACCGCAGGGCTGATTCTGGATGCAGCCGGCAACCTCTACGGTACAACTGGGTACGGCGGGGCGCATGGCTACGGCACGGTATTCAAGGTCGATAAGGCTGGCAACGAAACAATAATCCACAGTTTCGCTGGCGGGACCGACGGCGACAGGCCGAACGCGGGATTGGTCGAGGATGCTGCCGAAAATCTCTACGGCACTACGCAGTACGGCGGCCGGGGATGCGATGGCAAGGGCTGCGGAACCGTATTCCGAATCAGCCCCGACGGCCGCGAGACTGTCCTCTACCGCTTTGCTGATTTTCCCGACGGGGCCAGCCCGATGGGCGGCGTCGCGCTCGATTCCTCGGGAGACATTTACGGCACGACGTGGCTGGGCGGTACGTATAGCTTCGGAACAGTGTTCAAGATCGATCTGTGCGGTGGTGAGAAAGTGCTGCACAGCTTTGCGGGGGGAAGTGACGGAGCAAACCCGCTCGACGCGCCGGTTCTCGACAAAGCCGGAAATATGTTCGGAACCACAGCGTCCGGCGGCGCGTCAGGGACCACTCCTCTTGGTTTAGGAACCCTATTCAAGGTGGATACCGCGGGCCACGAGAGCATCGTGTACACCTTCACCGGTGGTTCGGATGGCGCAAATCCCTATGCGCACCTGCTCGCGGACGCTGCCGGAAATCTTTATGGCACTGCTACATCCGGTGGGGTTGCAGGGAGCGGAACAGTGTTTGAGTTCTCCGATGGCGTGTTGACACCCTTGTACGGATTCAGCAGTCCGAATTCCAACGGGCAAAATTCCGACGGACAATATCCCATGGGCGGCTTGATAACGGATTCGGCGGGCAATCTCTACGGCACTACGGTGCAGGCAGGAACGAACGGATGGGGTTCAGTGTTCGAGGTTCAACCTTGATAGTTCAACCTCGAAGGCGATCGGCAATGCCATGGATAGATTAAGCACAAGAATGATGTTTCAACTGCGGGCTCGATTGATCCCTGGCGTGGCAATTTCGATGGTGGGCGTCTTTGCGGTCTGCTCCGCTATGGCGCAGACTCTGGCGCCGATTTGCCATGCAAAAATGTCTGCGCCAATCGAGGTGGTCTCTTCCCGCCAGCGATTTGAAGCAGGAACGAAAGCCCAGCCGCCGATCACGCAGGACCAGGGCTTCGATTGGCCCGACGCGCAAATCTCGGCGCTCAAGACTGACAGCGGTTACTTCTTCTTCAGCATCGACGCCGGCACACATTTCCGCCAACTCTGGCATGGGCACGAGGTTGGCAACAACAATTCCGGGTCCGTCGTGCGCACTACCGGCACACTCGACAATCCGCTCGGCTCGGCTCCGCCGGTCGACGTGGTCATCGATCACAATCCCGATCCCAAAGTAAATCCGCACAACTGCGATCCCACAAAATATCCGCACAGCTTTTGCTACACCTACATCGGGGGCGGGCCGGTGTACCAAGTTCCGCAAGGCCAGGTTGGCGCGGGGAATTGGCTGCTCGTTTACCACGCGGAGTACAACGATCCTGCCTATTTCCTGCTCGGTCTGGCTATATCGTCGGATCACGGAGAGCATTGGACCGATATCGGCGAAATCATCCGATTCAATACGCCCTTCAGTTATCAGGGCAGTCCGGCCGGCGCCGCGATCGGAGATCCTCCGCTCGTGACTTCGCCCGATGGCAAGTACTTCTACATTTATTTCCAGGACTGGCTCAAGGATGGCAACTTCTTCACCATGGCTTCGGTTGCCCGCGCCTCGATCGACTCTGTATTGCAAGCCGCTTTCGGTGGCGAAAAGCACTACGCCGCACCTTTCTTTAAGTATCACCAGGGCAAGTGGGATCAACCTGGCATCGGCGGCGCGTCGACCGACCTGCTTCCGAACGCGCGCTACGGCGGCGGGCTCAATGTCGCTTACAACTCTTACCTTCGCCGTTACATGATGCTCAACAGCGACTCGCAGAACTACAGCTACGCAGAGTCAATCGACGGCCTGCACTGGACCGACACCGTCTTCCTCGGCATGCTGGGCTACGTTCCGAACATCGCAGGCTACTCGGGGCCCATCGGGTTGGGCGATGACCCGAACATACTCGGAAAAGAGTTCTATGTGTATTACACGCAATTCCGAGGGCCGTGGCCAGGCGGACAATCCGTAAAACGATTCACACTCACCTGCCGCTGAAAATTACTGCAGCTTCGTATACTCAGCCTTGGCTTCTTTCGGGATGGGGACGTCGCGATCGGCGTCCTTCCAGAGAGCAAAGAAATCCTGGTACGCGGTGCGAGCGCCGCCCGCGTCGCCGGCTTCTTCCCGCGCCCGACCAAGCTGCAGGCGCGCCAGTCTGCAGGTGGGAAGCGAGAAAATACAAATGCCCTGATGATCAAGAATCTTCTGGAACTCGTTCGCGGCGGAAGCGCTCCAGAGCCTGGGGATCGCTGGCTACTTCATCCGGCAGAAACTTCAAGGCGACAAAACGGTGCAGCCGGGTGTCTTCCGCTTTGTAGACCACGCCCATCCCGCCGCCGCCGAGCTTCTCAAGGATGCGGTAGTGGGAGACGGTTTGGTTGATCATTCCAAGACACTCGACCGAGACACTCGACCCAGACACTTCGACCGACACGCCCGGCTTTCGAGCGGCTTCATATTACGGATGGAGTATCCCCCAGTCAACGACCGGGGGAAACGACGGATCCTGGGCCGAAAGGAAACCGCATTAAACCCGTGTCCCCAAGAAAACTCTTCACCCTAAAGTGCATCTGAGATCAAAACACCTCTCCCAGACCGCCTGGCACCGCGGTGACCTGTGCTTCCCGACGAAGGTGGGATATAAACAGATGATGCGGTTACGTGTCAAATCCGCCCTGTCATTCTCTCTGCTCTGGCTGCTGGTCACCCCGGCCGCGCTGGCGCAAGAGAGTCAGCACAGGGCGACTGGGCCGCGGCCTCTGACTCGCCACGAGGGCTCGGCGATTGTTCGCGCCGCACTCGATTTCCGCCATCACGCGCCCGACTGCTCTCACCTGGTCCACGCGCTCTATGAGCGCGCTGGCTTCCCGTATGACTATGCCCCCTCTTCCGACCTTTACGAGGGGGTTGACGAATTCCACCGAGTGGCAAATCCGCAACCCGGCGATTTGACGGTCTGGCGCGGACATGCCGGGATTGTGGTCAATCCCGCTCAGCATTCTTTTTTCAGCATGCTGAGTTCAGGGCCCGGGGTCGACTCCTGGGATTCGCCATACTGGACACAGTGGGGACGCCCCCATTTCTTTCGTTACCTCAAGCAGCCTCGAAGTGGGGCGCTCTCCGGTTCGATTCGCACCACGACCCTGAAGCCATAGTCCGCCGCCCAAACCTGTAATCCGGCGCGCGTTGGTTCCGACCACGAAATCAAATCTGTTCGGGATCGTCGGGATCAGGCTCGCGTACAGGGGCATCCGGGCTCTCGGGAGGGTTCGGCGGTTCTTTGATCGGGGGCGGAGACGGCTCCGGGGGAGTGCGTAGTTCAGGCTGAACGGGCGAGGACGTTTCGAATCGCGCTTTTGGCATGGGACTCTGAGGCATGGAACTCTGATGCCAAAATTCCATGCAGGGATGGTAGACAGTATGGCGCCAAACATTCGCTGTCGCGCTGTCGCACAGTCCACGATCCTGTCGATACACCCTTGTTCGCGTTAAGCGGACTTTTTCAAGTCCACTCCGTAACGTTTTGCGGCCGACTCGATCCGCTTCCATGCCGCGCGTCGTTCTGCCTCCGTGACGCCCTCCACCTGATTGAAGCGCGCCGCCGCGTTACGCACGTGGGAAGCGTTCTCCAAGGGCTCCTTGCGTTGCTTGGGGAAAGCAAACTTGCTGGTGGATATCCGATCACGAGTGGGCTTGGTTAGCTTTGCCATAATTTTCCTCTCCTTGGAAGCGTTTTGCGCGCGGCCGTAGATTTGGCCCTCATGATTGCGACGGCGACGGCCGCCGTTGACTGTCTTTTTGACGCGAATAAGCGGGACTCAGTTGCTTTTTTAAAAGGCCGACCCAGAGGAAGTCAGAAAGCTGTCTGCTCCGGAACTCGACTTCGGATGTGTCTCTGATTGAGCTTTTTTAGCAGTTGCACCAATCCCTGAAATGTGGCATCTCACAGCCGAGGCAGCAATGCCCCGTCTAACTAGGTTGAAGGGTGGACTATTCGAAGACGAACAGTGTCAGAGGATCGGCGGAAGGTATGAGGCAGCGAAGTTCAGATTTTTACTGTTTCTCTGAACGGAGCCAACATTTATCTACTCCGATCCAGAGTCCAGCTCCCGAAAGCATGGAGGAACGTGAACGACGATAACGGCAAAGTGGAGAGTGGCAAAGAGAACAACGGCAAAGCCGGGAATGGTGCGTCAAGGTTCGACTGGGTAACCGAACGATCCGCCTGCTCCCTTCCGAAGGTTTTCACCGCCCTCAGAGCGCAGGTTGAAGCGGACGTTAAGACCCGCAATGGCCTGCGCCCCGGCAATTCTCCCTACGAGTTTTCCGTGAAGGAGGATAACGACGAATTTACGGTTCTCTTGAAGGCTCAGCAACTGCAGCAGTCCGTGGTATTCCGCCTCGCCGACCACGCGATCTTGGTGCGGGATGACAAGAGCAATCCTATGTTTGAGGTAACCGCGGCCTTCAGCGACGAAGGCGAGTGCAGGCTGAAAGTGAATGGCGAGGAGCGCGACTTTTGGCAGGTACGACGGATGGCTCTGGAAGAACTGATGTTTCGCGGCCTTTAGGCGCGGTCTGGTCGTCCCTACCGCCGTATGGCCCTCTTCTCCACCTCCACAACAAATGCCACGCCTCCAGATATCGTTCATACTTCCCCTGCCGATTCCACGGCGCCAGCCAGATGCTTCCCTTCCGCATCGCCACCACTCCCGCCGGGATGATGTACCACAAATCCAGCGGGATAATATACGCCGCCACAAAATCAATCTCCTCCAGGATATGCAGCCGCCTCTTCCCCGCCGGCACGCGGCACGGATAGCAGCACTTTCCGACAAGCGAAATCGGGCCCTTCAGGCGCGGTCCCACCGTCTCTCTTGTGATAGCCTACCGTCATCCACCCCCCCAACCCCCATGTTATAATCCTTTATTCCCAGTCGCTTAAAGCGCGGAGGACCGTATCGACAAACGTTTTATTCGAACCAACGACCGCATTCGAGCCCGTGAAATTCGCGTGATCGGAGACGAAGGCGAACAGATCGGCGTAATGCCTCCCTTCGAAGCTCTCAAGTTGGCCCGCAGCAAGAACTTGGATCTGGTTGAGATTTCGCCCACCGCGCAGCCTCCCGTCTGCCGCATCATGGACTACGGGAAATATCTCTACCAGCAGGAAAAGAAAGAGCGCGAAGCCAAGAAGCACCAGAAGACGATCACGGTGAAAGAGGTCAAGTTCCGCATTAATGTGGATGACCACGATTACGAGACCAAAAAGAATCACGTGCTTCGCTTCCTCGATGGAGGAGACAAGGTAAAGGCCACCATCTTCTTCCGCGGCCGGGAAATGACGCGGACGGGTTTGGGCCGGGCCATCCTGGAGCGGCTGATTAAGGACGTGGAATCGCAGAGCATCGTAGAGTTCCGGCCGCGGCAGGAAGGCAACACGCTGCATGCCATCCTGGCGCCGAAGAAGACAGCAGTCGAGCGCGAGAAGGAAAGAGAAAGAGAAGCCAAGCAGAAGGCGAAGCAGGAGAAGAAGCTGGCGCAGGAAAAAGAAAAGCTGCAACAGGCGCCGGCTCCGGCCCCCGAGGTTCCGGATCCGGTTCCGCAAGCTTAGCGTTTCGCCTGGTGGATTTCAGCAAAGGCGAACGCCACTCGCGCCAGCGATTCCGGAGCAATTGAACCACCGCAGTCGATATCCAGAACTGACGGCTGGCAACTCGCAGCTGGCATTCGATTAATTAAGAGGATTTATGCCGAAATTGAAATCGCACAAGGGCGCGTCCAAGCGCTTCAAGAAGACGGCCAATGGCAAGGTGAAGCGCGGACACTCCGGGCTGCGCCATATGCTGAGTTCCAAGGCCAAGAAACGCAAACGCCACCTGGGAACGGCCACGCTGGTAAGCGATGGCGACCTCCGCAAAGTAAAGCGGATGATTCCGTATCAGTGAAGCAGGGATCGGGGGCCGGGGCTGGGGATCAGAGGCGAGTGCGTCTCTAGTCCCTGGCCCCTGAGCTCCTAACGCCTGCTTCAGGCGCGTGAAGAGGCCAGAGATCGCCGCAACGGTGAATCGTCCTTGCCTCCAGCCGCCATAAAGAGAAAGCAAAAAGGAGAACACTATGCCACGTGTAAAACGCGGAACCAAACGCCGCGCCAAGCGCAAGAAAATCCTAGATCGCGCCAGCGGATACTTCCTCACTAAATCGAAACTCTACCGTTCCGCCAAAGAAGCCGTCGAGCGCGGCCTCAAGTTCGCATATTCGGGACGGAAGCAGCGGAAGCGGCAGTACCGTTCGCTTTGGATTGTGAGGATTGGGGCGGCTTCGAAGCTGAACGGGTTGAGCTACAACCAGTTCATCCACGGATTGAAGAAGGCCGGGGTGGAACTGGACCGCAAGATTCTGGCGGACTTGGCGGTTAAGGACGCACCCGCGTTTAAGACTCTGGTGGAACAGGCCAAGGGCGCGCTAGCGTAGGCTTCCGGCGCTCGGCTCCGGCTATCGGCCTTCGTTTCTGATTTCATCTGTGAGATCAAAATCCCCGCCCTGTCTCTCCAAAGAACGGAGAGACGACGGCGGGGCACCCGCATTCCAGTTAGCTGCGAAATAACGTGGCATACACCGTTTCCAAATTGACGGATTATTCGGCGGCGGCTTTGGAACGCGCCGCCGCGGAGTGCGTGCGCGCGTGTTCGGACGAGTCGACGGCAGTTCGCAGTGATAGCGATCTGAAAGCGTTTCGCGATCGGTGGGCCGCACGCAAGAACGGGATCCTGACGCAGATCAATGATCTGTGGCTCAAAGCTGCTCCGAAGGACGCCAAGCGCGAAGCGGGACGGCGCGTAAACGAAGTGAAGGCGGATGTCGAGCGTATCCTTCAAAAGGCCGAGGATCTTCAGCTTGCGCTTGCAACGGGAGCTCCTCTCGTTAGCGACCGCGTTGACATTTCCCTTCCCGGAGTGCGCCGTCCGATTGGGGCGGAGCATCCTGTCATCAAGACGACGAACGAGATGGTTCGCGTCTTTCAAAAGCTTGGTTATTCCGTAGCTGACGGGCCTGTGGTCGAAACGGATTATTACAACTTTGAGGCGTTGAATTTTCCGCCGAATCATCCGGCGCGGGATACGCAGGATACTTTGTTTATTGCGGGGCAGCAGGGGAAGCCGCAGCGGGAGCGATTGCTGTTGCGGACGCATACTTCTCCGGTGCAGATTCGCACGATGGAGAAGATGCGGCCGCCGATCAGGATTGTGATTCCTGGGACCGTGCATCGCAACGATCCTCCGGATGCGAGCCACTCGCCGATGTTTCATCAGATCGAGGGGCTGGCGGTCGATACCAACATCACGTTCGGCGATTTGAAGGGGACGCTTGATCACGCGATGAAAGAATTCTTTGGATCGAGCGTGAAGACCAGCTTTCGTCCTTCGTTTTTTCCGTTTACCGAGCCGAGTGCGGAGATGTTTGTTTCCTGCTTCATCTGCGGTGGGAGCGGTAAACGCGGGGCTGACCCTTGCCGTCCGTGCAAGCAGACGGGGTGGATTGAGATTCTGGGCTGCGGGATGGTCGATCCTAATGTGTTTGAGTTTGTTAAGGACAACGGGTATGACCCTAGAAAAGTTTCGGGATTTGCGTTTGGGATGGGTGCGGACCGGATCGCTTTGTTGAAGTATGGGGTGGATGATTTGCAGCTGTTTTTCAATGGAGATGTGAGGTTTCTGGAGCAGTTTGCTTAGGGGGCAGGGGTCAGGGGTTAGGGGTCAGGGGCCAGCCGAACAGGGAGGGGCATCGTCAGACTCCCCGATGCGCCAATGTTACTGCCCAGTTGCGTAGGTCCCTTCGACAAGCTCAGGGCAGGCTCTTCGGCGCAAAGAACGCGCCTCAGGATGACAGAGCGTAGGTGGTCGCGGGACTGCCGGCGGGACGCCGGCGCTACATTATGAAACTTTCTCCACAGTGGGTGCGGGAGTTTGTTGAGGTGGCCGTCGATGACCGTCGGCTGGCTGAGGATTTGACTGGCGTTGGAATTGCCGTGGAGGGGATCAGTGGGTCGGGGGCTGACACTGTTTTTGAGATGGAGATTGGAACGAATCGTCCCGATGCGATGAATCATTATGGCGTGGCTCGGGAGGCGGCGGCGATTTATGATTTGCCGCTTAAGCAGTTCTCGGTTCTCAGTTCTCAGTTCTCAGTTGCACGTCAAAAGCTAGCCTCAGCGGCTAAAGCCGCGACCCCCCGGGGCTCTAACGGCACGACTGAAGTCGTGCCCTTCCCGATGCCGCCCTTCCCGATTGTCGTCGAAGAGCCGGCACTTTGCCCTCGATTTTCTGCGCGGGTTATTCGCGGAACTAAGATAAAGCCATCCCCTGACAAGATTGCGCATCGGTTGCAACTGCTTGACCAGCGCTCCATCAGCAACGCCGTCGATGCCACCAATTACGTTCTATGGGAGATCGGCAAGCCTACACATGTGTTTGACATGGATTTGCTGGAGGGCGGAAAGCTCATCATTCGTAAAGCGAAGAACGGAGAGAAGCTGAAGACGCTTGACGGTGTGGAGCGCACGCTTACCTCCGAAGATCTGGTTGTGGCCGACGCCAGGAAGCCGGTTGGACTTGCCGGAGTGATGGGCGGGTTCGACACTATGATCACCGACAAGACGCGGAATATTTTGATCGAGTCGGCGTGGTGGGATCCGGTGACCGTGCGCAAGAGTTCTCGGCGGCATGGGCTGCACACCGATGCTTCACACCGGTTTGAGCGTGGGGCGGATTTTGAGTCAACGATTTTGTCGTGCGATCTGGTGGCGGCGATGATTCTGGAATCGGGCGGCGGAGAATTGGTTGGCGATGCCGTCGATGTGGTTTCGAGGAGGCTCGACCAGGCGCCCGTGCTGCTGCGGCTTTCCGAGGTGCATCGCATCCTGGGCGGGAATCTTAGCACTGGACAGATTTTCCGCGTCCTGAAGAGCCTTGGTTTCACGCTGATTCCTGAAGGGCAGGGCACCGCGGAGTTTCGAGTACAGATTCCGAGCTGGCGGCTGGATGTGGAGCGCGAGATCGACCTGATTGAAGAGATCGCGCGGCTGCATGGTTACGACAAGTTTGAGAATACCTTGCCGGCTTACAGCGGCGCGGTGGTCGATCTGCCGAATGCGGCCGCAGACGCCACTTTGCGCACGCGGGCTTTGGCGTTGGGATACGACGAGGCGGTGTCGCTGACATTTATTTCGCATGCCGACGCCGAGAAGTTTTCTTCTGCCGCGGTGCTCGAACTGGAGAATCCGCTCAGCGAGGAAGCGTCGGTGATGCGGACTTCGATGGCTCCGGGCATGCTGGATATGCTGGCCTGGAATCTGAATCGTGATTCTGAGAACGTGCGGCTGTTCGAGATGGGCCGGGTTTACGAAATGCGAGGCGGGGAGCGGGCTGAGCCGGCACGCTTGTGCCTGGGCGCGACGCTGGCAGCAGTGAAAGGATCGTTGCCGGTAGCGGGAGCTCTGGATGTTAGCAAAGGTGAACACGCTGCTGCGGCCGAGGCATTTCGCTCGTTCAAAGGCGATGTGGAGAATCTGCTCGTACCGTTTGCGAATCGTGAGTTGAGTTTCGATCGGGAAACAGCGGAGTATTTTCATTCCGGACGATCGGCGCGGGCGCTGATGGATGGGGCGGTGGTGGCGCAGTTCGGGCAGATCGCCGAAGGCGTGAAGGCGCAGCGGAAGTTGCGGCAGGACGTTTTTCTGGCGGAGATCGATCTGGTGCGGTTGCATGCGATCGGGCTGCGGACGGTGCGGTTCGCGGCGCTGGGAAAATATCCGGCAGTGGAGCGGGATTTCTCGTTTGTTTTTAGCGATGAGGTGGGGTTTGAGGCGATGCGGCGCGCCGTGATAGGACTAGGCTTGGATGTGCTTCGGTCGTTTACCCCGATCGAGATTTTTCGCGGCGGGGCGATTGGGGCTGGGAAATATTCGATTCTGCTGCGGGTGAGATTGCAGTCGGATGAGGGGACGCTGCGGGATGAGCAGATTGCGGTCTGGTCGGCGAAGATCGTCGCGACTCTGCAGGGGTTGGGCGGAGTGCAGCGGGCCTAGGCGCGTACCTCAAGGGCTAAAGCCCAAACCTCAAGCCGGGACCTAATCGCAGTGCCGGAAGCGCTGCGCCACCGAAAGGCCATCACTCGCTGCGCCAGCCAAAAGCCATCGCTCCGTGAGTTTGTGACGGAGGCAGGGATCCTTCGACTCCGCATTTGCTTTCGCTTCGCGATAGCAAGTGCTGCGCTCAGGATGACAAATGCTAATAGATTTCTTGTGCTAATCTGCCAGTTATGGCGGACGTAATTCCTTCTCTATCCAGTCAAACCAAGCAATTTCTGAGCGACAAAGTTTCGCATTTCACCGAGTCGGTGATTCGGGAGATGACGCGGCAGGCGGCGCTTTACGGGGCGGTGAATCTGGCGCAGGGATTTCCGGATTTTGCGGCTCCGGCAGAGATCAAGCAGGCGGCGCGGGTGGCGATTGAAAGTGATGTGAATCAGTATGCGATTACCTGGGGCGCGAAGAGTCTGCGCAACGCGATCGCTCGTCAGATGGGAGTGTGGCAAGGGATTGCGGTTGATCCGGAAAAAGAGATCACCGTGTGCTGCGGGTCCACCGAGGCTATGATTTCAACTCTGCTCGCGGTCTGTAATGCGGGCGATGAGGTGGTGATTTTTGAGCCGTTTTATGAGAACTACGGTCCGGATTCGGTGTTGAGCGGGGCGCGGCCGCGATTTGTGAAGCTGAGGCCGCCAGCGAGCGACGGGGGCGAGTGGACTTTCGATGAGAAAGAATTGCGGGCGGCATTCCACAAGAACACGAAGGCCGTCATCCTCAATACACCCAACAATCCTACCGGCAAAGTTTTTACGCGGCCGGAGTTGGAGTTGATTCGCGATTTGTGCGTGGAGTTCGATGTGCTCGCGATCACCGACGAGATTTACGAACATATTTTGTATGACGGGACCGAGCACATTTCAATGGCGTCGCTCGACGGGATGCGGGAGCGGACGGTGACAATCAACGGAATGTCGAAGACTTATAGCGTGACGGGATGGCGCGTGGGATGGGCGGTGGGGCCGGAGAAGATTACGAATGCGATCCGGAAGGTGCACGATTTTTTGACGGTGGGCGCGCCCGCGCCGCTGCAGGAGGCGGGAGCGGCGGCTTTGAATCTTCCGGCGGAATATTACACGCGGCTGGCGGAGGGATACCGAGTGCGGCGGGATCATTTGATTCCGGCGCTGGAGGCCGCGGGGTTTCGGTGTTTTCGTCCGCGTGGGGCTTATTACGTGATGACGGATATCTCCGGGTTTGGATTTGACGATGATGTTTCGTTCGTGAAGTATCTGGTGAAAGATGTTGGAGTAGCGGCGGTACCGGGATCGAGTTTTTATCGGGATCCGCGGGATGGGGCGCGGCAGGTGCGGTTTGCTTTCTGCAAGAAGTTGGAGACGCTGGATGCGGCGGCGGAGAAGTTGGGGAAACTGCGCGGGCACGCTAGGCGCGGGACGTAGCGCAGGTTAGGTAGGGATCCTTCGACTTCGTATGGACTTCGCTTCGCGAAGCCCATACTGCGCTCAGGATGACAAACAAATCTTAAGGTTATTTTGTGATTACGCCGCAGGCTATGCGGTCGCCGGAGTTGCCGGAGGGATCGGTCTTCATGTCGTCGGGTTTGGCGTGGATGACGATTGCGGTGCCGCCGTTGCTGAAGATGGAGTGGGCGCCGTCGCCGAGGGTTACATCTTTGTCCTCGAGGGTTCCGTCGGCTTTGCCGTTCGCGTCGACGGTTAAGTTCAGCATGTCGCCGGCGTGATGGCCTTCGGGACTCTCCAGTCCGTGCTTCTTGCTGTCGGGGTTGAAGTGTGGACCTGCAGACTTGAAATCGGGGGCATCGCACTTTGGGTTCTGGTGAATGTGAATGCCGTGCTCGCCGGGCGGGAGGTCGTGAAGATGGAACTTGAGGCCGACACCTGATCCTTTCGGCATGACGATGATTGAACCTACAGATTTGCCTTGCGCGTCCTTGAGTTCGACCACGGTTTTGGCGGCGCTAGGAATGGCTGTGGTGGCCAGGACTAGGGTGAGGGCGATGAGGGCGAGTCCGAGATGTTTCATGACGGGAATTATAGCGAATCTTCGGGGTGATGGTGTGGCACGGGCACGAATGGGCCATGCTTGATCCACAGGGCGGTGGAGTATACTGCGGGAAAGTTTGGAAATCTTTGTGGGGAAAGTGCAATCATGGCTTTGAATGCGGTGGAGCGAGAGTTGGAGCAAGATCCCGTGGACGATTTTCAGGCGCTGGAAGATAAGATTTATCGCACGATCGAGATGTATAAAGCGGCACGGCAGGCGCAGGCAGCGGCGGAGCGCGATGTGCAGAGAGTGCGGCAGCAACTGGAAGAGCGCGATGAGCAGTTGGTGGTATTGCGGCGCGAGGCAGTGCAGTTGCGCAAAGAGCGGGAAGAGATTCGAGGGCGAGTGGAGAAGATGCTGGAGCAGATTGAGTCGATTGCGGAGGAGCGGGCGAGTTAGGCGCTGCAGGGTGTCAGGCTTTCAGGCTTCGCCAGATGCTTGCTCGCTGAACGGATGCGGAGAGTAGAGGAGATTGACGCTGAAAGCAGGTTCCTCGCTTCGCTCGGAATGACAAGGAGTTGAGAAGGGGTTCGGGAGTAAGACGTTATGGCTGCCGCTACCAAGGAATCGACGGTGAAGGACGCGCAGAGTGCCAGCGTGCGGGTGGAGATTTTCGATCAGGCTTATAACCTGCGAGGCTCGGATCCGGAATACATTTTGAAGCTGGCGGAGTATGTGGACTCGAAGATGCGGGCGGTGGCGGAAGCGACGAATACGATCGATACGGTGCGGCTGGCGGTACTGGCGGCACTGAACATTGCCGATGAGTATCATTTGTTGAAGCGGAATCAGGACAGCGGAGCAACCGACTACCAGAAGCGGGCGCATCTCTTGGCGGATGCGCTGGATGAAGTGCTGGGCGAGAAACGCAAGGCAGGATAGGAATCTCGCTTCGCTCGGTTGGACCGCTGAGAGCCTGCTGTGAGCTTGCCGAAGGGCGGGTGTGCCTCCACATATCTTCCCACAAAACTCTATTGCGGATGTTCTCCCTGGGGCGCGTCGTGGCCGGCGTCGAGAACTTCTCTCACCTTGGCGATGAGCGCCGACAAGGAAAAGGGCTTGGGCAAGAACCAGAGTCCCGGATCGAGCACGCCGTAGTGAACAATCGCGTTGCTGGTGTAGCCGGAGACGTAGAGGACTCTGGTGCTTGGGGAAATCAGTTTCACCTGCTCGGCGAGCTGCCGGCCGTTCATGCTGGGCATGATCACGTCGGTGACCAGCAGCCGGATGTCACGGTGATTTTCGCGGCACAGAGCAAGGCCTTCCTCGGTGCTGCCAGCGGTCAACACTTTATAGCCGCAGTGAGCCAGAACCGAGGATGTCAACTGCCGCAACTGCGCGTCGTCTTCGACCAGCAGGATGGTCTCAGTTCCACGTTTGACGCCGGCCGGACGCGGCTCCACTCCGACTGTTTCCGCGGGTTGATCGACTCGGGGAAGATATATCTTGAAAGTCGACCCCCGATCCGGCTCGCTGTATACCCAGATGTAGCCTCCACTCTGCTTGACGATTCCGTAGACCATGGAGAGGCCAAGGCCCGTGCCCTTGCCGACCTCTTTGGTAGTGAAGAAAGGTTCGAAGATATGGGTTTGGGTGTCGGGACTCATGCCGGTTCCGGTGTCGCTCACGGCGAGCATGACATAACGTCCGGGCTGCAGAGGCTCGTGCTCGCTGGCGTAGGAGGCATCCAGTTCCATGTTCTCGGTTTCCAGAGTGAGCTTTCCGCCAGTAGGCATGGCATCGCGCGCGTTCAACGCCAGGTTCATGATGACCTGCTCGATTTGCCCGGGATCGGCCCTGACCGCACCCAGGTCGCGGCCCGGCACGGTGAGGACTTCGACATCTTCGCCGATGAGCCGCCGCAGCATGGTGTCGAGGTTCAGCATGACGTCGTTCAGATCGATCACACGCGGCGAGAGCACTTGCTTTCGACTGAAGGCCAGCAACTGGCGGGTGATTCCGGCAGCGCGGTCGGCAGCGGATCGGATCTGGGTGGTAGCGTCCTTGAGGCGGCTGGCGCCGGGGAGCCCGTCAGTAAGGATCTGGCTGTAGCCCATGATGACGGTCAAAAGGTTGTTGAAGTCGTGGGCGACGCCGCCGGCGAGACGGCCGACGGCCTCCATCTTCTGGGACTGACGGAGTCGTTCCTCGAGCGCCACCCGCTCGGTTACATCCTGAACCAACGAAGCCACGCCGAGCACCTGCCCAGATTCATCGACCAGAGGAGTGTTGTACCACTCGCAGGAGATGGTTCGGCCGTCCTTGGTAATGTTGTCATTCGTGCTGCGCGTGCCGCCTTCCTGGTTAAGAATTTCCTGCCCTATCCTATCTATATGTTCCCTCAGGGCGGAAGGTACGAGGAAACTTGCATCGCGCCCTAGCACTTCGTTGCGCGAGTATCCAAAGACCCGCTCCGCGGAGGGACTCCATTCTGTAATCCGAAGCTGGGTGTCCCATTCGACGACCGCGAGCGGGGTATGCTCGAAGTGAATGCGCAACTTCTGCTGGGATTGGCGAAACTCCTCCTCTGCGCGTTTGCGATCGGTGATATCGCGGCAGATGCCGAGCAAGCCAATGATCTCGCCATTGGAATCGCGATGCGGACCTTTGGTCGATAAATAAGTCCGCGCCACGCCGGCAGAGATTCCGACCTCCTCGTAGGTCTGAGTCTTTCCCGAATCGACGACCTTCCGGTCTGCTGCCATAATCTCGCGGCCATTTTCCGGAGTGAAAAGATCAGCGTCGTCCTTGCCGATTACTTCCTCAACGGTCCGCCCCAGCAGGCGAGCGCCTGCGGAATTGATCATCAAGTAGCGGCCTTGCAAATCTTTCACAAAAATAGAGTCGGTGGTCCCTTCGGTAATGCCGCGCAAAAGAGAGAGATTCTTCTGCAATTCCTGAGAACTGTAGAGCAACTGGCTCTGAACCACAAACAAGCGTGCGCTGGCTGCAGCGAAGGAAACCGTAACCAGGAAGGCGGACCAGAGGAACTGCTCCTGCGCGATCCTCAAGACGAGGGAGAAAACAATGGCCGGGATGAGCAGGGGAGAAAACTGCGCCAGCAGTTGCATGGTCGGCGACCAGGGCTCAACCGACTCGGGCTTATGTGGCACGGGGTCGGCCCAAATCGCGGCAATGGCCGCCAGAAGACAATAGCTAACGGTCCAGGGGAGATCAAGCCAGGTCCCCTGCTGATAAGTTCCAGCAGCGATCGCGTAGCGGGTGGTGTTGGTTGTAATTCCGAAGACGAAGAAGAACGCTGCCAGCCGAAAGAAGAAGGCGCGCGCGGTGCGGAGAGGAGTGAGCAGGCCTCGTACGAGGAAAGCGAGAGCCAGGACGCCGAAGAAGAGAAGAGCCACATGGAAGGTGCGAACGAACATGACTGGCTCGGAGGACTGCCATCGGGAGGGGATATAAAGGAGCGAGAGCTCGAGGGCAAGCACCAGGGTACAGACCTGCACGAAATCGCAGACGCGCAGCCAGCGGACACCACTGCTGGGGTCGCGGGGACTGAGGAAGAACGTCATCATCGCAGGGACGGCCCAGAAAAACACCAGGATGTCACTCGGCCAAAGTGCGGCGGAGGGAGCGTGAAGATAATCGAAATAGTAGGTGTAGGCGAACTGATTCAGGAAGGCGAGAACGAGAGACAAGGAAACCAGACGCCAGCCCCGCCTGGTAAAGGAGCCCGAACTGCGCGCAGCGGACCAGCAGACGACGGCCGCCAAGAGGGCCGATACCGCCCCGGTCCAGTTACCCCAAAGAGAGGCAAACTGAGTACCGTGGCGGACTGTGACCAGAACCAGGTGTACAGCGACCAGAGTTGCCGCCGCTGTGATCGCGGACGTGCGGTGCTTGGACATCTAAGCCTCTGCCCGAGTCTGGCCCTGACCTCAGGGAAAAACACAGACCCGCAGGATTGCGATGAGAGTATACATCGACCGGCAAATTCATCCCCGAATCAAGTGCTTCCCCGGTAGGGGTGCGGATGTATCTGAGTCAGCAGAGTTAAGTCCCGAATAAGAAAAGCAAGCCTGGAGTGTTGCGGCACTGTTACTTTGGTTGCAAGTGCGCTGCCAACTATTTGCAGGTCCCCTATTGCTAATTCACTGGGAGTTCTCCTAGCATCCAGAGTGAAAGCCGACCTGCGGGGTTGGTGATGACGGTAACCGATTTTTGAACCAATGCTGAATGAACGGGGACTCGA
>Ga0307476_10000666_pt1 | contig 24909 bp, 27 predicted proteins | sample atmos_gasesECM2C_2_FD_203314 | JGI IMG/M metagenome (GOLD analysis project Ga0307476, IMG submission 203314) | Hardwood forest soil microbial communities from Morgan-Monroe State Forest, Indiana, United States - atmos_gasesECM2C_05 | ecosystem: Environmental > Terrestrial > Soil > Temperate...
CCTCCGGTCGCGACACTGGCTCTCGAGGAAGGGACGCGCGCACAGCACGACCCCGACTACCAGTGGCTGATGTCCGACATCGCTGCGATCGACTCGGTGCGCGAGCAGCACAGCGTATCGCTCAATCTCAAGGTTAGGCGCGAGGAGCGCGCGCGTATCGATCGCGAGCGACTCGAGCGTGAGAACAGTCGCCGGGTGGCGAAGAACCTGCCACCGGTCAAGACCGTCGAGGAGCTGGAGAAGGCCACCAAGGACGACGCCGCCGACGTAGTGCTCGATCAGGCCACGCAGGTGATGGCGGACATGGTGACCAACGGGCGCACACCAGGGCAGAAGACCGCGCGCGCCAACTAATTGGATTGCTCGCGATCGCGACATTGCGCTGCGCTGTCCTGCTGCGCGCAAGCCCGGGCGCACGTCCTTGTGCGCCCGCTCGGCGGCCTGCGCCTCGCCCCGGTCGCGCCCCTCGCGCGGCGAGCGAAAAGCGCGGTTTTCGCTCGCCGCTCGCCACCTGCGGCGGCGGGCCACATTCCTGTGCCTGAGCCACTCTCAACGCAGCAGCACGCGAAACAGATCCCAGGTATCTTCGGCAAGCACGTTGGGCAGGGGCACCTTGGAGACCGCCAGCGCGCCCTCGGCGAGCACATCGCCTTCCGAGAAGGCCAGCGATTCCGCGACCGGTGTGCTGTCATCGGTCGAGCGATAGCGCGCCAGTGGCTTGAGACGCGCACTGCGAACACCGATCTGCTCGGCGAGGCCCGTGCGATCGGCGAGCAGCTGCAACGCCCGGCTGATCTCTCCCATGAGCAACACGCATTGCTGCGGCGGGCCATAGTCGCTGCCGGCTTCGCGGTGGGCGGTCGCCTCGCGCGCCATCGATAGCAGCGGAGTCTTCAGCACCGCGAGCCGCTGACACAGCACCTCGGCGTAGCCGACGGCGGCAAGGTTGATGGCGCGCCGCGCCGTCAGCGACAGTCCCGGAAAGTCAGGAGTGCCCGCAGCATCGAGCGCCGCTACGTTCGCCTGCGCCTGTTCGAGCGCCGCGGTCGCCGCCGCGAGCGACGCCCGCGCAACCTCGGTTCGCCGCACGAGGGCGCGACGCTTGAAGTAATGCCACCAGCGCTGCAGCCCGGCGCGCTGGGACTCGAGCGCGCTGAGTTGTCCGCCGGCATCCAGATGCTGCGCCTGTGCCGCGCGCAACGCGCTCTCGGCAGCCTGGCGGCGCTCGAACTCCTGTCGGTTGTGCTGCGCCAGATGAACGCGGCGCTCGCGCTCCTCCTGCTGCCGCGCCAGATCGGCGACGAACTGTGTGAGGAGCTCACGCCCGCTCTGCCACAAGCGACGCAGCTGATAGAAGACGAGCGCAGCGTAGGCGGTCTCGGCCGAGCCGAGGCGCGCCTCGAGCGCACTCATCATGTCCTGGACGCGTTGCGTCGCTGCCTCCTGCTGCTTGATGAGATCCTTGAGGCGGTAGATCTCGTCCTGCAGTCCGGCGTATGCCTTCTTCAGCTCGGCGCGATTGCGGAACAATGCAAGCACGCGCGTGTCCTCCGCAGGAGCACCCGCGGTAGGCTTGACGATCTTGAAGAAGGCGAGGTTTTGCAGCGCTTTCATGAGAGACGTGACGGCCCACGCCGTCGCCTCCCGGCGGTCGGCGCTAACGCTCCGAACGTGGCGAGAAGCGATGACCTCGCTCCACGCAGTACTCCAGCCATTTGTTTAACATCATGTTCCGCGACCAGCGCTGATCCAGTTCACGCTCCGCGCGGCCGCGACGCGCGGCGGACTGAGTGTGAACTGTGCCGCACTGCTGCGCCTCGGCGAGGTGTGCATCATGGTAGATGCGCACGCGCATGTCGGGGCAGTGCAGCGCTCCCCGACCGTCGGCGAGCAGATAGGTGAGATTCAGCGTGCTGGTATAGGGCGAGCGCTCGGTCACGGTGAGAACGAGATCACAGTCGCCCGGCACCACCGATGCGTAGCGTCCGGCGAGCGCCGCCAGATCGCCGGCGAGCCAGCCGAGGCGGATGAAGTTGCTCTCGTACAGGCCCATGAGCGCGACGAAGCTGCGCGGTCGGGCGCGCCAGGAGACGACGGTGCGTGTGTCAGTGAGCAGCACGCTACTGACTATAACGCACAAGCCCTGCGCTGCAAGCCGACGATTGCCCGAATTTCGCGTACATTTGCGCCGTCGCACGCGGCACGCCGCCTGCAAGTTCCGTGCGACGTAGACCGCGCGTAGCCGCTCGCGGAGCGTCGTGGTTAAATACGCAGCTCGCACTGCGCGGCTCGCGATTCGTGCTAGGGCCGCAGCCGCCGCTCGATCGCTGTGGTGTTGAGAATGCGGCTGGCGATCTCTTCGATCGAGCACTCGGTGGTGTCGAGCACCGGAATCCCCAAGCGGGCAAACATCCCCTCGGCAGTGCGCAGCTCGTACTGCACCTGGGTGCGCGAGGCATAACGGCTCTCGGGACGGCGCTCGGTGCGTACCTGGTGGAGCCGTTCCGGCGTGATGGTCAGCGCATAGAGCTTGCGGACGAACGGCGAGAGACGCGCGGGCAGCTGTCCGGCCTCGAGATCGTCCTCGGTGAGCGGATAGTTGGCGGCGAACACGCCGTACTGCAGCGCCATGTATACGCAGGTCGGTGTCTTGCCGACGCGCGAGACGCCGAGCAGCACGACGTCGGCGCGAGCGTAGTCGCCGCCACCGCCGTCATCGTTGGCAAGCGCGAAGTTCGTCGCATTGATGCGGGCGGTGTAGGCGGCGAGATCGGCGATGCCGTGTGCGCGGCCGGCACGATGCGTCGAGCGTGCGTTGAGCTCACGCTCGAGCGGGCCGACGAATGCCGAGAACAGGTCGAGGAACAGCCCGTTCGCGCCCATGACCACTTCGCGCAGCTCATCCTGCACCAGCGTGCTGAAGATGATCGGCCGCATCCCCTCTTCCTGGGCGGCGCGGTCGATGCGCTGCACGGCCTGATGCGCCTTGTCAAGGCTCGACACAAATGGCAAAGTCACCGGCCGAAATTCCTGGCCCTCGAACTGCGTCATGAGGCTGTGGCCGAGCGTTTCCGCAGTGACGCCCGTCTGGTCCGAGACGAAGAAAACGGTTCGACGGCTCACGGCTTCGGCGACTGGTGATGGCTGCTGCAGGGAGTCCGCAGTGTTCCACCGCGCGCGCGAGCTGACAAGCTTCCGGGGACTGTCCAGCGGTTGGGAGTGGCTTTGAACGCCTACGTGATCCCGTTCGAGCAGCTCGGCATGCAGGACGTCGAGCGTGTCGGCGGCAAGAATGCCTCGCTCGGGGAGATGATCGGCGCACTCGGCCGGCTCGGCGTGCGCGTGCCAGGCGGCTTCGCCACGACCGCACAGGCCTACCGCGAATTCCTTGCACAGAACGGCTTGGCCGAGCGCATCCGCGCCGAGCTCGCCACGCTCGACGTCGACGACGTCACGCGGCTCGCCGCCACCGGCGCACGCATCCGCCAATGGATCCTCGCCACGCCTTTCCCGCCGCCGCTCGCCGCTGCGGTGCGCGCTGCGCTCGCCCGCATGAGCGGCGAGCACGCCGACATCGCCGTCGCGGTGCGCAGCTCCGCCACCGCGGAGGATCTACCCGAGGCCTCCTTCGCCGGCCAGCAGGAAACGTTCCTCAACGTGCGCGGCGAGGCGGCGGTGCTCAAGGCGATGCAGGAGGTGTTCGCATCGCTGTTCAACGACCGCGCCATCTCCTATCGCGTTCATCAGGGATTCGATCATGCGGCCGTTGCGCTCTCGTGTGGCGTGCAGCACATGGTGCGCAGCGATCTCGGCGCGAGCGGTGTGATGTTCACCCTCGACACCGACTCGGGCTTCCGCGAGGTGGTGTTCGTCACTGCTTCCTGGGGCCTCGGCGAGATGGTGGTGCAGGGGGCGGTCAACCCCGATGAGTTCTATCTCTACAAGCCGGCGCTGCGTTCGGGACGGCATCCCGTGCTGCGCAGAAATCTCGGCGGCAAGGCGCTCAAGATGATCTACGCACCGCAGGGCGCTGCCGAGCGCGTGCACACGGTACCGGTGCCAACGGCAGAGCGGCACCGCTTTTGCCTCGGCGACGCCGACCTGATTACCCTCGGCCGCCAGGCGCTCATCATCGAGGAGCACTATCGGCGGCCGATGGACATTGAATGGGCTCGCGACGGCGAGTCGGGCGAGATCTTCATCCTCCAGGCCCGCCCGGAGACCGTGCAGAGCCGCGCCGGCCGCACGATCCAACGCTATACGCTGAGAAAGCGCTCGCGCGTGCTCGCCACCGGGCGCAGCATCGGCCAGCGCATCGGCGCCGGTCCTGCGCGGGTGATCCGCGAGCCATCGGAGATGGCGCGCGTCCAGAGCGGCGATGTCCTCGTGGCGGACATGACCGACCCGGACTGGGAGCCGGTGATGAAGCGGGCCTCGGCCATCGTCACCAACCGCGGCGGCCGCACCTGCCATGCCGCGATCATCGCGCGCGAGCTCGGCATTCCGGCCGTAGTCGGCTGCGGCGATGCCACGCAGACCGTCAAGGAGGGCCAGGAAGTCACCGTGTCCTGTGCCGAGGGCGACACGGGACACGTCTACGAGGGCGTGCTGCCGTTCGAGCGGCGCGAGGTCGAGCTCGAGTCGCTGCCGAAGATCCCGGTGAAGATCATGATGAATGTCGGCAACCCCGACCGGGCATTCGACTTCGCCAGCATTCCCAATCACGGCGTCGGACTCGCGCGGCTCGAGTTCATCATCAACCGCATGATCGGCGTGCACCCGCGCGCACTGCTCGAGTTCGACCGCCTCGATGAAGAACTCAAGCGGCAGGTGAGCGAGCAAATCGCAGGCTACTCCGATCCGGTGGGGTTCTACGTCGAGAAGCTCGCCGAAGGGATAGCGCAGATCGCCGCGGCCTTCGCGCCCGAGCCGGTCATCGTGCGGCTCTCCGACTTCAAGTCGAACGAGTACGCAAACCTCATCGGCGGTGAGCGCTACGAGCCTCACGAGGAGAATCCGATGCTCGGCTTTCGCGGCGCGGCGCGCTACGTCGACGCGAGCTTTCGTCCGTGCTTCGAGCTCGAATGCCGGGCGCTCAAGCGTGTACGCGAAGTCATGGGCCTCACCAACGTCCAGGTAATGGTGCCCTTCGTTCGCACCGTCGCCGAAGCACGCGAAGTCACGGGGCTGCTCGCGGCCAACGGACTGGGGCGCGGCGAGCACGGGCTGAAGGTGATCATGATGTGCGAGCTGCCGACCAACGCGCTGCTCGCCGATGAATACCTCGAACACTTCGACGGCATGTCGATCGGTTCGAACGACATGACGCAACTCACACTCGGCCTCGACCGCGATTCGGCCATCGTCGCCGGAGACTTCGATGAGCGCGACCCTGCTGTGCGCAAGCTCCTCGCGATGAGCATTGAAGCGTGCCGGCGGCTGCACAAGTACGTCGGCATCTGCGGCCAGGGACCGTCCGATTATCCTGACCTCGCGCGCTGGCTGCTCGAGCAGGGCATCGAGAGCATGTCGCTCAATCCCGATAGCGTCGTCGAGACCTGGATGTTGCTCGCGGAAAAGAGCGACGGAAAGCCGCCGAACGCAAAGTCGTCCGAAGGCAAGTCGCCCTGAGGGTCACTCCCTCGAGAGGTTGCGGATCCTCGCCTCGGCGGCAGCCCGATCGTTGTCGTCGAACGGCTCGATATCGAGGTGCTCGATCGAGGCACGGTCGAGGCAGCGAGCGTTGACGCTGTAGCCGTCCGGATTGGAGCGTGGAACGTAGAAGGACTTGACGCCGCAGGTACGGCAGAAAAGATGCCGCGCGGTATTCGTATTGAAGGTGTACTCGGCGAGAGCATCCGCGCCTCGCAGCAGCCGAAAGCGCGCGCGCGGCACGATCAGATGCAGATAACCGGACATGCGGCAGATGGAGCAGTTGCAGTCGCTGACCATGAGCCGCGCCGGCGCGTCCACCTCGAACGCGACCGCACCACAATGGCATCCGCCACGGTGAGTCACGAGCGCGCTCACGTTCCGCTGCCTGCCCAAGCCGGAGCAAAGAGCCGTGCGCGGTAGTGCCGCAGCTCGCGGATCGACTCGTGGATGTCTGCGTGGGCGAGGTGCGTGCCCTGCTTGACGAAACTCTCCGCGACCGAGGGTGCCCAGCGGCGCGCCAGCTCCTTGAGCGTACTCACGTCGAGATTGCGGTAGTGGAAGAACCGCTCGAGCTCCGGCATCAGGCGGGCGAGAAAACGGCGGTCCTGGCAGATGCTGCTGCCGCACATCGGCGAGCTGCCGGGCGTGACCAGCGGTCTCAGGAAGTCGAGTGTGCGCTGCTGCGCTTCGGCCGTGGTAGTTCGGCTTGCGCGCACCCGCGTTAGCAATCCCGAGGCCCCGTGCTGGCGCTGGTTCCAGTCGTCCATGCGGCCGAGCACCTCCTCGGTCTGGTAGATGGCGAGTACCGGCCCGTCGGCGATGACCGCGAGGTCGCGGTCGGTGACTACCGTGGCGATCTCGATGATCGTGTCGGACTCCGGCTTGAGTCCCGTCATCTCCAGGTCGATCCACACCAGGAAGTCGCTGCTCAGCATCGGGGCTAAACCGACTGGCGGCCCGCGAGCGCGTGCGCCAGCGTGCCACCATCGACGTACTCGAGCTCACCGCCCACCGGTACACCGTGCGCGATGCGGCTCGCGCGGATGCCGCGCCGTGCCGCGATCTCCCCGAGATAGTGAGCCGTTGCCTCGCCCTCGACGGTCGAATTGGTTGCCAGGATCAACTCGCGAACACCGCCTTCGGCGAGGAGACCATCGAGATCGCGCACGCCGAGCTGCTCCGGTCCGATCCCGTCGAGGGGAGAAAGATGTCCCATCAGCACGAAGTAGCGGCCGCGATAGCTACCGGAGGTCTCGATCGCCACGACATCGGCCGGTGATTCGACCGCGCACAGAAGCGACGCATCGCGCTGCGGCGCGGAGCAGATGGCGCACAGCTCCCCTTCCGTCAGCATGCGGCAGCGCCGACAGCGCGACACCGCCCCGAGCGCTGCAACCAGTGCCCCTGCCAGCACCTGCGCGCCCGGGCGGCCCTCCTGGAGGAGGTGGAACGCCATCCGCTGCGCGCTCTTCGGTCCAACACCGGGAAGCGCCCGCAGCGCCTCGATCAATCGGGCAAGGTGCGGCGAATGTTGCATCGCGCACTCAGAAAGGCAGCTTCATTCCCGGCGGCAGCTGCAGCCCCGCGGTGACGCTCGCCATCTTCTCCTGGACGCGCGCTTCGAGCTTGTGCACGGCGTCGTTGGCGGCAGCGGCGATCAGGTCCTCGAGCATCTCGCGGTCCTCGGAGCTCACCGCCGGCTCGATCTGTACCCGTTTCACCTCGTGGCGCCCGTTCATGGTGATCTTCACCATGCCGCCCCCGGCCTCGCCGATCACCTCGATCCCCGCGATCTCGGCCTGCGCTTTCTGCATGCTGGCCTGCATCGCCTGGGCCTGTTTCATCAGGTTGTTGAAATTGCCCCGCATGGAGCTCGCCTGTCAGGCGCACCGGGCGCCGTTGTTTCGAGAATGCCTCATTTTACCGGCCGAACGGTATCGGTGAGCACCGTCGCCCCAAAACGCTCCCGCAGTCCCTTGACGGTAGGGTCTTCGTCGAACGCCCGCCGTGCCGAGGCGAGCTCGGCCTCACTTGCGCGCCGGGCGATGAGCGCCGGGGTCTCGGCGCTTCCCGTGCCGGAGGACTGGAATTCGACGCGTACACTCTCGCCGAAATAGCGCGAGAGAGCCTGGACGAGACGTTCCTCGGTCGCCGGTGTGCGCAGCAGCTGATTGCGCGGATCGAGCGCGAGGCGCACGACGGCGCCTTGCCGGCCGATGAGCGCGCAGTGACTCGCGAGCTGGCGGCCCGCACCCGAGAGCTCGAGATCCTTGACGATCGCACTCCACGGATCGCCCGCGGCAGGCGGGCATCCGGCCGCGGGCCGAGGCGCGGCAGTCGAAAGCGGCGTCGCTGCGGCCGAGAGTGGACTCGTCGCCGCCGAGGGCGGGGGCGCAGGCTTATCGCTCGCGGGCCGCCGGTCCGGCACCGACCCGGCGCCCGCCGACTCTGCGGCGGGGCGAAAGGCAATCATGCGCAGCAGCGTCATCTCGAAGCCGCGGCGCGGGTCAGGAGCGAGCGGCAAATCGCGCTTTCCGATGATTGCGGTTTGATAGAAGAGCTGCACGTCCTCCGGCGCAAGAGCCTGCGCGAGCTGTGCCAGAAGCTCGGGCGCGTACAGCTCATCGCCCGCGTAGTCGCTCACTGCCTGCTGCAAGCCGACCCGGACCAGGAGTCCCGCGAGCTCATCGAGCAGTTGCGTGTAATCGGGAGCGAATTCCTCGAGCGCCTGCACGTAGCGCAGCAGTTCCACCGCGTCCCCCGCCGCGAGCAGTCCGGCGATGCGCAGCACCTGATCGCGCGCGACCGTGCCGAGCATCGCACGCGCCTCGCTCTCATTTGCCTTGCCCGCGCCGAATGCGATCAGCTGATCGAGCAACGAGAGCGCATCACGCATGCTGCCGTCGGCGGCCTGCGCGATGAGCGTCAGCGCAGGCGCCTCGAAAGGCACGCCCTCCTCGGTAAGGATATGTCGCAACTGCGCCGCCATCTCCGCGGAGGGAAGGCGCTTCAGGTTGAACTGCAGGCAGCGCGACAGCACCGTGACCGGCAACTTCTGCGGGTCGGTGGTCGCGAGCAGGAATTTGACGTGCGGCGGCGGCTCCTCGAGCGTCTTCAGCAGCGCGTTGAAGGAGTGCGCGGAGAGCATGTGCACTTCATCGATGAGGTAGACCTTGTAGCGCCCGCGCGCCGGCGCGTACTGCACGTTGTCGAGCAGCTCGCGCGTATCGTCGACCTTGGTGCGTGAAGCCGCGTCCACCTCGATGAGGTCCGGAAAGCGTCCCGCTTCGATCTCACGGCAACTCGCGCACTCGAGACAGGGCTGCGCCGTGACGCCGCGCTCACAATTGAGGCACTTGGCGAGGATACGGGCGACCGTCGTCTTGCCAACTCCGCGGGTACCGGCAAACAGGAACGCGTGATGTACGCGGTTGCTCTCGAGGGCATTGACGAGCGCGCGGCGCACGTGGTCCTGGCCGATCAGCTCGGCAAAGGTCCTCGGACGCCATTTGCGTGCCAGCGCGGTGTAGCTCATGAGCGCTTCCCAAAATCAAGCAGATGCTGGAGGCGGCCCGCACCAGCTTGAGCTCCGGCACCCGACATCGCCGCTGCCGCTGCTGCCTTCCGGCCCTGACGGGGTTCACGACTGGTCGTCGCGGAGAAACCGATGCGGGCCACCGTAACGCGGAAAGCTTCCCTGCGGGTGAGCCGATGCTACCACACGCCCGGCGCAGCGCCGGGCAGCGCCCTCGAAGGCAACGCCAGCGAGCTCGCCGCCATAAGTTTCGGGAAAGCGATTTCACGTAGGATCCTGCCCGGACGGTCCGCGGCGGCAACGCCCAGCGGTAATCCCGGCGGTGAGAACGAAAGGTGACCGATGAGCACGGATGGGCTTGCGAGCAAAGTACCGGAAGTAACCCTCGTCTTCTGGATCATCAAGGTCGCGGCAACGACCCTGGGCGAGACCGGCGGTGACACGCTGTCGATGACTCTCAATCTTGGCTACCTCACCAGCACGCTGATCTTCGCAACCTGCCTCGTCGCGCTGGTCGTTTGTCAGATCCGCGCGAGCCGCTTTTACCCCTTTCTGTACTGGGCGACCATCATCGCCTCGACGACCGCGGGCACCACGCTCGCGGATTTCGCCGACCGCTCGCTGGGTATCGGCTATCTCGGCGGCTCGCTCCTGCTGCTGGTGTGCGTGCTCGCCTCGCTCACAGTGTGGTACCGGGTCGAGGGCTCGGTGTCGGTCAACACCGTCAACACCCCGAGGGTCGAGGCCTTCTACTGGATCACCATCACCTTCTCCCAGACTCTCGGCACGGCACTTGGAGACTGGACCGCCGACGCCGGCCTCGGCTACGGCGGGGGCGCTGCACTCTTCGGCGCCCTCCTCGTGGCGGTCGCGGCCGCCTACTTCTGGACGCGCATCTCGCACGTGCTGCTGTTCTGGGTCGCCTTCATTCTGACGCGGCCGCTGGGTGCGACCGTCGGCGACTTCTTCGACAAGCCCCACGCCCAGGGAGGCCTTGGCGTCAGTCGCCCGCTGGCCTCCGCGATCATCGCGGTGTTCATCGTGATCTGCATCCTGATGCTCCCGCAGCGGGCCGGCACGCACCCGGCAAGGGTCGGCCGGTGATGGCGGAGAGGGTGGGATTCGAACCCACGAACACCCGTTGAGATGTTACTGGAATTCCAGTCCAGCGCCTTAGACCGCTCGGCCACCTCTCCGGTCAACGAGTTACGCAGCTTTTTTCGACTGATTCCCTAACGCCCGGGAGTGTCCCGGCCGGCGGCCGCGCATCATACGGCATTTCAGGCAGAGGGCGCGCGTGCAGGCTGCGGCACCTTGAAAGGCGGTGGCGCATCCAGGCAGGCGGTCTTGCCGCGCCGTGGAGGCGGCGCGGGCTCGTTGAGCTGCGGCAAGCGCAGCGCGTTGGTGGTGTCGGGCGCGTCGAGTCCGGCAGGAATCTTCAGCGGGTCGACGCTGCGCTGCTTCATGTATCCGTGCGTGTCGTTACAGGCGCTGGTGCTGATGGCGCGCACCAGGTGACAGCCGCTCAGCGCGAGCAGCCAGGTCGCGACAGTCACGATTCGCCAAACTGACTTCATTCAGCACTCCTCAAGCGCGCGATGAGCCCGGCACCGCAGCTCAACTCAATATTCCCCCGGCGCGCGCCGCCGCTCGCACCCGGGCGTGAAATTCCGCCGCGAGCGGCGTGAGCGGCAACCGTATCCCGGGGCCGATCAAGCCGAGCTCGGCGAGCAGCCACTTCGTCGGAATCGGATTCGCCTCGATGAACAGCTCGCGGTGCAGACCGGCAAGCGGCGCATCAAGCTGCGCCGCCCGCTCAAAATCACCGCCGCGGGCCGCAGCCACCATCTCGGACATCGCGCGCGGGGCAACGTTCGCGGTGACGGAGATCACACCCCGCGCCCCGGCCAAGATCGCCTCGCGTGCCGTCGCATCGTCCCCACTCAACACCGCGAACTGCGGGGGACAGGTGCCGAGAAGCTCGCGCACGCGCGCAGCGTCCGGAACGGCCTCCTTGATGCCGACGATCCCTGCGACCCCGGCGAGGCGCGCAACGGTCGACGGCTGCATGTCCACCGCGGTGCGTGCCGGCACGTTGTATAGCAGGATCGGCTTGCTGGCCGCCGCGGCGATCGCGCAGAAGTGCCGGAACAGTCCCTCCTGCGGCGGGCGGTTATAGCTCGGGGTCACCAGCAGCAGCGCATCGATCGGCAGCTCCGACAACCAGCGCACGCGCTCGATGGTTGCGACGGTGCTGCTGCTGCCAGCGCCGGCGATGACCGGCACATGCCCGCGCAGTTGCCTGCAGGCCTGCGTCACCAGCTCGCGTAACTCCGCCTCACGCAGTGTAGCCGATTCGCCGGTCGTGCCGCCGACGACGACACCGGAGGTACCACTGCCGGCGTGCAGCTCGAGGAGTCTCCTCCAGGCATCGAGGTCCAGGGTGCCGTCGGATGCCATGGGCGAGACGAGGGCGACCAGGCTGCCTGAAAACATATTGATTTGAGTGCTCGCGGACCTCGCAGGGGGCTGGCAATGCTACGGGCGCCAGTGAACCCCAAGCAAGCCTGCGTCGCCGTCGACGCCCGGAGGCGAGGTTCGCAACCCGCCCCTCCTCCGGTACACTGCCCGTAAGCCAACGCAGCCCCCGTACGCCGCCAACGACGATCCCACAGATGAAGCAGCACCTGGCCGTTTCGGCGATCGGCAGCGACCGCACGGGGATGGTCCACGAGCTGACCCGCGTCATCAGCGAGTCGGGCGGCAACATCAGCGAAAGCCGTATGGCGAGCCTCGGCACCGAGTTCGCGATGCTGCTGCTCGTTTCCGGCAACTGGCACGCGCTGGCGAAGCTCGAAACCGAGCTCAAGAGGCTCGCGGACACTTCGAGCCTCAGCATTCATCTCAAGCGCACCGAGCCGCGCACTGCGCGCACCGACATGCTGCCGTATTCGATCGACGTGGTCTGCCTCGATCAGGCCGGCATCGTCTCGGGACTCTCGGGATTCTTCGCCACGCGCGGCATCGACATCGCCGAGGTGTCGACGCGCAGCTACCCGGCGGCCCACACGGGCGCACCGATGTTCGCCGTGCAGATGATCGTGAACGTGCCGAGTCGCATTCACGTTGCGCACCTGCGGGAGGAGTTCATGGAGTTCTGCGACTCCCTCAACCTCGACGCCATCCTCGAGCCGGTCAAGTCCTGAGAGCAGATGCCGAAGCTGAAGGTTGCAGGACGCGTACCCGGGTTTTCTTTGCCGGCAACGGGCGGCGGTACCTGGAGCCTGAAGGATGCAGCCGGCAGCAAGCTGGTGATCTACTTCTATCCGCGTGATCAGACTTCCGGCTGCACCCGCGAGGCTCACGATTTCCGTGACCTCCACCCGGCGTTTCGCAAGGCCGGAGTGATGGTGGTCGGCGTGTCGCGGGATTCGGTGGCCTCGCACGAGCGCTTCGCGGCACGCGATGCGCTGCCTTTCCCGCTGCTGGCGGACACGGAGGAAACGCTGTGCCGGATGTTCGATGTCATCAAACCGAAAAGTCTCTACGGCAGAAAGTATCTGGGAGTCGAGCGCAGTACCTTCCTGCTCGATGCATCCGGCCGGTTGCGGCAGGAATGGCGCAACGTAAGGGTCCCGGGGCACGCGGAGGCGGTACTTGAAGCAGCGCGGAGTTTATGAAGGCGGCCCTGCGGCCGCCTGCGGAGAGTCGCCCGAGGTGAAAGCCCGCTCGCGCGCCGGGCGGCGGCTGTTCGTGCTCGATACCAACGTGCTGATGCACGACCCCACGGCGATATTCCGCTTCGAAGAGCACGACGTTTATCTGCCCATGGTGGTGCTCGAGGAGCTCGATGCGCACAAGAAGGGCCTTTCCGAGGCCTCACGCAATGTGCGCCAGGTGAGTCGCTTTCTCGATGACATGATGCGTGATGCGACCAAGGAGCAGATCGACCGCGGGCTGCAGCTGCCGAGCGGCTATTCCGGCAATCACGGCAAGAAGCCTTCGACGGGGCGACTGTTCTTCCAGACGAAGGAGCTTGCCGGCGCCCTTCCTCCGGGCCTGCCTGGACAGGCGAGCGACAACACGATCCTCGCCCAGACGCTTGCGCTGCAGAGCGAGCACAAGGATGCACGCGTCATCCTGGTGTCGAAGGACATCAACCTGCGCATCAAGGCGGCCGTCCTGGGAGTGCACGCCGAGGACTACTACAGTGACAAGACGCTCGAGGATGCGGACGTCCTCTACAGCGGCATCGCCGCGCTGCCCGCCAACTTCTGGGAGCAGCATGGCTCGGGCCTGCGCTCCTGGAAGGAGGCCGACCGGACCTTCTACGAGGTCTCAGGTCCCGCGGTGCGCGAGTGGCAACCGAACCAGGGGGTGTACGAGGATCTGCCCGAGGGCATCGAAGCCATCGTGCGGCGCATCGAGGGCGACACCGCGACCGTCGAGCTGACACGCGATTATCGCAACGAGCGTCACAGCGTCTGGGGCATCACCGCGCGGAATCGCGAGCAGAACTTCGCGCTCAACCTCCTCATGAACCCGGAGATCGACTTCGTCAGCGTGCTTGGCCCGGCCGGCACTGGCAAGACGCTGCTGGCGCTCGCCGCCGGGCTGATGCAGACGCTCGAATCCAACCGCTTCGTGGAGATCATCATGACGCGGGTAACCATCCCGCTCGGAGAGGACATCGGCTTCCTTCCCGGCACGGAGGAGGAAAAGATGGAGCCGTGGATGGGAGCCCTCATGGACAATCTCGAGGTGCTCACCGGCACGCAGGAGGGCGGCAGCTGGGGGCGCGCGGCGACCAATGATCTGCTGCGCAACCGGATCAAGATCCGCTCGCTCAACTTCATGCGTGGGCGGACCTTCCTCAATCGCTACCTGATCCTCGACGAGGCGCAGAACCTCTCGCCCAAGCAGATGAAGGCGCTGATCACGCGTGCCGGGCCGGGCACCAAGCTCGCCTGCCTCGGGAACATCGCGCAGATCGACACGCCCTATCTCACCGAGATGACCTCCGGGCTGACCTACGCCGTGAATCGCTTTCGCGGCTGGGCCCACTCCGGGCACATCACGCTGGTGAGGGGCGAGCGCTCACGACTGGCCGACTTCGCGTCGGATATTCTCTAGGTGTACGCTTTGCGGGCCGCCTCGTGCGGCACCGCGGCGACCGCTTGTAAGCGTCTGTAATCATGAGGAAACTCGCCCTGTTCCCGCGCGGTCTAACATCGATGATGCCCCGTCGTCTGCCGATCGCGCTCGTCGCGGCTCTTCTCACCGCAGTCACGATGGTTGCCGCCGCGGAGCCGATGTCGCCAACCCAGCCGGTCTCGCTGACGCCACCCTCGCCGACGCAGACGATTTTGCCGCCTCCGGCCTCCGGCAACGACCTTCCGGACCTCGGCAGCCCGGCGGCCGCCTACCTCTCGAAGGCGCAGGAGTACCAGCTCGGGGCAATGGTGGCGCATGAGCTGCGCGATCAGAGCGCGCTCATCGAGGATCCGGAAGTCGACGAATACATCAACGGGATCGGCCAGCGCCTCGCCTCCCAGAGCGCGATGGGCGGGGAGGACTTCCATTATTTCACGATCAAGGACCAGACCATCAACGCGTTCGCGGTGTCCGGCGGCTTCGTGTTCATCAATGGCGGGCTGGTTCTCGCAACCTCCAGCGAGTCGCAGCTCGCCGGTGTGATGGCGCATGAGACCGCCCACATCACCCAGCACCACATCGCGCGCATGATCGCGGATCAGTCGAAGCAGAGCCTGACCACGGTCGCGGCTCTGATCGGTGCAATCGTGCTCGGTGCGCTCGGCGGCGGCGGCCAGGCCACCGAGGGTGCGATCGCCGCTGCCCAGGGCATGGCGATACAGCACGAGATCAACTTCACGCGCGACAACGAGTGGGAGGCCGACCGTGTCGGCATCGGCTATCTGGCGAGCGCCGGTTTCGATCCGAGCGGAATGGGCTCGATGTTCGAGACCATGACGCGTCACATGGGACTCACGGAAACTTACATACCGGCGATGCTCATCGATCACCCGATGGACTCCGATCGCGTCGCCGAGCAGCGCTCGCGTGCCGCGCAGTTTCCGCCGTGGAGGGGTAAGGATTCGGAGAGCTACGCGCTGATCCGCGAGCGCGTGCGGATTCTCACCGCCACCGGCGACGTCGACATGGCCGTCCACTACGCCCAGAAGATCGCGAACGGTGAAGACACTCTCGGTAATCGCTACGCCGAAGCGCTGGCGCTGATGAACAGCAACCGCGCGGGCGAGGCGGTAAAGATACTTGCGCCGCTGGCACAGCAGCACGAGGGGCTGACCCTGCTGTATGCCGCCCTCGGCCAGGCGCAGGCGAAGGCCGGACACCCCGACGCGGCGCTCGCCACTTTCAAGCGCGGCTCGGTGCTCTTTCCGCGCAACGTGCCGCTGACGGTACGCTACGCCGAGACTCTGATGGCGGTGAATCGCCCGGCCGAAGCGCACAACATGCTGCTCGACCTGTTCAACAACGTACCACCGACACCCGACCAGATCCGCCTGACGGCGCTGGCGGCGAGCGCCGCGGGCGACCCCGGCGATGCCTACTACTACATGGGCGAGTATCAGCTTGCGAATGGCGACCTGATTCTCGCCGCCCAACAGCTGACGCTCGCGCTCGCCTCCCCCAACATCAGCCAGATTCAGCGTCAGCGCTACCGCGCGCGGCTCGATGAGGTGCACGAGTTTCTCGCCAGCACCCGCAAGCGGCAGTTGACCGACAACACCAACGATCAGGGCGGCCGCCGCGGCGGCGGACGCTGAGTTTCACGACCCTGGGCAACACCGGCGCCGCGCAAGGCGTGCATCCCGCAAGGCCCGCGTCCCGAAAGACGCGCCCCCTGTTGCCGGCTGCTACAATACCGGCCTGTTCCTCCGCCGAGCGCTCCATGCCGCCGACAACACGGACCCTGTCGCTGGTGCTTTGCCTGCTGCTGCTCGGCGGCTGCGCATCACTTCCCCCCGGGAAGCGCGATCCGCGCGACCCGTGGGAGCGGATGAACCGCACCACCTACAAGATCAACGACAAGTTCGACAAGGCGATCGCCCGTCCCGTCGCGCGCGCCTACGCCCGGACGCCGCAGTTCGTGCAGACCGGCGTACACAACTTCTTCACGAACCTCGACTATCCGATCGTCATGGTGAACGACCTGCTGCAGGCGCAGTTCAAGGATTTTGCCAACGACACGGCACGGCTGGTGATCAACACCACCGTCGGCATCGGTGGCTTGTTCGACCCCGCGACCACCAAAGGGGGCCTCGACCGAAATGACCGGGACTTCGGTCAGACTCTGGGCAAGTGGGGTGTAAAGAAGGGGCCGTACGTGGTGATACCGTTTCTCGGACCCTCGGACGTACGCGATGCCTTCGGCCGACTCGCCGATGACTTCACTACGCCACGGCAGTACATCCGCAATCCCTACTGGGACTACGGACTTTTCGTCCTACAGGTTGTCGACGTACGCGCCCGTTTGCTCCCCATAACCAAGACGCTCGACAGCGCCTACGACCCGTACGCGTTCATGCGCAACGCCTACCTGCAGAATCGTGATTACAAGGTGAACGGCGGCCAATCGAAGAGCGAGGAAGACGAGGAGGAGAAGCTCCTCGACGAGGCCGGTGCGGATCAGTCGCCCGCGCAACCCACGGAGTCCAAATCACCGGCGCCAGGGTCGCAACCCCCGTCGCAGCCGCAGCCCCAGCCGCAATCACAGCAGCAACCGCAACCGCCCCAGCCGCATTGATCGCGGCCTCGGGCGCGGCTCACACACCGTGCGTGAGCAACTCCTCGACCTCGCTGATACGCGCCAGCGCCACGATACCTTCCGGCAGGTGGGAATAACGCAGTGGCCGGCCCGCGCGCTTCGCGGTGCGTAGCCAATCGAGCAGCAGTGCGAGACCGGCGCTGTCGGAAGCTGTAACTCCCGCACAGTCGATCTCGAGGGCAGCGGTGCCGCCCGCGGCCAGGATGGGCCTGGCGAGATCCCGTGCGCTGCGGGCGGTTGCAAAGGTGAGCGGACCCTCGACGGCCACGACGCCACTCGCTGCGGGCTTGAGGTGCACCGCACCGGCGCTCCCCGCGGCCGCAACCGGGCGCTGCGGACTCATTTCTTGCCGCTGGCCTGGCCGCCGCTCTGCTTGCCGATCGCCTGCGGCTTCTCGCCCGACTCGAGGCGCTTGATGACCGCGTCGAGCCCTCCCTGCTGCTCGATCTGCGGGCCGAAGTCCTCGCGGTAGCTGTTGACGTAGCTGATGCCGTCGATCACCACGTCCCACGCTTTCCAGCCTTGCGCCGTCTTGAGCATGTAGTAGTTGACCGAGACGTTGTCGCCGTTGCTGCGCTTCACCACGGTGCGCACCGTGGCGCGCTTCGCGTTGGGGTCGACGGTCGTCGGGTAGATCTTGAGCTTATCGGCCGTATAGTCGACCAGTGCACTGCCGTAGTTGACCAGCAGCGAATGGTAGAAGGCGTCGATGAAATGCTTGCGCTGCTCGGGAGTCGCGGTGCGCCAGTGGACCCCGAGGACGAGCCTGGCGGCGGTCTCGGTGTCGAAATGCGGCAGCAGGTACCTGTCGACCAGCTCGCCGACCTTGGTCGGATCGCGCCGATAGGAGTCGCGATCCTTGTCGAGGTCCTGGAGCATGCCCTGCGCGGCGGCCTGCACCACTTCGCTCGGCCCCTGCCCCTCTGCGGCATTTGCGGCCGGTGCACTCTGGCCCTGCGCGGCCGGGGCCGCGGGCTGCGCCTGGGTGAGCACCCAGCTCAGACACACGCCAGTCAAAAGAATAGTTGCATACCTCATCTTCGCGGCTCCGCCTTGTTCCGATTTGTCAGTGACTCGGTGGATTATTGCTCTTCTCATTGTTGTGATTATCGTTGCTCTGCGGGCTCATGTCCTTGCTCATTGTGTTCGAGCCTCCCGAACCCCCGCCGTCCCCGCTGCCCTTGCTCGAATAGTTCGCGAAGAACTTGTTGATGATGTTCTCGAGAACGATGGCCGACTGCGTCTGGTCGATCGTGCCGCCATCCTTCAGAAACTGGTCCGAGCCGCCCGGGCTGATGCCGATGTATTTGCCCCCGAGCAGCCCCTGCGTCTGGATGCTGGCATAGCTGTCGTCGGGAATGTGGGTGAATTGCGGATCGATGCGCAGGCGTACTACCGCCTTGTAGGCCTTGGAATCGTAGCGAATGCTCGAGACTTCGCCGATGCGCACCCCCGACATCGTGATCTCCGACCCGACCTTGAGATCGCCGATGTCGTCGAAGTCCGCGGTGACGTGGTAACCCGCCTTGGCAGCGCCGAGCTTGACCCCGCTTGCCGGGAGCTGCGTGGTGAGGAACAACAGCGCCGCAAAGCCGAGCAGCACGAACAGCCCGGTACCGATCTCGAGAGTAGGGTTGGCTCGCATATCCTTAGGTTCCCTTCAGAGGAATTCCGCAGTCAACACGTAATCGAGCAGCAGCGTCAACACCGACGACGCCACGACCGTACGCGTGGTGGCCAGTCCCACCCCCTCGGCGGTCGGCGCGGCGTGGTAGCCCTCGTGCACCGCGATCAGGCTGCAGGCGGTGCCGAATACGAGGCTTTTCACGATGCCCTCGTTGACATCGTGGAGCGCGACCGCACCCTGCGTCTGCGACCAGAATACGCCGTGGTCGATGCCCATCAGCTGTACCCCGACCAGCTGCGCGCCGAAGAGCCCGATGACGCTGAAAATCGCGGTCAGCAACGGCATCGCGATCACCCCGCCGAGAAAGCGTGGCGCCGCGACGTAGCGCAGCGGATCGACCGCCATGATCTCCATCGCGGTCAGCTGATCGGTGGCACGCATCAGTCCGATCTCGGAGGTGAGCGCCGTGCCGGCACGCCCGGCGAACAGCAGCGCGGTGATCACCGGGGCAAGCTCGCGCAGCAGCCCGAGCGCCGCTGCGATGCCGAGTGACTGCTCGGAGCCGAAGCGCTGCAGGAGGTCATAGCCCTGGAGCCCGAGCACCATGCCGACGAAGAGTCCCGACAACATGACGATGATGAGCGAGCGGGCTCCAGCGTTGTAGATCTGGCGCGAAAGCAGCCGCGGCCGGGCGAGCGCGGGGACGCAGGCGATGAGCAATTGCACGAAGAAGAGCGCCGCCGAGCCGAGCCGGCGGACGCCACCGAGCAGCAGGCCGTCGCTGCGGGCGTTGGCGCTCATCGGTCGGCCTCATCGAAGAGCTGCGCCGCGTAATCGGGAGCCGGGTAATGGAAGGCCACCGGCCCCTCGGGGCTACCGGTCATGAACTGATGCACGGCGGGCGAATCGCTGGCGGCGAGCTCGGCGGGCGCGCCGGTGGCGACGATGCGTCCGGCGGACATGAGATAGCTGTCGTCGGCGATCTTGGCGAGCTCGACGACGTCGTGCGACACCACGATGCTGGTGATACCGAGCGCCTGGTTCATGTGTTTGATGAGACGCAGGATGACTCCAAGGGAGATCGGATCGAGACCGACGAACGGCTCGTCGTAAATCAGCACCTCCGGGTCCATGACGATCGCGCGCGCCAGCGCCACCCGGCGCGCCATGCCTCCGGACAGCTCCGCCGGCATCAGCTGCGCCGCACCGCGCAGACCCACCGCCTGCAGCTTCGTGAGCACCAGCATGCGGATCAGAGGCTCGGGCAGGTCGCTATGCTCGCGCACCGGAAAAGCGACGTTCTCGAAGACACTCATGTCCGTGAGCAACGCGCCATTCTGGAACAGCATCCCCATGCGCTGGCGAATACCGTAGATTTCGCGGCCCGAAAGGCGCGCGACGTCCTGGCCGAAGACGCGCACCTCACCGCTGTCGGCAGAGTTCTGCGCCGTGATCAGTCGCAGCAGCGTGGTCTTGCCGGCACCGCTCGGCCCCATCACCGCGGTGATGCGGCCGGCGCGTGCGCGGAGCGTGAGTCCGGAGAAGATCTCACGACCGCCGACGGCATAGTGCACGTCTCGTACGTCGACCACCGTGTCAGCCGCCTCGGCAGCTGACACGGATGGGGGCGTTTTGAGGCTTGTCACGCGCTTGCGGGTGGGAGGCCTTCGGTCTCTCAGGCCGCCTGGCTCTCCATCTCGGCGGCGTAGCGCCCGGTCGTCGCGAGCGCGTTGAGCCGGGCGCGCTGCGCGAATTCCTTCTGGCCCGCAGCGAAGTTGGCCGTCGCACCCCCCCAGGCCTTGAGCGCGTTGTCCTGCAGCGCACGGCCATAGCTGAAGGTGAGCGACCAGGGCAGCGGCCCCAGCTGGTTCATCAGCGAAAGGTGCAGCGTGGCCTCGGTCGGCGATTGCCCGCCGGAGAGAAAGGCGATACCCGGCACGGCGGGTGGAACGTGGTGCTTGAGCACCCGCACCGTCGCCTCGGCCACCGCTTGCGGGTTCGCGCGGTTCGCGGCCTTCTTGCCGGAGATCACCATGTTCGGCTTGAGCACCATGCCCTCGAGCAGGATGCGATGCTGGAAAAGCTCGCCGAAGACGGTCTCGAGCACCGACTCCGTCACCTCACGACATCGCTCGAGTGAGTGGGCACCGTCCATGAGGACTTCGGGCTCGACGATCGGAACGATGTCATTCTCCTGGCAAAGAGCGGCATAACGTGCCAGCGCGTGAGCGTTCGCCCGGACGGCGAAGCTGCTGGGAATGCCGTCACCGATGTCGATGACCGCACGCCACTTGGCGAATCGGGCGCCGAGGCCGCGGTACTCGACCAGCCGCTCGCGCAAACCATCGAGGCCTTCGGTAATGGTCTCGCCGGGAAAAGCCGCGAGCGGCTTCGCGCCGAGGTCGACCTTGATGCCAGGGATCATCCCCTGGCGGGTGAGATATTGCGGAAAGGGGACTCCGTCGCGGGTCTTCTGCCGAATCGTCTCGTCGTAGAGAATCACGCCGCTCACCGACTCTGCGGCACCTTGCGCCGTGAAGAGCATCTCGCGGTACGTACGGCGGTGCTCCTCGGTCGAGTCCAGCTTGATGCTGTCGAAGCGCTTCTTGATGGTGCCGCCGCTCTCATCTGCGGCAAGGATGCCCTTGCCTTTTGCCACCATCGCGCTGGCGACGCGCGCGAGCTCATTCGCGTTCATTCGATCGTCCTCCGACGTTGACGGCCCACCAGCCCCGGCGCGCAGCGCTCGCAGGTGAGCCGGACTGAAACAAACAAGCCCCGAGAAAGGGCCCAGAGGATAGCAAATCGGCCCTGTACCCCGCCGCACTGTGCCGCTGCGGGCCGCCGGGCGGCAACTTCGCCGCAGCGGCTGGGTAAGCCCGAGCACAGCCGCCGCAGCGCTGTTTTTGCACGGGGCGGCTTGGTTTCGGAGGGAATCAGTACTAAAATAGTCCTACTTTCTCCGGAGACCCGAGATGTTGCGCATCAGCCGGCTGACGGACTATGCGACGGTAGTGCTTGCCGCCCTCGCGAGCGATCCGGCACGCATTCAAACCGCGGCGTCCCTTGCCGGGCAGACACACATCGCGCCGCCGACCGTGAGTAAGCTGCTGAAGCAGTTGCAGCGCGCGGGGCTCGTCAGCTCGACGCGCGGGTTGCATGGCGGCTACCAGCTCGCGCGGCCGGCCACCCAGATCAGTGCCGCCGCCATCCTCGATGCGCTCGAGGGCCCGGTGACGCTCACCGACTGCGCCGCAGGGCACGGGGTGTGCGACATCGAGAGCACCTGCCGCACGGGGCGCGCGTGGCAGCGGCTCAACCTCGCGATCCGCCGCGCGCTCTACGACGTCAACCTCGCGCAGCTGGCCGGGCTCGAGAGTGCGCCGGCGCGCCTGCCCACGCTCGAGCGCGAGATGAAGGCGGGTACCCGGACACCGGCCCGGTCGTGAGCTCCATGGTTACAAGCTTATGAGCGAAAGCGCCAAACAACTCGAGGCCCTGATCGCACGCGGCTATCAGCACGGATTCGTGACCGATATCGACTCCGACACGGTGCCGCCGGGGCTCGACGAGGACGTGGTGCGTCTCATCTCGCTGAAGAAAGGCGAGCCGGCCTTCCTGACGGAGTGGCGGCTGAAGGCGTTGCGACACTGGCGGACCATGAAGGAGCCGCACTGGGCGCACGTGCGCTACGCGCCGATCGACTACCAGTCAATCTCCTACTACTCGGCGCCAAAGGCGAAGAAAGACGGTCCGAAGAGCCTCGCGGATGTCGATCCCAAGCTGCTCGAGACCTACGAGAAGCTCGGCGTGCCGCTGCACGAGCGCGCCCGGCTCGCGGGTGTTGCGGTCGATGCGGTGTTCGACAGCGTCTCCGTGGCCACGACCTTCAGGGAGCGCCTGGCGGCGGCCGGGGTGGTTTTCTGCCCGTTCTCGGAAGCGGTGCGCACGCACCCGCAGCTGATCGAGCAGTACCTGGGTACCGTGGTGCCCTACTCCGACAATTTTTTTGCAACGCTCAACTCGGCGGTGTTCTCCGATGGCTCGTTCGTCTATGTGCCGAAGGGTGTGCGCTGCCCGATGGAGCTGTCGACGTACTTTCGCATCAACGCGCTCAACACCGGGCAGTTCGAGCGCACGCTGATCATCGCCGATGCCGGAAGTCATGTCTCCTATCTCGAAGGGTGTTCGGCGCCACAGCGCGACGAGAACCAATTGCATGCCGCGGTCGTCGAGCTGGTGGCGCTCGACGATGCCTTCATCAAGTACTCGACCGTGCAGAACTGGTACCCCGGCGATGCACAGGGGCGCGGCGGCATCTATAACTTCGTCACCAAGCGCGGCGAATGCCGCGGGCGAAGCTCGCGTATCTCGTGGACGCAGGTGGAGACCGGGTCGGCCATCACCTGGAAGTACCCGAGCTGTGTGTTGCGCGGTGAAGGATCCAGCGGCGAGTTCTACTCGGTCGCGACGGTCAACAACCGCCAGCAAGCCGACACGGGCACCAAGATGATCCATATCGGCCGCAATACCCGCAGCACCATCATCTCCAAGGGTATCTCCGCGGGCGCGGGGCAAAACACCTATCGCGGACTGGTGAAGATCCTGCCCAGCGCCGAGGGTGCCCGGAATTTTACCCAGTGCGATTCGCTCCTGATGGGTGAGAAGTGCGGCGCGCATACCTTCCCGTACGTCGAGGTGAAGAACCCCTCCGCCACGGTGGAGCACGAGGCGAGCACCTCGAAGATCAGCGAGGATCAGCTTTTCTACTGCCTGGCGCGCGGAATCTCCGCAGAGGATGCGATCAACATGATCGTCAGCGGCTTCTGCAAGTCGGTGTTCAAGGAGCTGCCGATGGAGTTCGCGGTCGAAGCCCAGAATCTCCTCGCGGTGAGCCTGGAAGGCGCGGTGGGGTGAGGCAATGACGGAAACGACGAGGACGACGAGCGGGATGAGCACCACGAGCACGACGGGCACACCCCCCCTCCTCAGCATCGAGGACCTCCAGGCTCGCGTCGAAGGCAAAGAGATCCTCAAAGGCGTCACGTTGACGGTCGCGGCCGGAGAGGTGCACGCCATCATGGGCCCGAACGGCTCCGGCAAGAGCACGCTGGCACACGTGCTCGCCGGCCGTCCCGGATACACGGTGACCGCGGGCAGCGTGCGTTACCAGGGACGCGATCTGCTGGCACTCGCGCCGGAAGAGCGGGCACGCGAGGGTGTGTTCCTCGGTTTTCAATACCCGGTGGAGATTCCGGGCGTCAACAACGTCTACCTCCTCAAGGCGGCCCTCAACGCCGCCCGTAAGCAGCGCGGTCTCCCGGAAGTCGACGCGTTCGACTTCCTGAGCCTGGTGCGCGAGAAGATGAAGCTCATGCGTATGGACGAGAGCCTTCTCTCCCGCGGCGTCAACGAAGGCTTCTCCGGAGGCGAGCGCAAGCGCAACGAGGTCCTGCAGATGCTGGTGCTCGAGCCGAAGCTCGCGATCCTCGATGAGACCGACTCGGGCCTCGACATCGATGCGCTCAAGGTGGTCGCGGGCGGCGTGAACTCCTTGCGCTCGCCGCAACGATCGTGCGTCCTGGTGACACACTACCAGCGGCTGCTCGAGTACGTCGTCCCGGACTTCGTACACGTACTGGTGCGCGGGCGTATTGCCCGCAGCGGCGACCGCACGCTCGCCCGCGAGCTCGAGCAACGGGGCTACGACTTCATCGCCGGCGAGGCGGCGTGAAACCAGGATCGGTGAGCAGAGCTCCGTGAACACGTCAGCGAAAACGTCCGTGAGCACCCCCGCGGCTGCGCCACTGATCCAGCGTCTGCTCGAAGAGTATGCGGGTTTCGCACGCACGCTCGGACCCGCGGACGGCGCAACAGCGCGACGCCGGGCGGCAATCGCGGCGATCGCGCAGACCGGGCTGCCGAGCACTCGCGAGGAGAACTGGCGATACGCCAACCTGCGCCCGCTCGAGCGCCAGCGGTTCACTCCGCCGGGCGCTGCGTCCACTGCGGCAGCGCCAACGCTGCCTGCGAACCTCGCGGAGTTCGCGCGCTACGTCTTCATCGACGGCTTGCTGAGCGCCGGCGCTTCGGCCGCACTCGATGCTTCCCGCGCGAAGCTGACCTTGCACGACGAAGCAGCCGGCGAGTCCGGCGGCATCGGCGCGGGCCTCGCCACCGGGGACGGTGAGGCTGCGCAGAGTCAGCGCTTCGCGCTCCTCAACGATGCCTTCGCGACCGGCGGTCTCGCCATCCGCGTGCCCGCGGGGACGACGCCAGTTC
>Ga0307476_10000667_pt1 | contig 24898 bp, 25 predicted proteins | sample atmos_gasesECM2C_2_FD_203314 | JGI IMG/M metagenome (GOLD analysis project Ga0307476, IMG submission 203314) | Hardwood forest soil microbial communities from Morgan-Monroe State Forest, Indiana, United States - atmos_gasesECM2C_05 | ecosystem: Environmental > Terrestrial > Soil > Temperate...
ATTTTAAAATAAAACCATGGTAGGGTAAATTTCTATTCAAAACTTGACTTATACTTTTACTAGTAACATTGAAATAATTAGCAGTCGCTTTTAAAGTAGGAAATTCTTTAATAAGATTACCTGAGAAATCAAATATTTTAATATTTATACCTTTACAATTTAAAGATAATTTTAACTTAGTTTCATTAGTAACAATTTTAGGTTTATTATTATTGAATTTACTTTTTAATGACAAACTTATTTTTAGCTTAGTTTTTTTGGATAAAATATGATTTAAACGAGAGCCGGCAAATTTTAATATATTATGCTGGGGTTTTAATAAATTTATATAGTATTGTTCTTTTTCTCTTAATAACTTAGGTTCACAATACTCAAGAATATATAAGCTAAAGTTAGAACTTTTATATTTTAATATAGATGAACTAATACCACTAGAACTTCGTTTTAAAAAATTCTTAAGTCAAATTGAGGAATAATAATGACTTAATCTATTATTTAAATTTTTAGTAGCACCCACATAAATTTCTCCTGTTATTTTATTTCGTCAACAATATACTCCGGATTTTCCCTTATTTTCTATATATATTCTTTCTTTACTTATATCTGGATAAAGATAAGATGCAACAGGTTTTACATTATTCATATTTATTTTATTATTTATTTTTTCTTCAAAATGAGACTATTTCTCTAATATTAAACACAATTTTGGACTACTCATCCTAATTTATTATTATGATTTAATATGATTCCTTTACGAGTCGAACGCAAACTTAATTCTTATCAAAAATTCACTCTACCATTAAGTTAAGGAATCTTTATAGTATAAAATAAACTCAGATTTTTTATAAGAGATAAGTGATTCGAACACTCAACTTTCTGCGTGTAAAGCAGCTACTCTACCATTGAGTTAATCTCTTTATTATCAAATAAATTATTTTTATTTAAAAAAATGTTAATATAATTAACATTTTTTTTTATTCGTTTTTTTGTTTTATAGTTATAATTATAGATCCTATCATGGCTAATAATAATATAAAACTAGCTATTATAAGTCATACGCTATAGTTACTATACATCACATTCCCAATACTAGTGATATGATCAACTTCTGCTAAATTACTGTCTCACGAGTTACTTGTAACAAATAATATACTATTATTAACTTCTGATAAATTAATATATTCATTATTTTTATTCAACAATATACTATATAGTATATTATTAAAAGAATTTCTATAATTATTTAATATTGCTATCTCATAGGGAAATATTTGAAATAATGAAATACTAAATAAAATTATTATAGTAGTTGCTATAGGTATACTATTATGGGTATTACTTTGCAATTCACTAATTCTAATATTTATTAACATTAAAATAAATAAAAATAAAATAGATACAGCTCCTATGTAAACAATTAAATAAGATAAACCTATAAAACTCATACCTAATATAATTAAATTAGATGATATACAAAAAAATAATCCTATTAAAAATAATACTGATACAATAGGATTTTTACTTATTATAACAAATATACCACAAAATATAGCAAGTATAAAAATTACATCTAAAATTATAGTTTTATAGCCATTTGTCGCTATTTCATTAATAATAAACAAATTATTCATAGATCATAAAATACAAATACAATCTCAATAAAAGAACACTTTAAATAAATACTCAACTATTAAGAGTTAAGCCAAGAGTACTCGGATTTGAACCAAGAATTTTGGATTTGAAGTCCACAGCTTTACCCTTAAACTATACTCTTTTATTTTCATATATAGATAAATTGATGTACATATATAAATATATATAATTAATATATAGCCTTATTTATTCGAAATTTAATCATACGTATTTATTATAAACCTTTCGACGTAAAATGTACTTTATTTCTCATTTCCATCTTTATTTTTTTTTTATTTAAAAATAACCATATTGTTCTAAACACAGTTAAAACAATTCGGAGGAGAGGTGAGTCGAACACCTAAGTGTAAAAACACAATACTTAGTAGGTACGTAGCCCTGCCAATGGCGACTCCTCCTTTTTATAAACCCGGGAAAAAGACGAGTCGAACGTCTAAATGTTAAAACATAATATGAAGCAAATATCTTACCTTACCAATGGCAATTTCCCCTGAAAAATAATTTGTATTATATATATTTCTTATAAATTTTTATTAAGATTCCTTATCTGATTTTTTTCTTACCTGTAAATTTATTAAAATAAAGTAAATATCTACTTTTATCTAAGTTATTAAGGACTAAATAATCCTTTTTTTAATTATTAATAAAGTAGATTTTATTATTATATTTAAAGTATTTTTCATTAAAGTTCCTTTAAAAGTAATTAAAAAGAGATGTAACTATATAATAACCTCACCTCCATGGAGTAAATCGAAGACCTAAATGTATAAACACATTTATCTTTATTACTAAATAAACATTTATTATTTTTATAATATATAATTATTATTTATTTTTATCTTTTACTTTACATACAAATGTAAAACCATTATAAGATTTATTTTTCTCTAAATATCTTCGTATAGTTCTATAACAGATATTAAAATAATTTGCTACACTTATTATTGTGGGAAATTCTTTAATAAAATTATTAGATTTATCATAAACTTTAATACTTACACCTCCTCGATTTCTAAGAGCTAATCCTATCTTTTTTCTCACTTCATAAGGTTGTACTTTCCCATACATATAACTATTTATACCTTTATTGGCCATACTGATTTTAAGTCTAGTTTCTTTACTATGGGTCTTCCCAAACATAGGATTTTTATTACCTTTATTACCCATACTCAATTTATTACTAGTTTGCATACTATGTTTCTTTCCGAACGTTGAACCTGCAGTTTTACATATATTATAATGCGGTTTTAATTTATCAATATAATATTGTTCTCTTTTTATTAATACATCAGATTAGCAATATTCAAGAATATATAAACTAAAATTTGAATAACCATATTTTAACAAAGCATTATGAATTCTACTTTTATTTCTTAATAGTGCTTTACTTAAATTATTAAATGAAAAATATTTTTTTAATCGTTGAGTTAAACTAAGAGAACTTCCAACATAACATTCATTTGTTATTAAATTATTCCAGATGTAAATTCCCGATTTATTATTATTATGCTCATAAATAATAAATTTATACATTTCTGCATTATAATAAAAAGCTACAGGCCTTATATTTACATAATTATTATTATTATTATTCATTATTTTAAAAAGTATTACATAAAAAGAGACATCATTTTCTCTATAACCTATATTAATAAACTAGGTAAGGGCATTAGGAATCAAACCTAAACCTATAACTATAAATATTACATTTCTATCATTAAAACCCCCTATATATAAAACGAATCAAACGGGGATCGAACCCGCATCTACTTCCGTGACAGGGAAGTCCTTTACCAATTAAGTTATTAATTCTAATTAAAATTTTTTTTCTTTATGGTTTTTAAAATAATAATTTCTATTAAATTAGGATCTGCTGGATTCGAACCAACACTTTGATGATTAAAAGTCATATGTAATTACCATTTTACTAAAATCCCTTTATATAAAAATTTATTTATATAATTATTTAAAAAGATTTATAAATTAAATCTTATCTATTTTTAAATATGTATTATCCTTAACCTTAATAATTGAATATAATATTTAATATATATAAAGATATAAATATATATACCAATAATATTGTATAACTTATTCCTAATATAATAAAAGTATTTTCATTACTACCAAATATTTTTAAATAATGATCTAAAAAGTTCTTCAATCTTTTATTTTTTGGTAAAGATTTTTTACTTATAATATACTTACTTATATATACATTAAGTACTATAAATAATATTATTATGGCACTAATAAGTAAAAAATCTACAGTAAATAATAAATTTAAAGGATAATTTTCAAATTCCTTATAAATATTATTATTATTCAAAACCCCTGAATTATAACAACTAATAATAATATATAAATAAAATTCAGATGCTAATATGGAACAAGATAATATAAAATAGTTAAATATTAAAAAATAATTACTGCTTTTACTTCATATTTTTATGTAACGATTCAATAAATAGTCTAATATTTTACCAATTTTATTATTAGGTAAATATTTATTATAATTTAAACTAATTATGTATCTACCTAAATATATATTGAATATTAAATATAAAAAAAAAAAGAGCTAAATAAAGATTAATATTTATTCCTTCTAATAGATCCAAAGAATAATTGTTAAATATATTATCTACATTATTCTTATCAACATTAAGCATATAATCAACTAAATTATTAGTATTATTTGATATATTATTACCTTTATTTAAAACACAGGACATATAATAAGTATTTACTTGCACAAATGCTGTAACTGCTACACTTGCAGCAAGTTTTTGTATAGGTGTTCCTCCTACATATTTAGCAACACCTAATCCAACAGAAGCTCCACCTGTTGTCGAAATAGCTGCCGCCGCTCTATCTATACTACTAAAACTCGCACTAAAATTAGGATTATGGGCGTTTACTGTAGCATTTTCACCAATATTAAGGTTAGGAGTATTATTATTATTATTATTATTAACATTTAAAATAATATTTCCATTTTCATATATATTAAGATCTAATACTTGAAATATAAATAAGAATATAATAAATAAGATAATATTAACTATAAACATAGGAGTATTAAAAAGTCTATATATTCATAACTTACTAAAACCCAAATCAACTGCTATAAAACAAGAAATAAAAGTAAATAAGAATGAAATCAAAAATATATTATTGTATATTGTATTTAAATAATTCATTTAATATTATAATTAAAAAAAGTTATTTTATATAATTTTATGTTAAAATATAAAGAATTAATATATGAAAAATTAATTATTATAAGTCTCCAAAATGAATCGAACATTTATTTTAATACTATTAATATTATGCTTTACTATTAAGCTACAGAGACTTTAACATTAAATACTAAAAATAGCATAATTGTATTTAATACTAGTTTTAATATAATATAAAAAATTTATCATTTATTACTTAATAATTTATAAAATTTAAAGAATCTTTTTATCTTTAAATCGATTACTATAACAGGAATATTATTTATACCTTTCTTCTTGAAAGAATTATTTTTATAGTTAAAGAACTTAAATAATATTTGATTAATTAAGATCCTCAATAATATATTGATACATATAAAAAAAGTCACACAACGTCTACAAAATGTCAATAAAGAATTCCGGCTTCAAATCCTAGGTGATGATTATCTGTTAAATGATAAGCAAAAATACGTCATAAAGCTACAGACAGAAAAATAGTTCCAATAATTACATGTAACCCGTGGAAGCCCGTGCCAAAAAAGAAACATGTACCAAATGCACCATCACTAATAGTAAAAGAAGATACGCTATATTCAATTCCTTGGAATGCAGTAAAGATAACGGCTAACACTATAGTTGCTATAGATCCATATAAAGATCCTTTTCTTTCCCCTTGAATTAAAGAATGATGAGCATAAGTTACAGTAGCACCACTTGATAATAATATTACTGTATTAAGTAAAGGTAATTCAAAAGGATTAACTGGTTCTATACCTATAGGTGGTCACTGAGCTCCTAATTCAATAGTAGGTGTTAAAGCACTATGAAAGAATGCTCAAAATATAGCCATAAAAAATAAGGCTTCAGATACTATAAATAGTATAACACCTAAATTTAATCCTTTTTGCACAGCTAATGTATGATCCCCTAAAAAAGTACCCTCTGATATAACATCTCTAAATCAAAATGACATAGATGCTACTACTAAAAATAATCCTAAGTATAATAAATAATAAAGATTATTAAAATTATGCATAGATAATGCAGTACTAGTAGTTAAAATAAATAAAGATAAACTAGTATATAATGGTCATGGAGATGGGGATACTAAATGAAATGGATGAGCTTGAAAGTTACTTCTTATTAAATTAGTCATATATTTTTTTTTAGTGAAAAGTTAGTTTATATAGTTATAAATATTAAAATATAAAGAATTAAAATACAAAAGATTAATTATTATAAGCCCCTAAAATGAATCGAACATTTATCCTAATATTAACAGTATTATGCTCTACCATTGAGCTATAAGGACTTTTTATAATATTATATTATAGTATAAATTTAATCACTTATTAATAAAACAACAATTCTAATATCTAGCCTTATTCATCCTTGATTTAATATCATTAATTTTATTAAATCCGTCTAATGTAAGGTGAGCTTTATTATTAATTAATTCTGCAGCTTCACAAAAATATTTAAAATCTGAGAACTTTTCCCGTTCTATCTTACATTTATAAAAAAAGGGTATTATTTTGTAATATATATCTTTAAACTTATAAACATTATAACATATATAATCTTTATTTTTATAAATAAATCCACATTGAAATATACTTATTAAATTATGCACAAATAATTCATCTTTTAAATGTTTACCAACTATTACACGTAATTTTACATAATAACCTAATTTAACAGTATTAGATTTATAAATATCTATAAAAAAACATCGTTTTCCAAAAAAGGATATTTTAAATCAATTGCAATTTATTATTTCTCATAAAACAATTCCTTCTATTTCCATTTTAATATTTTTCGAAAAATATTCTGTTAATTAAAAAAAAGACCTTTGTTTATAAATCTTTTTAAACTAATAATATCAAGTAAACCCTTTTTTATTAAGATGTTCCTTTTATTTATTATATTTAAAATTTTTTCGAATATAATAAAATCGTTTTGTTTTTCAAGAATTAAAATATATTTATTAAAATCAGGTATTATTGTGTTTAATGATTCATCTTTGATATGTATTTCATAATAAACATTGTCACCTTTAATTGTAATTTTACCTTTATTATTAAAGAGAATTTTTATTTTATCTAACAATTCATTATCCCTTTTATATAATTTTATTCTAAAATAAGATTTAACGGTCCATCCTGTTTTAAATCTTTTATCCTTAGTAACCCTAATAAAAAAATATCATTCAGCATTTATAAAACCTATTACTAAATAAGAGTCTAATTTATTCCTATTCATCCTTATTATATTTATCAAAAAAAAAAAGATTCAATTTAATCTAAAAATTATTAAACAATTATAATTCATTATAACATCTAATAGGAGAAAAGAGATTCGAACTCTCACAACATCTATGTGTACTAAATTTACAGTTTAGCCCTATTTACCAATAAAGGAACTCTCCTTAATGTATAATATAAAAATTACACATAAATACAAAAATTAAATTTCATCAATCCCGTGCAACTTCCACTACACGAACCGTATTTCGACTTAACACTAATTAGATACACGCATCCGTAGAACCTATTATAAGAACTAAAGCCTATCTTTATTCATTTACTTATAATAGAAAAGCAAGCATACTGCGTATATTCCTTTCAGCATGCGACGAGTTGTTAGTACCAATCCGAAGTTATATTCACCGTGACATGCTGATTCACGATTACTAGTAATTACTTATTTATGTAGTCGAATTTCAGACTACAATCCTTACTGATTTTTATCCCATTTTTTGAGATTAGCTTAAATTCACATTTTCGCTTCTCTTTGTTTTAGGAATATGTGGCACGCCTGTAGCCCACAATAATAATAAGGCCATGATGACTTGTCTTAGTCCCTTTTATCACATCCAATATAAGGATAGTACAGCTTTATTGTAAAAAAATTTGTAAATAAAGCAAGGGTTTACGTTAATTCCATGGCACTAGCCACAGTTTCACAACATTAACTGAAAACAGCCGTGCAACGCTTGTATAATATACATATTGTGGTAAGATTTTTCGTGGATAATCGAATTAAACAGCATACTTCACTACTGGTGTCAGAAACGGTCTAGTGATTTCAGTTTCCGCGTTGCCACGTTACTCTTGAGGTGAAATGCTTTCACTTTCATTTATAAACTAAGTTATAACCTAACCTATGACATTCATCATTTTCTGCAAAGACTACTGGGGTATCTAATCCTGTTCGTGCACTGTGCCTTCGTCCTTCAGCGTCAGTTTTTACATAAAAGATTGCCTTCGCCTTTACCAGTCCCGCAAGTATCAACGAATTTCATCTCTCCTCCATTAGTACGATCTTCTTATATAAAACTCTAGTTTTAATTGTACCTAAATTAAGCAAATTAAAACCGCCTGAGTACCCTTTAAACCTATTAAATATGAATAACACTAGTCTCTTACGTATTACCGCGACTGCTGGCACGTAATTAGTCAAGACATAAATATATATTGTCATAATCAATTATATATCTAGAACTTTATTCGATAAAATCGATTTAGCCCTTAATTAAAAAGACCATTCCTCCAAGTTGCCAGTTCAGCCGTTAGGCCATTGACCAAAATTCCCCACTGCTGCACATCATATTGTATTGGGATTTTTTCAGCCCCAATGTGATCGATCAACCTTTCAGTTTCGACTAAGAGATTTTTAGGCTAGTTAAGTCATTACCTTAACAACTACCTGTCTCTACGATATACCTTATCAATCTTAAAGCGGGTTATTAAGACCCTTTTATTACTATAAGGAATTTATCCTAACTTTAAGGTAGACCGATAATCTAATACTCACCTGTTCACCACTTTTAATTAAATAATTATTTAATTAAGTTCCGTTCGATTAGCATGTGTCAAGCATTTGGACAGTGTTCATTCAGAGCCATCACCAAACTCATTTATTAATTTTAATGTAATTGAGTATCAACTACATCACTTAAAAGTTTTTAAAATTTTATTTTTTTAATATTTATTTTTATAAAATATTATTTAGAATAAGTATAAGCTAATTCTAGTTAATTGTTCTTTCTAAAAAAAAAGTTATATATAAGCTTGTGTGTTCGCAATAAAATATAGTTAATTAATATTAAATTATTATTATTATTATTATTATTTTCTTCATAATACCTTAAATTTTTTATTTAAATATATTATTATATATTAATAAACTTAGACTTTCCATAAATTGAAAAATTTATTTTACTTTTATTCCTAAATTTAATATACATTTAAAGTAATTATAAATAAAATATCTTATTATAAGATATTTTATTTAAACTTAAATTAATGTAAATCCAATCCGTCTTTTATATAAGAAGAAGTTAAAACTACGAAAACTTGTGCTTGAATTACAGCAATTGCTAATTCTAACCCCGAAAAAGCTATAATGAAAGCTAAAGGTATTAAACCTAAAATAAAGAAAATTATACCTGAACTCATAATGTTATAAGTAAAACCACTTAATATATTAAGTAACATATGACCAGCTGTTATATTAGCAGCTAATCTTAACCCTAAAGATATATTACGAGCAAGATAAGATATGAATTCTATTAAGACTAATAAAGGTAATAAAGCTAAAGGACAACCTGCAGGTACTAAAAGAGAAAAAAATTCTAATCCATGTTTTTGAAATCCTAATATTGTTGCACCTAATACAATAGTAAAACTAACAGCAAATGTTAATACAAAATGGCTGGTAGAAGCAAAGCTATACGGAACCATACCTATTAAATTATTTATTAAAATAAATATAAATAAAGTATATATAAACGGGAAATAAATTTGACCAGATTTGGAATTAATTTGATTTATTACTATACTGTGAATAGTAGCATATAAAGATTCTTGACCTATAGATCAATTATTACCTACCAATTTATTATAATTTGTACTTAATAAACTTAATCCTAATATAAATAAAAATCCTATTGTTAAGTATAATCCTATGTTAGTTATAGAAAAATGTAAACTACTTAATATAGGTGCATCTAAACTTAATAAATCTCTTACTTCAAATTGGTTTAATGGACTAAGTATTTCTTTATACTTATTATTTATGCTTAAAGTACTCATAAGTACCTTAAGCTTTTTTATACACCTTTACATATCTAAATATACACATAATATTAGAATATTAATTTTTTTTTATACTTTACAGTATTAAAATGTATATAATAACATATAAAACTATATATTATTTATTTATTGAAGAATCAAAAAGTTTTGAAATAAAAATACGAGATAAAAATAAACGAAGGAATCTCGGTAATATATACTTAGATAATATATATAATGTTATAATTATAATTGCAAATGTGAAAGTTACTTCATTTATAAAATAAAAAGGTACTAATTGAGGCATTATATTTAAGGTTTTTAAAATTAAATATTTTAAGAACTAGGTATTAGCGCTAAAAATTTAGCGAAAGGATTTTAGTTAAATAATAGGATCTTAGTAAAAAAAATAATTTTAATTTAATGTATTATTGAAAATATATTAAACTAGATACAGAATAATGTAAACCGTCTAGAATAAATGAAGGATATATTCCAAAAATAACAGTGAAAAAAACTAAAACGAAAAGTAAAAAGAATTCTCTTTTTACAAGGTCACTTATGTTTCCTTCAAAATATTTAGTATATGAACCGCCAAAAGCTATTCTATTATATATATATATTGTATAAGCTGCTGATAATATTATAGAAGAACTAGCAAGTATACCTAATAAAGGTAGTCTTTCAAATACTCCATAAAGAGACATAAATTCACCTACAAAATTCAATGTTAATGGAACACCACAGTTTCCTAAACATAATATGAAGAATAATATAGAAAATAATGGCATTAATTGAGTTAAACCTTTATAGAAATAGATTAATCTAGTACCAGATCTATCATATAATATACCACCTACACATATAAATAAAGCACTTGATACAAATCCATGAGCTAAACCTAATAATATTCCTCCTTCTATACCTTGAATTGTGTTACTAAATACCCCTATTAAATATACAGCTGCATGAGATACAGAACTATAAGCAATTAATTCTTTTACATCTATAGTTCTTAATGTACTAAAACTAGCATATATTATTGTAACAACACCTATTATATATACTATATAAGTAAAATCTAAAGATGCTTTTGGTAATATTGGTAATATTAATCTAAATATACCGTATAAACTTAATTTTAATACAATTGCAGCTAGCACTATACTTCCTCCTAATGGAGATTCCACATGAGCTTTTAATAATCAATTATTAAGAAAAATAGTGGGAGTTTTTACAGCAAATGCTATAAATATTCCACAAAATAAAAATACTTGTGTAGTATAGTCAAAATTTGTTTTAAATAAAGCATCAAAATCTGTTGTTCCCATTATAGAAGACATAGTTAAAATTGATAGTAATAAAAATAAAGATCCTCATAATGTGTATAAAAAAATATAAAAACTAGCTCTTACTTTATTACTAGATCCAAATAAACCTATTAATATGAATAAAGGAGGTAATATACTTTCAAAAAAAATATAAAATAATAATATATCTAAAACTAAAAATACAGCTAAGAGTAATGTTTCTAATAATAACATTAATATTAAATATGATTTTATATTTTCTGTTATAGAATTTCAGTTAGATAATATAGCTATTGGCATTATTATTGTAGTTAATAATACAAAGTATACAGATATACCATCTATCCCTAAATAAATATCAAAATAACTTAGATCATAATGTTCTTGTACAAATTGAAACTGATTATTACTAAAGTCGAATAAAATGTATATTATTAATGATATTATTAAATTAACTATAGAAGTTATAAAAGCGATATTTTTATAATATATTATTTTTGTATTCTCAGATTCATATGAAATAGTACTAGATATTAAAAAAATACCTAATATAGGTATAATTAATAAAGATGATAACAACATTTTTTTTATATTAAATATCAGTATGTTCCTAAAATATTGCTAAGTAAAAATTGACATCATATGAAAATAATTTCATGATAAGAAATAAAAAAAAAATTATTAAAATAAATCTATATTAATGGGAAAAATATTGAAACTGTATGAAACACAAGGAATTAATATTATAATAGCAAATATAACAGGTAATAAAACTGTTCAACAAAAAGTCATTAATTGATCAAAACGTATTCTAGGGAAAGAAGCTCTAACTCAGATAAATATAAATATCATAATAGAACTTTTTAAACCTAGACTTAAACCATAAAACAATCCTTCTATTATAGGATTATGTAAAATATTACTTAAAATATAGAAATATTCTTTAGAATGTGTTGAATCTAGGAAAAAGAGATTACAAAATATTTTATACAATTGAATAAATACAAAAGAATAATCTAATAATAAATATCCTCCTATAAAAAGTATACTTGTAAGTATACACATTAAAACTATACTAGCATATTCTGCTAAGAAAAAAAATACAAACACGACTGCAGCATGTTCTGTCATAAATCCACTAACAAGTTCTGATTCAGCTTCTGCTAAATCAAAAGGAGCCCTATTAGTTTCTGCAACTGATCCAATAAAGAATATAATAAATATAGGAAATAAAGGAAGCATGAATCAAATTACTCTTTGAGACTCAGTATTAATTGTTAAATTTAAGTTACCTGTTAAAAAAATTATTAAAAGTATTATAGAACTTAATACTAATTCATAACTAATTAACTGAGCTGTACTTCTTAAAGAACCTAAAAAAGCATATTTACTATTAGCACTTCAACCAGCTAATAGTATACCATAAGTCGCTAAAGATGAAACAGCCAATATGTATAATATACCTAAATTAAAATCACTAATAGTTAAACCAGGACCATATGGTATTACTGCATAACCTAATAATGAGAAAATTAATGTAATAACAGGACCTAAGAAAAAAAGAACTATATTAGCCTGTGTAGGTGCTACATATTCTTTTAAAATAAGTTTTAGAGCATCTGCAAATGCTTGTAGTAGTCCATAATATCCCACAATATTAGGCCCTAATCTTCTTTGCATACTTGCCATAGTTTTTCTTTCCGCAACTGTTACATAGGCCACTGCTAGTAAAACAGGAATAAGTACTAACAATACTTCTAATATAGATATAAAGGTAATTGAATATAACATTATAAAGTGAAATGTTCTACTTTATAAACAAATTAATATTTAAATAACTTATACAAAGTATTAAGATTTACATCTCTTTATTATAGATTCGAACTAAAATCTTAATTTTGTATCATATTTTTCTCAGTTAATAATAAATTTTATTTTCTATTTTCTTTTTCTAAATTAGTTTTCATAGATTGAAGGTTAATTTTAAGACTTTTTATAAGTTTCAAATACTTTTGAAATAAAATTTTGGATTCTTTAGGGTAAAATCCCTCTTTATTATTATTTATATTACTTATAATTTCTTCAAATTTTTTACTTTCATTGTCATATTTTTCAAACTCTTTTTGAATTTTATTTACCTGTTCTACAAAAGATAATTCTTGTCCTTGTTCTATATCTATAGTTTTTATTCATCCTCTTTTTTCACGAAGAGGTTCTTTTGGAGAATAAACATCTTTAAAATTTTTTATTCCTTCTTCCATATTTCTCTTTTGTATTAAAAATAACTTTTTACGCTCTTCATAAAAATCTTTAATTTCTTTTCTTTCGTCTTTAGTCATCAAAAGTAATTTGAATTTCGGATCCTTAGGATATCTAGGATGTCTTCTCATCGAAGATACTTTATAATCATCCAACTTACTTTTTATTTTCATTGAAAAATTATCAAAAATCTTTAATATTAAAACCATAAAATGATTAACTAAATTAATAGTAATTATTATAATAAATATTATACTAAGTAATATTAAACTTAATAATATATATTTAATTATTAAATATATATTAGGATAATTATTAATAAATTTATCCTTTTTAATCCATCAATTAGTTATAATAATTAATTGAACAAAAACAGCAATTCCAAAACATATATTAGAAAGATATATTAACCAAAAGCCTATAGGATTTAAGAATAGATTAATAGAACAACCTAAAATAAAAAAAGATAAAGGATTTATATTATTAATATCATAATAAATACTAACTATTAATCCATCTAGTGCAAACAAAAACCTTCTTTTTAAAAAATAATTATTAGCCTTTATAAAACCTACGATAAAAACAAATAAGTGTAAATCTAATTTACTGTTAAGCATACTAATAATATAACTAAACATGTAATTAAATATATATTTAATTATAATATTTTGAAAAAATTTAATAAATATAACTGAATGTAACACGATCATTTAAAATGTTCTACTCTATAAATAAATTAATATTTAAATAACTTATATAAAGTATTAAGATTTACGTCTCTTTATTATAGATTTGAACTAAAATCTTTTTGATCTTTTTATTATAATTAACTTATAACAAAATAATTATCACATTCTCATTTTAGATTCGAACTAAAATCTGAATATTAGAAGTATTAGGCTTTACCCTTAAGCTAATGAGAATTAAATACAATATCTATTATATTGTATTTATCTTAAAAAAATTAAAAAAAAAAATTATAAATTGAATTTAATAAAAAATTATAAAAACATAAATATAATTTATTATTATCAAATTTAACAACTAGATTGTAAAGGAAGACTTACAAACGCATGAGGTTTAGGTGGGCTACTTAAGGCTCATTCTAAACTAATATAACTTCTGTTTAATGTAGTTTGTAAGCTATCAGTATGGAATTGTGGAATACGTCATGGATACCTGTTTGCAGATGTACCTTCTGTTAATTGATTGTAAACAATATATAAAAATAATCCTGCAGCTATAACACTTACAATAGATCCAAAACTACTTACTAAATTTCAACCAGCAAAAGCATCAGGATAATCACTAACTCTACGTGGCATTCCTTGTAATCCTAAGAAATGTTGAGGAAAGAATGTAAGATTAACTCCTATAAATAATAATCAGAATTGTACTTCTGATAATTTTAGATTATAATTTAAACCTAATATCTTAGGTACTCAGAAATATCATCCACTAAACATTGCAAAAACTGCACCCATACTTAAAACATAATGAAAATGCGCAACTACATAATATGTATCATGAAATGCTGTATCAATAGAAGCATTAGCTAAAACAACTCCACTTAATCCTCCAATTGTAAACATAAATACAAATCCTAAAGCAAATAACATAGAAGGTGTTAATTTTATAGAACCCCCATAACAAGTAGCTAATCATGAAAATATTTTAATTCCTGTAGGTACTGCAATTATTAAAGTAGCAGCAGTGAAATATGCTCTTGTATCTACATCTAAACCTACTGTATACATGTGATGACTTCAAACAATAAATCCTAAAATTCCTATAGACATCATAGCATATACCATTCCAATATAACCAAATATTGATTTATTAGAATTTGCTGATATTGTTGTACTTATTATACCAAATCCTGGAATAATAAGAATGTAAACTTCTGGATGACCAAAAAATCAGAAAAGATGTTGAAATAAGATAGGATCTCCACCTCCAGCAGTTTCAAAGAATGAAGTATTAAAATTTCTATCTGTTAAAACCATAGTTATTCCACCGGCTAATACAGGTAAAGATAATAATAATAACACAGCTGTTATAACTACAGCTCATCCAAATAAAGATAATTTATGTAATCTTATACCCGGAGTTCTCATATTAACTATTGTAGTTATAAAATTAATAGCTCCTAATAAACTACTAACCCCTGATAAATGTAAAGCAAAGATAGCTAAATCTACACTAGGTCCACTATGACTTTGTATTCCTGATAAAGGAGGGTAAAGAGTTCAACCTGTACCTGCTCCCCCTTCTATACATGCTGAAAATACTAATAGTAATAAACTAGGTGGTAATAATCAAAAACTTATATTATTTAATCTAGGAAATGCCATATCAGGTCCACCTACCATTAAAGGTAATAAGAAGTTACCAAATCCTCCAATTAATGCGGGCATAACCATAAAGAATATCATCAATAAAGCATGAGCTGTTATAATACTATTATATAATTGATTATCTGCAATATATTGGACTCCTGGTCCACTTAATTCCATCCTTATTAAAACAGAAAACGCTGTCCCCAATAAACCTGAAAATAATGCAAAAATTAAATATAAAGTCCCAATATCTTTAGCATTTGTTGATAAAAATCATCTTTCTATAAATATAGAAATAGATGATTTTAATGTCTTTAATTCTTTTTTTTGATCCATAAGTATCATTATATATAATTTAAAACATACTCTTAAATTATAATTTAAAAGTAGTTAGTATATTTGTTAAAAAATCAAAAAAAAGATTATAGAGGAATTGAACCCCATACTTAAAATCTGCAATCGAAGTGTAAACCATTTACATCATAATCATATAAAATAAAGAATTTTTTTAATACTTTATAATAACAAAAAAATTATAAAATAAATTGTATTAAATAAATTAAAAACTAATTAATTTTTTAATTTAAATAATGCAAGATCTAATAATGTATTTTCTAATAAACTTAAAACAGGAACTATAATTACAAAGTAACTAAAATATAATGCTGTAATTATTTGTCCTAATTCTATATAAGGAGATTCTACATGTTTAGCTCCTAATACACCTAAAAGTAAGAATATAACAACAAATACATAAAATCCTACTTTACTAAAGGATCTAAATTGTAAGCCTCTTGATTTACCTAAATCTGTTATAGGTAAAACTAATATTATTAAAAGAGCACTAAACATTGCTATTACACCTAATAATTTATTAGGGATAGATCTAAGTATAGCATAGAATGGAAGAAGATATCATTCCGGAACTATAGCAGGAGGAGTTTGCATAGGATTTGCCATAATATAATTTTCACTATCCCCTAATACATTAGGCATAAAGAATACAAATAAACTTAAAACAAAAATAAAAATAAATATAGTAATTAAATCTTTAAATAAATAATAGGGAGCAAAAGATACTCTGTCGTAAGTACCTGATATTCCTAACGGATTATTTGATCCTGCTCCATCGTGAAGTACAATTAAATGCATTAAAACTAAAGCAGCTAATACAAAAGGTAATAAGTAATGTAATGCAAAAAATCTATTTAAAGTTGCATTATTAACTGAGAAACCTCCTCAAATAAATTCCACAACGTCTTGTCCAATTCATGGAATAGCACTTATAAGGTTAGTAATAACAGTTGCACCTCATAATGACATTTGACCATATGGTAAAACATAACCCAAGAAACCAGTAGCGATCATTGCTATTAGTATTATATCACCAATTACTCACACAAGTGTTCTCGGAGCTCTATAAGATCCATAATATAAACCTCTTCCTACGTGTAAGTATACTAAAAAGAAGAAAGCAGAAGCTGTGTTACTATGTAAATAACGAATTAATCACCCATTATTTACATCTCTCATAATATGTTCAATAGAATTAAAGGCTTCTAAAACATTTGGACTATAATGCATAGCTAATGTAACACCTGTAATAATTTGTACAATCAAACAAACTGCTAATAATGAACCAAAATTTCATAAATAACTTATATTACTTGGTTGTGAAGCATCTATAACATATCAATTAACTAATTTTAATAATGAATGACTCTTTAAAATTCTCATAACTATAAATAAATAAATAAATAAAAAAATAGAATACGTATAACTATAAAAAACTACAAATTTGTCTTGTAATAAAAAATTCTATTATATACCTTATGGATTGTGTAAAGGAAATTTAAAGATTAATCTTGTTATGTATTTAATATACTATTATATGAATATTTTATTAATTTTTAAAAGATATATTATTTATATAAAAAGCTAATAAAATCAACAATATTAAATTAATATTTAAATTTAATAAGAAAGGAGTGAATATATATATAATAAAACCTATTAAAATGAAAAGGGCGTAGTTTGTAACAATACCATTACTTAAATTAGTTATATTTTTACTTATAAAAACTAACCCTTTTTCTAACCCATAAGGACCTAATAATTCTATACTACCCTTATCCAATATTTTTGTTGTTTGTCCTCCTAAATTTAAGATTAAATTAGTAATATATTTATTATAATATAATTCTACTAAAAATCTTTGGTTAAAAAAACCAAAAATAGAATAACCCAATTTAGAGAATTTAAAGTTAATCAAAGTTTTAGATAAAAATTCTGAGAATATTATAGCCAAAATACTAAAAGTTATAGTTAATATAAAAGGCAATAATTTAAATAAAGATAATAGAGCAAATTCAGTATCTATCATTATTTCATGAATAGGGTGAATAAATATACTATTATCCATAGATAAATTTGAACCTAAACCAAGATAAATATCTTTAGCTATAAATCCAAAGAATATAGAAAATACTGCTAAAATTACTAAGGGTAAACTCATAAATATATCACTTTCATGAGCATGTTTATAATAATCTATTGATCCATTAGGATTAGTCAAGAAAGTTAAATAAATAACTTTAACTGAATATAATGTAGTAAATATTGCACCTATTACAGCAATAAAATACACAGCTATACTACTAAAATGAAATTGTCCATATGCAGATTCTAATATAAAATCTTTACTATAAAATCCTGTCATAAAAGGAAATGCAACTAAACTTAAGCTTGCTATTAAAATAACAGAATAAGTTAAGGGTAAAAATGTTATTAACCCTCCATATTTTCTAAAATCCTGATTATTAGCTACTGCATGAATTACAGCACCTGCTCCTAAGAATAATAATCCTTTATAAAAGGCGTGATTTATTAAATGAAATAAAGCAACATTATAAGAAGATAAACCTACTGCTATAACCATCATACCTAATTGACTCATTGTAGAATAAGCTATAACTTTTTTAATATCTTGTTGAAATAATCCAATAAGAGAACTAAATATAGTTGTTATTGCGCCTAATCATAAACATAATAATAATACTGTAGAGCTATATTCTAATAAAGGGGATGAACGTATTAATAAATATACCCCTGCCGTAACCATAGTAGCTGCATGTATTAAAGCTGAAACTGGAGTAGGACCCTCCATTGCAAGAGGTAATCATATATGAAGACCTACTTGAGAACTTTTAGCCATAGCTCCTATTAATATAAATATTCCTATTATTGTAATAACATTTTCATTTATAAAGGGTGCTAATGAAAATACTGTACTATAATCTAAATTACCTAAAGCTCATAATATTACAAACATTCCTATTGTTAAACAGGAATCTCCAACTCTATTTGTTAAAAATGCAGACATAGAACTTTGATTAGCTGCTATTCTAGTAAATCAAAAACTCACTAATAAATAAGAGCAAACTCCTACACCTTCTCATCCAACAAACATTAATAAATAATTATTAGCTGTTACAAGTATTACCATCATAAAAGTGAATAAACTTAAATAACTAAAAAATCTTTGATTATGAGGATCTCCATTCATATATCCTATAGAATATATATGAACTAAAGAACTTATTATTAATACAGGAATTAACATAGATACAGTTAAACTATCAAATTGAAAACCTCAAATTATATTAAATCATTCACTATCTATTCATCTAAATAAATTTATAGAAACAGGAATATTGTTAAATCCAACTTCAAAAAATGCTATAATTGCTAATATTGTTGTAGTTATAATACTTAAACAAGTTACTAATTGTGCCCCACTAACCCCAACTTTTCTACCAAAAAAGCCAGATACTATAGATCCTAATAAAGGTAAGATTATTATACTTAAATACATTATTTATATTCTATTGCAATACTTCCTCTTAATCTATAAAAAGCAACTAGAATACCCAAACCTATAGCTGATTCTGCACCAGCAATGACTATAATATATATAGCATATGTTTGTCCTATTATGTCATCAATATTAAATGAACTTACCAATATTAAAAATGTTATAGATAAAAGCATTATTTCTATAGAAATAAGCATTAATATAATATTTTTTCTATTTAGTACAAATCCTAAAATTCCTATTAAAAAAAGTATTAAGGTTAAATTCATTATAAATATGTTTATATAAATTATTTCAAAAAATAAAATACTTAAATAATTCTTAATTATTTTTGTGCGAAAAGTGAGTATGAGATTCGAACTCATAATCCAAGCATCCGTAGTACTATGTCCAACCATTAGACTTACTCACTTATTAAATAAAATATATAAATTTTATAAAAAAAAAATATAAATTTATATATTATTGTTCTTCTAGTCATGTAAGGAATTTTTCTAATGAAACAGATTCTATAACAATTGGCATAGAACTATGAAGAATACCACATATTTCAGAACATTGACCGTAAAAAACTCCTTCTCTATTTATAAAAACAGATACTTGGTTTAATCTACCCGGATAAGCATCACATTTTATACCTAAAGAATTACAAGAAAAAGAATGTATAACGTCACCTGAAGTTATAATAAATCTAACGTGTGTTAATTCAGGAAGAATAACTCTATTATCTACTTCTAATATTCTTAATGTTCCTTCTTCTAAATCAGATTCAGGTACTATATATGAATCAAATTCTATAAATTCATTACTTGAATCTAAGAAATCTGGATATTGATAACTTCAATATCATTGATGACCTTCTGCTAAAACTGACATCGAAGGATCACTTACTTCATCCATTAAATATAATAATTTAAAAGAAGGAAATGCAATTAAAATTAATATTATTGCAGGAGTTATAGTTCAAATTAATTCTATTAATGTACCGTGATTTAAGTATTTGTGTGATATAAGTGATTTATTATGAACATAATTTTTTATTATAGATAATAATATTCATCCTACACTAAATAAAATTACTACTAGATAATACATTATATTATCATGTAATTCAATTAATCCTTCCATTTGTGGAGTAGCACTGTCTTGAAAATATATTCCTCATGCACTAGGGGCATCTAAATTTATATTAAAATAATATTTAAAAAAATTCATTTTATATTATATAATTATCTATATTGTAAATTTAATAATATTATATTTTATTTTATTATACTATACACATTATATAGAATTTGTAAATAACAAAGCGTTTAAATAAACAATATTTACGCTACATATAAAAGTAAAAAAGCCATCATTAAAGCAAATAATCCTGTAGCTTCTGAGAAAGCAAAACCTAAAATAGCATATGCGAACAATTGACCTCTTAAAGAAGGGTTTCTTGCTACACCTAAAATTAATGCACCAAAAACTACTCCAATTCCAACTCCTGCTCCGATTAAACCAGTTGTAGCTAAACCTGTACCAATTATTTTTGCAACTTGTATCATTTATAATTTTATACTTTTATAATATCTTAATTTTATATTATTAATATTCAAATGTTAATGAAATTTTAGATTCTTTATCACATATAAAAAATTTTGAATTATATAAAATATTATATAAATTTTTAATTGAAATTGTTCCATATAAAAAGGATAAAATACTACTATCCTCTCTACTTCTATGGATGATAAGTATCCTACAATACAACAAAAATTAGCTATCTTCTCCACCTGTAAAATCATAAGGTTCTGTATCACCAGTAATATCACTAGAATCTTGTTTAAATCTTTTAGATGGTTGAGTAGTAGAGTCTTCATCCTCTGCTAACTTTCTTTTATTTATTGAAGACGAACCATTATCATTATCAGCTATACCTGCAATAGATTCTATACCTGAAAAAGTACCAGTATCAGTAGCATTACCTTCAACAAGATTACCTTCAACAAGATCACCTTCACCGCCAGTAAAAGCTGTACTGTTATCTGGTATATTTAAATTATTATCTTGACTGTCATTAGAATCAATAGAAGAATAGCTTTTTGCAGATTCACTGCTACTATCAGGTATCAAACCTTCATCTTTTCTCCTTCTTAATTCATCACGTAGTTCTTGATTACGATCAACTCATTCATCAACAAATTCTGAATTTTCCTCCGAATTTAGACCATATTTCTCGGGATGAAGAGTCATATCATCCGTATCCTTGATATACCTACGAAGATAATCCTCGGGAATATCTCTAACATTACATTCAGCCATACTAAAACTGCCTTCCTCAAAATATGAACGATTTGAATCCGTTTCATACCCATCCCCACTACTAGAACGAGAAGAATTGTTGTTTAAATTTTCTGATTCTATGGGTGATAGTAAGTTATTCTCATTATTATTATTATTAGAGTTGGAGTTATTCTCGCTATTGTTATTAGAGTTACCCTCTTCTGTAAGTGAACTACTTACTTCTAAAGATAAGTTATTATCTGCCAATAGACTACTTGAAGTTGAAAAACCTTTAACATTAAGAACTTTTTTAATTTCAAGAAAATAAGAAGTATTTTTTACAGCTAAATTCCTTCTACCTGTTTCAGTGATTTGAAAAAAAATTGTGATTTTTGTATTTTTCATTTATTTTTTATATAATTCTTTATTTAAAATTATTCCCGTTAAACCTATAATATAAAACGATTTAATTTTTTTTTCAATTAATTCTTGTTTACTATCTATTTTTAATGCACCTTTTCCTAATTCAAATACAAATCCTATAGTTATAACAAATATAAATAATAAAGCTATTCCTAATCCATAAGCACTATTAATATATTCACTAAGAGCAAAAGGAAATATTAATAATATTTCTAAATCTAATAATAAATAAATTAATCCGTATATAAAAAACATTATATTGAAAGGAAGTCTAGTTTGTTGAAAAGAATGAAATCCACACTCAAACATTGAATATTTTTCTTGATAAGGATTATGAGGAGCAAAAATTAAATTAATAATTAAAAATAATACTGCAATAATAGATACAAGAATAAAAAAAAAAGTTATACTACTCATTTAATAATTAAATAAAATTTGTACCAATATGGTACCCATACTTAATCATTCTTTATTCATAAACATAAATAATAATATTACTAAAGTAATAATGGAAATTGTAATAGCCATAGGACTAGACATAACTATATTTTTATAATTAAAAGCAAAAGATTTAACTAAAACATCTCCTTTTGCATTATAAACATTTCCATAATAATTTCCTAACAAAGGATTTATTTTGTATTGTGGTTTATAGAAAAAAATTTCTTTAATTATATTTAAATAATATACCCCTCCTATTACACTAGTAAGTATAGCAATTAAAGATAAGAAAATATAACCACTATCCAAAGCAGCACTTAAAACCATCTGTTTAGCGAAAAATCCTACAAGAGGAGGAATTCCTACAAAAGAAAAAATAGTAATAGTTAAACTTAAAGACAATACTGGATTTATATAAAAATATCCTCTTAATTGACTTATTAATTGAATAGGAGAATTATTTTTATCCGATAATTCCTTATATTCTTTATTATCACTTACGTAATAATATAAAGAGAACCCTATACCAATTAATATAATAAATATATTTAAATTACTAATAGAATATTGCATTAAATAGAATATAAATGCTTGAGTAGATTCTATACTAGATATACTTAAAGCTAATAATATAAAACCTAAATGAGATATAGTACTATATGCTAATAATCTTTTTATTCTAAATTGTGTTAAACCTACTATTGTTCCTATTATTAAAGAAAGTAAAGAACTTATTAATAAACCAATAGTTCAATTAAAATCAAATAAATAATTACTAGTATAATAAACTAATTCTAAAAGGAATATAAAAATAGAAATTTTTGCCAATATTGCTACAAAAGTTGTAACTATTGTAGGAATAACATCATAAACATCTGGAGATCAAAAATGAAATGGGGCAGCACTTACTTTAAATAAAAATCCTATACTAAATATAAGTAAAGAGAAATTTATATAATAAGGTTTGTATCAAATATTAATATTATCTTTTATATCGCTTAAGTTAGTTATAATATATAAGCCATCCATATTAGTAGTACCTGAATTAGCATATAATAAACTAGTACCTAATAAAATAAAACAGGAACTTAGACCTCCTAATAAAAAATAAATTAAACCCCCAGTAGTAGATAATTCTGAATTTCTATAAATAGTACTTAGTAAATATAAACCATAACTTTGTAATTCTATAGAAAGGAAAACAGAAATTAAATCACTACTTGATATTAAAAATACAGCTCCACTAATTATAAATAATAAAATTAAAGGGTATTCTATTATTTTTAAATGTCCTCCCATTTTATTAATAATTTTAGTTTTATAATAACTAAAATTATTAAATAATAAATCTCTTAATGAAGAATATTGTGGTACTCATATTTTTCTAGGAAAAAAACTTGTTAATTGTAAAATTAATACACTTACAAAAAAGATAAATACATGAAAAATCTGTGTAATATTAGTTATATGAAGTAAACCTCCATGTAATCCTATACTTTTACTTATAAGTGATAAATTAGTAACATCGTGTAATATACAGTATATTAAAGCTATTATAGCTATTCTATTGAATAATATTGACATATCTCGTCTTAAAGTAACGGCATTAGAAAGTAATAAAGAAATTATGGAAATTAATATCATAATAAAAGTAAAAGTAATAATTTTAATATATTTATTAAATTAATAAATACAAAAACTAGCCAGCCAAAAGAGAAAATCGAATTCTCATTTTTAATGTATGAAATTAAAGTTTTAACCTATTAAACTATATTGGCTTCAAAAAATAAAAGACTTTAATTTAGATTAAAATTCATAACAAAGTGAATATTACTTATATAAATATTATATAAAAAAATATATATATTAATAAGGGTAAAAACTTGGGCTCGAACCAAGAGCTTATTGTGCCACATACAATCACTCTACCTATTGAGTTATATTTACCTAAAATCCATTTTTTCTTGAAGTGATTAAAACACTAAATAGTAAAAACTAAAAATTTAGGACTTCTGAAAGAATGATTCGAACA
>Ga0307476_10000668_pt1 | contig 24738 bp, 14 predicted proteins | sample atmos_gasesECM2C_2_FD_203314 | JGI IMG/M metagenome (GOLD analysis project Ga0307476, IMG submission 203314) | Hardwood forest soil microbial communities from Morgan-Monroe State Forest, Indiana, United States - atmos_gasesECM2C_05 | ecosystem: Environmental > Terrestrial > Soil > Temperate...
GATTCGCCCGGATTGTTCGAACGCAATCACCAGCTGGTTCTGGGCTTGATTAGTGGACAGGTGCGCACGCCCGAGCAGATCGCAAACACCGTTGTCAAAGCTACTCCCGCAGGAATTCCTGTGCGCATCGGAGACATCGCAACCGTGACGCGCGCAGTCAAGCCGGTGTACACCATCGTGACCGCCAATGGAAAACCATCGGTGCTGATCAACATCAACCGGCAGCCCGACAGCAACACCGTGGCCGTCGCCAATGCAGTTCATGCCGAAGTCGATCGCATTCAGAAGTCACTTCCTCCCGGAATTCAGATTCGGCCGTTCTACGACCAGTCCATCATTGTCGGTGACTCCATCAAAAGCGTCCGCGATGCCATTCTCCTGGGCCTCATTCTGGCGTCAATCATTCTGGTTGTGTTCCTGCGGGACTGGGGGACTTCGATCGTCGCGGGCCTGGTGATTCCGGTTACGATTCTGGTGACGTTTGCCGCGCTCAAGCTTCTCCACCAAAGCTTCAACCTGATGACGCTAGGCGGACTGGCGGCTGCCGTAGGACTCGTAATTGACGACGCCATTGTGGTGGTCGAAAACATCGTTCTGCATCGCGATGCGGGGCAGAATCGACTGCAGGCGATTCACGGCGCGCTTCAGGAAATCACTGTTCCCCTGATCGGTTCCACGGTGACGCCGGTGGTTGTGTTTCTACCACTGATTTCGATTACCGGAGTTACAGGAACTTTCTTCCGCGCCCTCGCCGTGACCATGGCGATTTCTCTATTTACGTCGCTGGCCCTGGCGCTTACCTGGACCCCCAACCTGAGCCAGTACTTCATCAGGCACAAAAATGCGCCGACGAAACAGGCAGGGATTGAGCACGAAGAAGAGTCGATGACGCGACTGCTCGCTGCCGAGGAAGCGTCCATCAGTGGATTCTTTCGCAAGATCGTCAATTTCCACGAGCACTGGTTGCGGCGTGCGCTGGCCAAGCCCTTGTGGCTCGCCGTTGGCGCGGGTGTATTGGTGGTTGCGTCTTTCCTTTGCTATCGATATTCCGGATCTGATTTGCTGCCGGCGATGGACGAAGGTGGATTTACCCTGGATTACTGGACGCCCGCGGGGTCGTCGCTGGAGGAGACGAACCGCATGATCAGCCACATCGAGGGAATCGTGAAATCCATTCCCGAGGTTGAAAGTTCATCCCGGCGTACCGGACTGGAATTGGGCCTGGCTGCGGTTACGGAAGCGAATCGTGGGGATATCCTGGTCAAACTCAAGAAGGATCGTAAGCGAAGCGTGGACGAGGTGACGGAAGATATCCGTTCGCAGGTCGAGGCGCAGGAACCCGCAGTCCGCGCTGAGTTTGTACAGGTGCTGCAGGACATGATTGGCGATCTGACCAGCGAGCCCGAGCCCATCCAGATCAAATTGTTTTCGCCGGATGGAGCTGCGCTCGAACAGTGGGCTTCGAAGGTCGCCGATGCGATTCACAAAATTCCGGGCGTGGTCGATGTTTTGGATGGGATCGAAAACACGATTAGCGGTCCCGCGGCCACCTTCCAGATCGATTCCAGCGTTGCTGCCCGCGCCGGATTCACACCCGAAGAAATCGCGACGGATGCTTCCGCCATCGTCGAAGGTGAACCGGCCGCGACTCCGGTAGTCAGCAACGACCGTGCCTACACTGTGCGCGTGCGCTTCCCTGCTGGCAACCGCGCGTCGCTCGAAACTATCCGCGACACCCTGCTGACCAGCAACAGTGGCAGGACTGCCACGCTGGGAGCGCTGGCTACCATCACCGAGGTTCCGGGACAAACCGAAATTCGTCGCGAGAACCTGCAGCGCGACGTATCCGTTACTGCCCGTTTGGAAGGAACGGACCTGGGCAGCGGCATGGATGCGGTAAAGAAAACTATCGACGGCCTTCACATTCCAGCAGCCATTCGGGTCGTCTACGGCGGAACCTATCAACAGCAGCAGAAAACATTTCGCGACCTGGTATTCGTGCTCGTATTGGCGATCCTGCTGGTATTCATCGTGCTGCTGTTTGAATTTCGCACCTTCGCGGCGCCGGTTGCCATCCTCGCTTCCGCGCTGCTATCGACCTCCGGCGTTTTCATCGCGCTGCTGATCACCGGCACAACGTTTAATGTCTCTTCATTCATGGGAATGATCATGGTGATTGGCATTGTGGCCAAGAATGGAATTCTCCTGCTCGACGCAGATCAGAAATTCCGCAAGCTCGGATTCTCGGCAGAAGATGCCATGCTGCAAGCCGGTCGGCGGCGCTTGCGCCCCATTGTGATGACCGCGATGGCTACGGTCGCGGGCATGCTGCCGCTTGCCTTCGCGTTGGGCGCGGGCTCGCAAATGCTCCAACCGCTGGCTATCGCGGTAATCGGCGGGATTCTGATTTCGATGCTGCTCTCGCTCGTGATTACGCCAGCGGTTCACTACTACTTGAGCCACGAGCAAACGGAGCGGGCCGAGCTGACTCCTGCCCAAGCGTAGAAATCCTCCTTATCAGTGCGCGCAATGCCAACGGGAAAGTGCATTACTTTGCACATACCTTGTGATCTCCACCTGTGGGATTTCCGAGCTTGCCTTTTGGCGCTCTTGACCCTCGAAGCCGTTGCAGCCCGCCCGCTCGATCAGACCCGTAATCCCAAGAAGTACAAGCACTTGGGTGCCTGCAGTCGGGGATGGCCCGAGCTCATCAAGGCTGCTAGAATCAAGAAGTTGCGGGGCTGGGCGCGGCATTGTGGACGACGAATTGCACAGTCTATGGCAGAATCACAGGAGCCCGGAGCGAGTTACCAACTGGAGCGACCCATCATAAAAGAACGGGAAAAGCCGGCGCTGGACGAGACCACGTTCCAGCAACTCCTGGAAGCCGCTCACGTACTGCAGGAGCAAAAAGCCTTTGAGGTCGCGACCCGCCCCCGGCCTGATGCCGCGACAGCACTCGCTGAAATCGTAGAGACACAAGAGTTCTTGCGCTCGCAACCTGGCGATTTGCACGCCGCCGCGAATGTGATTGTCGAGCGCCTGCTAAAGATCACGCATGCCACGGGCGTGGCGGTCGCGGTGGTGAGGGAGAGCCAACTGGAGTACGTCGCGGCCACGGGAGATGCGGCGAGTCTGGCGGAAACAAGCCTGCCGATGGAATCGAGTCTGTCCGCTGACGGCCAACTCTCCACTAAGTTCAGCCGTGAGCACCCGGACAAACAATCGATCGCTCTGCCGCTTCACCACGAGGGCAATCTGAGCGGACTGCTCGAGATTCATTTCGCAGACGGCGATTCCATTCCGGCGCCTGAGATGCGAAGTTGCCAGCTCATGGCAGGATTGATGACGGAGGCAGTCGCCAGAGCCGCTGACAAAGAGTGGCGGCAGACGCTCGCTGCCGAGCGCGCCGCCATGCTGGAGGCACTGGAACGAATCAAGCCGCAACTGGAGCGGCTGGCGGTGGGGCCGGCAAAAAACATCGCCAAGCCGGTGGAGAGAGCTGTCGAGCCAGCGGAGAATTTGGTTGAAGCCAGTGAAGAACCGCGGGTTCCGCTCCCGGTCAGCGAGTCCAGTGCGAAGTCGGGTCGCGAAACCGTCTGTCCTCAGTGCGGATATCAATTCGGAGAGCACGAACTATTTTGCGGTAGATGCGGAATCGCGCGGCCGGCAAGGACGGCTCTGCCTTCGGGCGACTTGCAAAGCAAGTGGGCATCAATGTGGCATCTGCAGCAGGCCGCGGAGAGTCAGTTCGCCTCAGAAGAAACCGATCAACAGAACGCGGAACTTGATTCACCCGCCGTTCCTGAGGATGAACTTCGTGCTGACCTTGTTCACAAACTTTCTTCGCAATCAAACGACGCAGTGGCGAAGCTCCCAGATGAATCCGACGACCTTGAAACACCGCCGGAGAACGATGCCGGGTTAGCGACGAGCGATGAAACCGCGGAGGATGCGGCCCCGGTTTCTCTGGCGGTTCGAGATCCGAAAGCGCTATCAGCGTGGGCTTCCGCCACCCATGCTCACGAGTGGCTGGAATCCATACGCCCGAAAACAGCAGGCGGAATCTGGTTGGCTAAACATCGCGCCGACCTTTATGTTGGAGCGGCCGTGCTTCTGCTTCTGATCGTGCTATCGGGTTGGGGTCTGCATCCCGCTGATAATCATGTGCAATCGAAGAATTCTCCTCAGTCCAACCTCACGCTTTTTGAAAGAATGCTGGTGAGTTTGGGTTTGGCTGAAACGCCGCCTGCGCCGATCTATCAGGGCAACCCCAATGCACAAGTTTGGATCGACCTGCACACCGCTCTTTATTATTGTTCGGACTCAGACTTGTATGGCAAAACTGCGGGAGGAAGATTTACCACTCAACGCGATGCTCAAATGGATCAGTTTGAGCCCGCTGCCCGAAGAAACTGCAATTGAGATCGGCGTACCTTTCACCATTCAATCCTAAAAGCAAGAACCCCCGCGTTCGCAGCGCAGGGGTCAAAGATATTTTGCGGTAAGATCGTATCAGCTTACGCGTGAACTAGAGTCTCGTGCCGGCGCGCCTCATACCACAGAGCGAGTTCGACTCGATTCCATAGTCCAAGCTTGTCATAGATAGCGCGCAAGTAATTCTTTACGACATGCTCAGTGGTGCCGATGGCTTCTGCGACTTCGCTGTTCTTGAGTCCTTGGGCGACAAGCTCGATGACTCGCCGTTCCCGTTCGCTCGGAACGCGTTTTCCGTAGCGCTCTCCTCCAAACATAGCTGCCTCCGGTATAGGGTTGTCGCGAGTTTGACTCGCTTGATACCGCTGTCAATTCCAAAGCGCTGAAAAAGACGATTGAAGTGCGCCTTGACCGTACGCCGGGCCATTTTGAGCTGCGAGGCGATCTCCCGATTGTCGCAGCCCTGCAACAGCAACTCGGCAATTTGCTGTTCCCTGGGGCCCAAACGAACCGGCTTTTCCTCCATGTCGACTCTTCCCCAAGGGTGAGATAATAACCTACGCTGTCAAAGGAGTTTTGCACAGATCCTCGCTTTGCCAGCGCGACTTCGCCGTCCAGCCATGCATAGAAACACAGGATTTGGCTGGCTCCAGATTTTCATAGCATGCGGGTTGCCAGTTAGCTGAATTTTCTCCGCAAATCTCCAGTCTCCTCTCTTCCCGGGCAGGACTACGCACCAAGTTGTTCAGTCCTTGCAGGATGGGACAAGAACCCTCCGGGTGCGAGGGCATCGGATTACTCGTGGCCGAGAATCAAGCCATATCTAAGTTATAGATAATAAACAATAATTTAGATGTTTTAACAACGTCTTGGGTGAACATCTTTGGCTGTGGAAGAAGCCGACATTTGCCCGGGATGTGCCGATTCCTGCCGATGCGTCGGCATTGGCCACAAGTACCATAGTTTTCGCCGGTTTTCGGCTCCCAGTCGACCGGCTCCTTAAGGCGAATACCTTAGGACAAAATTCCCCGATCATGTACGCCTCTTGAGCACTAATTACACTTGCCCTAACGCCGTAGCTTTGGTGTCGGTCAGGGGCACGCTAACCAAGGAATGCTTTACACTAGGGAGACTTTTCCTGCGCCATGAGACTGACGGTGGTGATTCCGGTTTACAACGAGCGCGCCACATTGCGGGCCGTGGTGGAGCGGGTAGTGGCAGTTCCGCTCGCGCTCGAAGTGCTTTGCGTGGACGACGGCTCGCAGGATGGTTCGCGCGAAATTCTCGCCGAATTGCAGAGTCAATATCCGCAGGTCAGCGTCATCCTGCAGCCGCACAACATGGGCAAAGGAGCCGCTTTGCGTCGGGGAATTCAGGAGGCAAAGGGAGATTTCGTGGTCATCCAGGACGCTGATCTGGAGTATGATCCAGCGGATTATCCGCTACTGCTCGATCCCCTCGTCCAGGGCAAGGCGGATGTGGTTTACGGTTCGCGTTTCCTGGGCGCCGCTCCGCACCGCGTGCTTTATTTCTGGCATTCGGTGGGAAACCGCATTCTGACGCTGCTCTCGAATTGCCTTACCAATATCAACCTGACCGATATGGAGACCTGCTACAAGGTTTTCCGGCGTGAAGTAATCCAGTCCATTCCGATCGAGCAAAACCGCTTCGGATTTGAGCCGGAGATTACAGTCAAGGTTGCAAAGCGTCACTTGCGAATCTATGAGGTCGGCATCAGCTACTGGGGTCGCACTTACGAAGAAGGAAAAAAAATAGGTTGGAAAGATGGAGTGCAGGCGGTGTGGTGTCTGCTGAAGTATGCGATTAAAGAACCTGCGGTCGCGGCCAAAAAGGTTTCGACGGCGGAATCCCCGCAGGGATCTTCCGCCGAAAAAATGGTTCTCTAGCGGCCGCGCTCAATCGCTGACTGAGCCGAAACTGCATTTCGAGTGCAAAGCTTTTCACATTCCTCAAGCCGGCTGGCGGGGGGAACTGGCTCGTTTTTTTAACCACCCCATTTAGAACTAGATAGCGGCACAAATGGCGATGGACAAAGGTATGAAAATTGCTCTTGCTGAAGCTTGACTCGCTCTAACCATTCAGAACTTGCCGCCCCGCTACTTACACGGTATTCTGGCGCATCGCAGCTTTCGTTCCTCTCGCTGGTTTCCGTCGGTCGCAAAAGTCGTAGTCGCATTGCCTACATGGAGAGCACAGTTACAAATGTAGTGTGTAAATAAACGTAATCATAAGGAGCACGGATTTGATCGCTTCAACCAGCCACATTATTGCGCCCCATGGCGGGGACCTAATCGACCTGATCGCGCCAGCCGAGCGAATTGCAGAATTGAAGGCTCATTCACGGGAGTGGCCGTCGTGGGATCTTACGCCCCGCCAGATCTGCGATCTTGAATTGCTGATGGGCGGAGGATTCTCGCCTCTGCAAGGATTCATGACACAGGCGGATTACCAGGGCGTCTGCCACAAAATGCGACTGAGCAGCGGCGTTCTTTGGCCCATGCCGATCACACTGGACGTTAAAGAAGACTTCGCCAAGTCACTGAAGCCAGGAACCAGTAAGGTGGCGCTCCGTGACCCCGAAGGCGTGATGCTGGCGGTTCTGCACGTCGAAGAGGTCTGGCAGCCGGACCGCAAGACGGAAGCGCAAGCAGTATTTGGAACCACCAGCGCGGTTCACCCCGGCGTCGATTACTTGCTGAACAAGGGTAACTCCTGGTATGTGGGCGGCCGTGTCGAAGGCTTGCAGATGCCTTCGCACTACGACTTCCGCACTCTACGTCTTACCCCCGCGGAATTGCGTGCCGAATTTGCCCGTCTCGGTTGGCGCCGCGTGGTTGCTTTCCAGACCCGCAATCCCATGCACCGCGCCCACGTCGAGTTGACATTCCGTGCGGCCAAGCAGGTTGAGGCTAATCTGTTGATTCATCCCTCGGTCGGAATGACCAAGCCCGGTGATGTCGACTACTTCACTCGCGTTCGTTGCTACCAGTTGCTTCTTTCCAAGTTCCCCGCGGGAAGCGTCAAGCTTTCCATGTTGCCGCTGGCCATGCGCATGGGTGGACCACGCGAGGCCATCTGGCATGCATTAATCCGCAAGAATCACGGAGTGACGCACTTCATCGTCGGCCGCGATCACGCTGGTCCGGGAAAAGATTCCGACGGCAAGAACTTCTACGGTCCTTACGATGCTCAGGAACTTTTCAAGAAGCACGAGACCGATATCGGCGTTACCATGGTTCCCTTCAACATGATGGTCTACCTCGAAGATCAGGACCAATATGTGCCCGACAACGAGGTAACCAACGGATCGCGCGTGCTGAACATCTCAGGTACCGAACTCAGGGATCGCCTCAACGAAGGACGCGACATTCCCGGCTGGTTCACCTATCCCGAAGTCGTGCATGAATTGCGCCGCAGCTATCCTCCCCGTCACAAACAGGGCGTGACGATTTTCTTCACCGGCCTTTCGGGCTCGGGCAAATCAACCATCGCCAATGTTCTGGTAACCAAGTTTCTGGAGACTGGCGGGCGCCCGGTCACGCTGTTGGATGGGGACCTGGTGCGTAAACATCTTTCCTCGGAATTAGGTTTCTCCAAGGAGCATCGCGACATCAATATAAGACGCATTGGCTATGTCGCCTCGGAGATCACCAAGAACGGCGGCATCGCGATCTGCGCTCCCATCGCTCCTTATGACGCGACCAGAAAAGCGGTGCGCGGCATGATCGAACCGGTCGGCGGCTTCATCCTGGTGCATATTGCAACGCCGGTCGAGACCTGCGAGCAGCGCGATCGCAAGGGCCTTTATGCCAAAGCTCGCGCCGGCATTCTTAAGGAGTTTACCGGCATCTCAGATCCGTATGAAGAACCCAAGGATGCAGAAGTCGTGATTAATACAGCCGAACTGAGCCCCGAAGAAGCAGCCCAGGAGATCATTTTGCATCTGGAGCGAGAGGGCTTCATCGGGGTAAACGGACAATCGGCCTGACCGCGGAGAAAGGTCGCGGCAGAGTTGTACGGGATTTTGTATGCTAATCGCAAAGGTCTTAATCGGCTTCGTGGTAGGCACTCTGATTGGAATGACCGGAGTAGGCGGCGGTGTGCTCCTGCTGCCCGTCCTGATTTTCGTTCTGCGAGTGCCGCCGATTATGGCGGTGGGATCTGACGCCCTTTTCAACTTCGTCACCAAAATCGGTTCCAGCTACGTTCACCTCAGCAAAGGAACGGTTCGCAAAAAAGTCGTCGTGGCTCTTGCCAGTGGCAGCATTCCCGGATCGATCCTTGGAGTAGGTCTGCTTGGCCATTTGCGAACTGTCTACGGAACGGGCGTCAATACCTTTATTACGACAGCGGTCGGAGTTCTCTTGATCTGCATTCCGACTCTGCTGCTGTTCCAGAGCCGGATTGAAGAGCATATGACGCATCGTGCGCCGAGCCTGCAGTCCATCGTCGGGATGTCGGCCATCGGGCTGCTGGCGGGCTTTCTGGTAGGCATGACTTCGGTCGGCTCCGGCAGCATCATCATGATGCTCCTGCTGTTGTTCTACAGCTTTTCGCCAAAGGTCATGGTGGGCACGGATATTGTGCACGCCGTGGTCCTAACCGGCGTGACCAGCCTGCTCCATTTCCGGCTGGGCAATATCGATCCTTATCTCGTCGGTTCGCTGCTGATTGGTTCCATTCCCGGCGGGCTACTGGGATCGCACTTGAGCACGCATTTGCCGGTACCGTGGTTGAGGCGCCTGCTTTGCGCGGTACTGCTGGCAACCGGTGCTCGCATGCTTTGGGCCTGAGCAAGAAATCTCGCAAACATTCATGACCAATAACTCCAATGCCGAAACTTTGCAACGCATTCAGTCTGCCATGGAAGCGGCGCGGGTCGTCTTCAGCCGTTTCACCGCGGGTGCGATTGAGGCGGAATACAAGATTGGACATGATCCCGTCACTGAAGCAGACCGAGCGCTCGACGCGGTGCTTCGCAAAGAACTGCTGCGCGATGGCGAGGGCTGGCTCTCCGAAGAGAGCGTAGATGATTACACACGCCTGGAAAAAAGTCGCGTATGGGTGGTTGATCCGCTCGACGGCACCCGCGAGTTCGTTGCAGGCATTCCCGAGTTCTGTGTCTCGATAGCCATGGTCGAGAATGGCCGTCCGGTGGCCGGAGGAATCTGCAACCCAGCCACCAACGAAGTGTTTCTTGGCTCGCTCGAATCGGGCGTCACCTACAACGGCAAGCCCGCCCGCCCCAGCCAGCGAACCACTCTCGATGGCGCCACCGTGTTGGCCAGTCGAAGCGAAACCAAGCGCGGAGAATGGAAGCAGTTTGAGGGCGCAAATTTCAAGGTTCGCCCCATGGGATCGGTTGCCTACAAACTGGCGCTCGTCTCAGCCGGGCTCGTCGACATTACTTTTACTCTGGTCCCGAAAAATGAATGGGACGTCGCTGCCGGCGTCGCTCTGGTAACCAGCGCCGGGGGATTTGTCAGCACGCTGGAAAACACTCCGCTGCAGTGCAACCGGCGCGACCCGCTGATTACTGGCCTGATTGCGTGTGGCCCACTCTTGCGCGACCCGCTGCTGCAGTTGCTCGAGAATCATATGCAGCCTGCAGGCTCGCAGCCCAGCCCAAGGTGAGGTCTCATTCCTCTGGCTTTTTTCCCGCTCCGGTGGTCGTCAGGTGATCCTCCAACAAGGCTTCCGGTTCTGACGCATAAATTTCTCTGCGACCGTTACTACTGGACATTTCGCAACGCTCGATTGTTCGCTTGCAATCCAGCATGCGACGTCCATCGATCTCTACATAGCTGCCATTACAAAATATCAACAACTCATCCTCGCCCTCGCGGTTCTTTCGCCGGCAGACGAATTCCGCATCGCTCGCGAAGTCTCCGTGCTTCCATGATGTTCCCGCCTCAGCAAAAAAGAAGGTGCAATTTCCCGACGATGTGTTGTAGAGATATGCATTGACATGCGTAGCCGCCTCTGACCTCATTCGCGTTAGCTTTCGCGGAGTGCCATCGATTTCTTCGAGTGGAATCAGCAAAGTCACGAACTCCGCGGGCAACTCGGCAACCGTTCCAAAATTGAGAACCGTAATCGCTTCTTTTTTCCCATAGACCGGCGCCCACATGTCCTTGCGAACCTCTTCCGACCATCCATGCTTGTCGGCGCATAGCAGCGCCAGTCCAGCGGAAGTCCCCTTGACTCCGAACAGGTACTCAGCCCGCATTCTGAGCTCCGGACCCAGGTGCCATGCGATGTCGAGGCGGTGTTTGCCCGCGCCCTGAGCGAGATCACGTACCAGAAACAGTCCAGACTTCAACGAGAACACCCAGCGCCTGTGCACTACAGGGGAGGCAAGCCGGCTGTACCCATCGTGGCTTCCTGCGAAGAGATCAAACGTTTCTCCCGCGATCCATCGTTCAGTTTTCGTCTGAGTCAGTTGCTTCCAGACAAACGGACCCACAGGTTCAGACTGGCTCGCCCCATCTACTCTGAGCGTGTTGTGCATTGCGGTACTGCGGAACAAATTGCGTTCTGGACCGTCACCAACATATTCAAACGTTCCCGGATCGATGAGCAGGGCGTGCCCTTGCGATTGCAGGCAGACGCTCAATGCATCGGCGTGGCCGTGTCCGGCGTTACGCTCACCTTGCGATCCGGCATCGATCACCATTTGGCTCGCGGGAGTTAGAGTCGTGAGAAAGTAAAGGCCGGCAGAGCGCAAGGCGGTTGATGTCAGAGGAGGTGCTTGTTCCTCCAATCGATCCCACTCTGCAAGCCCCTCTTCTCCCAATAACCAGATCGTCTCCTCGCGCAATGTCCTCGCCGCAGCCTTGAAATCCCCGCGATGAAAGAGCACGGCTCCGGTAGCAAGCGGATCCAACAAATACTCATTCCGATTCCGTCTGGGATCGAACAGCCTGCCGCCATCGTCGTCGCCTAAATGCGGCGGCGCGCTGACACGCCCCAACAGCGACAACGCATCCACCATTTTCTCCAGCGTTTTTTCGAATTCGCTTGGGATCGCGAGTCCGTTGAGGTCGGCCAGTACGGCGGCGTGCAGAAACAAGTCGATCGCATACACGTGATAGTAAGTAGATTGCTCGAAATGAAAACCGTCAGCTTGCACCTGACGTTGCGCCTCTTGCAAGATAATTTCCCAACCACGTGATTTCCACCGCTCCGCCCGCGCCAGCTCCGGGCACAGCGTTCCCAGAAAAAACAAGGCGACGGCCTCTCCTAACAAGTGGGTGTTCGGTGAAAAGTAAGTCGAGAGGTAACGCTCGATATGACGCCCATTTTTTGCCTGCGCTCGCAGCCATTCGATTCGAAATTCTTGCGGCATCCCACGGGTGCCCTGCAGGAGTTGATACAACCACACCCAGGAGAGACTTCGGAACGCCACCTCCAGGCTGCTGGCCCAATTGATCCCAACGGCATAGGGGTTTTCCTCGTGCCAATGTCGCCATTGCCGAAAGATTTCATCCGCGTAACGCTGGTCAGCAGTGAGACGGTAGGCTTTGGCCAACGTAACCAGATGCTGATGGCGGTTTAGTTCCCAGGTGATTTTTGAATCTCCAACCTGGTCGAAATCGAGATAACGGATCTTGTGAAAGGCCTGTTTCGGAGCCTTTTTACCGTGTACCAAGTCGAGATGCCAATCGATAGGATCGCCGTATGCTAGATCTTCGTAGCCAAGAAGATCAAACTGATGAAGGCAAATTTTATCTGCCTGTCGAGCGATTTGCTCGACCTGTTGCGGAAGCCGCTGGCGAAGCACTCCCAGAACAGACCTCACACGAGAAGGCGAAAAGAAAAACCGGCCCGGCTCAGTGTCCGTGGAGCGAACCAGCTTTTGCGCAAAATCGACTCCCAAGCGCCATAAGGCTGCGTCGAGACGCTTAGCCAGTTCCTGCCGGCTGCGGTCCAGGAATTCGGGGCGATCCATGCGCGCCAGCCGTGACGCAATATGCCGCCATCCTTTACCCGGCATAGCGAAATTCGACCTCAGCCGTACGCGGCAAAATCATAAGTTCATGATCGCATAAGCGCCCCGCATGATAGATATAAAGGGCGACGCTAACGCGGATACCCGCGTCCACATCATTTATATGGCAGAACGAAGCATGGTGTTGCTGACCTATCACGAACTGGAACTTCCGGGTCGTCCCCTGTGCCAGCCGGAGGCAGGGTATTCGCGATATGTCGTATCGCAAGAGAATTTCCGCACGCAGATGGGCTGGCTGCGACAAGCGGGTTGGCGTGGCCTGAGCGTACGAGAAGCGCTCGCTTTCCCGCCACAGAATGGAAGCGGGCAAAATAGCGTCGCGGTCACGTTTGATGACGGCTGTGAATCCGACCTCACCACCGCCGCCCCGATTTTGAAGGAGGCAGGACACAATGCCACGTTCTATATCACCGTAGCATTTCTCGGACAGCGCGGGTACATGAACTCAACCCAACTGCGGGAGCTAAGCGCTGCAGGATTTGAGGTTGGCTGCCACTCGATGACTCACGCCTATTTGACGGATCTCGACGATTGCGGCCTGCAACGTGAACTCGTGCAGGCCAAAGCTCAACTGGAACAGATCGTAGGGAAAGCGGTAGAACACTTCTCTTGCCCGGGCGGGCGTTGCGACGCGCGCGTCATTCAAATTGCTCGCCGCACTTGCTACCGCTCTGTCGCCCATAGTCGAATTCAGGTGAACCCGTCCGCCGCAGACGCTTTTGATCTGGGCCGCATCGCGATTCTGCGTAAAACTGAGCTGCCAGCGTTTCAGGACATTTGTCGAGGCAAAGGCCTTTGGAAACTTCATCTGGGGGAACGCGTGCGCAATGCAGCGAAACAAGTGCTGGGAAATTCTGTCTACGATCGCGGCCGCGCGTTTCTGCTCCGGTAAAGATACGCTAAAAGGAGTGCTAGACTGAAGCCGATGGCGACCTCCAGTCCTCAAATAATCTCGCCTTCCGGCCTTCCCGCGGCGGCTTCGACTACGTGTTCGCAAAATAATCGAGCGCTCGAACGCAAGACCCGCCCCGTATTCGTGATCGGCTGTCATCGCTCGGGCACAAACTTGCTTTACGATACCTTGCTCTCCGCTGGCGGCTTTGCTATTTATCGAGGATACCTGCCGATTTACAAAATGCTTCTCCCCCGATTTGGAAGTCTGGGAAAACTGGCGAATCGAAAAAGAATGATGAATGCCTGGCTTCGCAGCAAAGGCTTTCGCCGGTCAGGTCTGAATGCCGAGGGACTGACTGTCAGAATATTGGAAGAATGCCGCAGCGGAGGAGATTTCATTCGGATTGTGATGAGCGAAATTGCCCGCAGTCAAAATGTCGCACGCTGGGCTGTTTATGACCCGGACAATGTGCTTTACATTCCGAGCATAAAGACAGATATTCCCGACGCCCTCTTCATTCACATTATCCGTGATGGTCGCGCCGTTGCATTGTCCCTTAGCACCATGCGCGGATTCAAACCACTTTTCTGGGAGCGAGAAGCAAAAGGATTGTCGCCAACGGCACTTTACTGGGAGTGGATGGTGCGCACAGGCCGGCAGTACGGAAATCGGTTCCCCTCTGATTACATCGAAGTACGTTACGAAGAATTGGTCTCCGAGCCGCGTGCGGTACTAAACAAACTCGGGGAGTTCCTGGATCACGATCTCGACTACGACCGCATCCAGAAGGCAGCTCTCGGTCGGCTGCGCGAATCCAATTCTTCTTTTCAGAACGAGAAAGATCGGGGCGAGGAAGCTCAGCCCTGCCCCGTGAACCGCTGGCGAGAAAGGTTATCTAACCACGAACTGGCCGCTGTCGAGGCCGTGGTCGGTCAATACCTGGAAGAACTGGGTTATCCTCTGAGTTCGCCACAGCAACTGCAGAAGCTCGGCCTGCGAGAAAAGTTCGCGCGAGCGTTCTACTTTAACCTGCTGAATACGAAGCTATGGCTGAAGACGCGGACTCCGGGAGGCCGACTGGCTAACCTGGAAACCCTAAAATTATCGGACTCCATCGAACCCACGGAAGTGGAATGACCGGCCTCGCCGCGCAGCTTACTTTCGCCAGCATTGTGCTCGGGATGCTTTTGCCAGGGTCAGCTGCCTCGCAAGTCGGCGCCAAAAATTGCGGTCCCCCAAATTACTGCGCGCGAACTGACATGCGGGTTGAACCCTACCCAAAGACCGCTCCGGCAATCGGGGCGTCCGGTTCCGTAATCAGCGATCCGACATTTGGTTCGCAGGTAGTTCGAGTGACCGATACCAAGAATGACGCGCGACGACCGTTCGAGTCCTACTCGACTCCTTCGTCCGCACAACAGAATTCCTGGAACGCCGACGATACAAAGTTCTACGTGCGCCGTGTTGAAGGCGGCATTGCGCTCTTTGAATTCAATCCATCCACGCTGGCCGTGCACTCTCTGGGCGAGCCGAACGTTGCCTGGCGAGGAGAACCGCAATTCAGCTACTCGCAGCCAAGTAATCTGTACGGGATCACGAGCGGGCGGCCGATCCTGCAACAGTTTGACATCTCCACCCATCGAACCACCGAGATTAGCGACGCGTCCAGGTGCCTAAAGTTGAAATCTTCTGATGCCGGTCACGCCATTTCCACGAGCGCAGACGACCAGCGAATTGCAATGGTCGTGGGTCCGGAACAAGACACCGACTACCTGGTGTACGTCTACGACCGCGCCAAGGGTTGTCGTTGGTACAACGTACAGAGCGGCGAGATCGGCGGGCAATGGGGCGACAAAGGTACAGTTTCCATCCCCGACCGTTACCTGATTCACGACGCTCGAATCAACAAGTCAGGGCAATTCATCGAGATCAGCAGAAGCGGCGCCTCTGTGCGTGGAGTTGCGCCGCCGCCGAATCCCGCGCCCTCCTTCGTGTGGAATGTGGACACCATGGAGGTTGCGCCTTGCGGACCCAAGGGATGCAAAGGCCACCATGCGCTGGGATATTCGCATCTACTGAATCCTTCGGAGCAGGAACATCCCATGGACCTGTGGATTCGTCCCTTGACCGAGTTGAATGCGCCGTCTCCGTTGATCAAGCAATTGCCGGCAATCCAAGGATGGTATGACCTGCACATCTCCTGGAACAATGTCAATCCGGACGATGCGAACCCCGCGTGCCTTTCCACCTATCGCCGGGACAATCCCAATACAGTTGGAGCAGCGCCCAAAGTTGTTGGCCCTTGGGAAAACGAAATACTTTGCGTGGAGACGGATCGAAAAGATTCCAGGGTCTGGCGTTTCGCTCACACCTACAGCACAGCCCAGAACGGCTTCTGGTCCTCGCCCCGGGGAAATGTGTCGCAAGATGGACGGTTTTACATGTTCACCTCTGATTGGGAAGACCAATTGGGGCGGGGACGTGCCCCGTCATCGTATCGTACTGACGTTTTTATCGTGGAGCTAAAATAACCCGACCGGCACTATTTGCAGCTTGAACTTCTCGGAACGGAAGTAGAAGAAATCGATGTCAGATGCGCGCGACCTCGTAGAACCTACGCATGACAGTTCTGCGACAGAATTAAATCCACACGCAGCCGCGTCGGCCCGCCGAATGGATCGATCCCTCGCCCACAGCCTGGCGTGGAGGGCGGGAGCGGACTGGTTTAGCCAGGTGTTGAGCTGGAGTTCGTTCCTCATTGTCGTCCGGCTGCTTACCCCCGCAGATTTTGGGATTGCGGCCATGGCCATGGTGCTGTGGGCCTATTTGCGCTACCTGGGTGAATTTGGCATTCCGCAAACTATTGTCACGTTGCGTGACTTGACCGAGGATCAACTCGCGCAGCTCAACTCGGTGGCTTTGCTGCTCGGCATTGGCAGTTTCGGACTGGCTGCGGCGCTCGCCTACCCCGCGGCGGCGTTCTTTAAGACTCCGCAGCTGGTTCTGGTTGTGGCGGTAACTTGCGCTGGCCTCGTCCCTCTCGGCTTTCGCGCTGTGTCCGAAGGTCTGTTGAATAAAGACATGCGCTATCGAACCCTGTCTTTGCTCGACGCGACCAGTTCTCTGATTGGTGCAGTTGCCGTCCTGCTGATGGCATACTTCGGCCTGGGATATTGGTCTCTGGTTTTGGGTAATCTGGCGCGCTACACGGCGCGATCTGTACTGGTTTTTGCCGCCCGTCCTTACCGTTTCGCCACCCCTCGATTAAGCTCTCTCCGCGTGCCGCTAGCCTTTGGTCGGCGCGTTTTGGTTTCCGTGCTGGCATCTTCAGCGTACGAAAAACTGGATAACGTCACCGCTGGCCGCATGCTGGGACAAACTGCACTCGGAATTTACGGCATGGCTTGGAATCTGGCGAACATACCCATGGAGAAGCTGACCACCCTCGTGACCACCACAATTCCCACATACTTCGCTGCCGTGCAGTCCGAACCCGCCGCCTTGCGAAGATACTTGCGTACCCTGACCGAAACTCTGGCGCTCACTACATTTCCCGCAACCATTGGGCTGGCTCTGGTTGCGCGCGATCTTATTCCCTTTGCCCTGGGTCACAAATGGGATGGCGTAATCGTCCCCTTGGAGATTCTTTCGGTATACGTAACATTCCGCTCCATCGTTGCGCTTCTGGGCAAACTGCTGACGGCGGTCGGCAACCCGCGATTCGTGATGTGGGACGATCTCGCGGCCTTGATCATTCTGCCAACCGGGTTTTATGTAGGCAGCCGCTGGGGCACGCAAGGAATCGCCTGGGGCTGGGTGGCGGCCTATCCCCTCGTGGCCCTGCCGCTCTACTGGAAGGCTTTCAAGACAATCGAAATGCCGATGGCAGAGTACTTGCGAGCGTTGCGCCCGGCATTGCATGGCACCCTGGCGATGGTTGCGGCGGTGACCCTTCTGAAATGGATTCTGCTCCCACGGGAACCGCTCTGGCTGCGACTGCTCCTTGAGATCGCCATCGGCGCAGCCGCATACGTTTCCACATTGTTACTACTGCACCGCGAACGCATGGCTACGTTTGTAGGCACGGCGCGTAATTTCCGCCGCGTCCAGATTTAGCCGGCAACGCGATTAAGAATGTTTTAGTTCACCCTGCAACCAGCCCAAAACTCGTTGTTTTCTCTGGAACATCTTCCTGGCTTCATGGCGCAGCTTCACAATCAATTCGGAGCGTGATTTCGTGAACCATGGCACTTGATGCGATACACATCCGTATTTTTCCTTGTATCGCCCTTCCCCGCCCCAATCGTAGATTTCCGCTCCCCGGCGTTTCCAGTAACGCATCGCGTACCAGTGAATCAATTCGTTCGGACGCAGGATCTGGCTGGATCGGAAGCTGGCATTGCCCCAGAACTCCGCGACCTTGTTGAGACCCGGAAAAATTCCACTGGCAATGCATTTCCCGTCCGAATCACGCGCGCGCAGTAACAGGAGGCGACCGGTCGGTTCCACATGCTTGATTAATGTACGCACGCGCTCGAGGGTATAAGTCGGAACCAGCTTTTGCCTGGCAAAAACATCCACCAGTTGTTGGTAGTATTCGTTGGCGAAAGTCAGATCGTGCGCCTCTTCAATCGTAATCCCGCTTTTCTCTGCCTTTCGAATACAACGGCGGCAAGCGCTATTCATGCCGCCAAAAAGTTCTTCCTCGGATTTCGTCAAATCGGTGCGATAGGAGGCGAAGAACTCACAATCGAACCCCAGAGACTTGCCGTCTTCAATCGTGAAATGTGGATCGGAGACTTCCATATGCAAACACTTGAGTTCACCCCAAGCCAGTTCTTCCACCGCCGCAAGCGCGGCCGCCCGCGAAGCCCCAGGCACGAGATTAAAGCCTATATAAGGAGTGGTCCACCCGGGAAAGGAACTTCCCAATATTTTGACTCCAAGCCGCGAGAAGGTTAATCCGGTAAAGTAGCCTGCAACATCCGTGCCCTCGCGCAATTCAACGATAACAGGTGTGGCGCCTTGCGCCTCGCCAATGAAGCGAATCCATTCGCGCGTCTGAAAAACGGTTCGGTCGGCAAATCTGTCGAGAGTATTCCAATCGATGGCGTCAAAATCGATGATGTGACACTTCATCCGTTGTCCGATGTCCCCGGGTAACGTTGCTATTTATCGATCAAGCCGGCCGAATAATTCACCATAAGGCGCGACAGCGGCGTATTGACCTTCGCCCATTGCTTACACTCGTACCAGACGCCGTACATCAATCGCATGCTTCTTATCGCAAGCCGACTCTTGGTCTCCGTCTCGCTGTTCGAAAGCTCATAACCAAGTTGCTGAAGATAGTCCCCCACCAAACTTTCGAACAAAACCAACTGACCGGGAGGGAATTTGTTTTCATCCCTCCATCGCCCTACGGGAGTGAACTGCCCCCGTTCCAGATCTTCCTTAAACGATGTCAGAGGAGTCTTCACTGAGCCAATACTAGCCTTCTGAATGCATCCATAATCGAGATCATGCCGCAGAAAAATAGCCAGCCGTTGAAGAGTTTCAGCAGGCTCGTGGACCAACTTTTCATATCTCACTTCGAAATAATCCGGTTGCAGGATGGAACCGAATTTTCGCCCTTTGCGAACAATCCACTCCCAATATAGCCCCGCCGCCAGCAGTCCCTTATTACGATCCCCAGGCAGCGGCCGGCTCCAACCCCGCTTGTCCAGAGATAAAGCAACATCACGGCCGTCACGGATGATGTGAATGATCTTTGCGTCGGGAAAGTCCTTCTTGATCCGCAATAGGTGGGGAATGTTCGTCGGAGTGGAATCAATCCAGCGATCCACTCCCTGCTTGCACGCAACCTCTTCCATCACAATTCGCAGAAAATCGCTGGCGCTCCGACATTCCGCTAAAACCCTGGCCTTAATTTCCTCAGCCTGCAGGCCAGCCACTTTGAATGCTTTGCTTCGGAGCCATTCGTTCATCATCTTCGTTTTGTTCTGGAAGATGCCGAGATCTCCGAAAATGGGCTCGAGAACGTCGAACACGTTCATCTGCGTCCGGAACTCGGCGAACCCGCCAGCCGAAAGCAGCAAGTGATACAGATAACTCGTACCCGAGCGCGGGCAACCGACGATGAATACCGGCGGCTTCATGACGATGCGTTCACTTCCAGATTTCCTAATTACGGGCAGCGTTCCGGAAACCATCGGATCCGTTACACCGAAACAACTGGATTGTGGATGAGTCGGAGCAACTTCGCCCTCCTCCAGCGAACAGTAAAGTTCCAGCCATTGCTGTCGAACCGCAGGCCAAGAATAGCGTTGAACCTCTTCAAGCGCATTGAGCGTGAGGCCTGTAGCCAGCTCGGGGTGCGCCACCAAGCGCACGACGTTATCCGCCAAGGCTCGGGCGTCGCCCGGCTTCGAGAGTAATCCGGTGCGCTCGTGCTCGACCAGATAAGACATGCCTTCCGGAGCCGTCGTCACTACCGGCAGCCCGGAGGCAAAAGCTTCGAGGATCGAGACTGGCATATTATCCAGGCTGGAAGCGTTGATAAAAATGTCCGCGCTTTCGTAAAACGTAGCCATCTCCGGGTGCGCCACCGCTCCTGCAACATTTACTCCGCAAAGCTTCAATTCGCGTACCAGGCTTCGAATCTGTGGCTCTAGCGGACCTTTGCCAACCAGGTCCAGCGTCGCCTCGGGACAAGTTCGCTGTATCAACGCAAACGCGCGAACCGCCACGTGCGGGGAGTAATAAGGATGAAACCCCCGCGCGAAAAGCAGCCGGGGACGAACTGGCTGGCGCATGCGAAAAGTAAATTGAGTCAGGTCAACCATGTTTGGAACCACATGGGCCTGCAATCCGAATTCGTGGAACACACCGGCCAGATATTCTGACGGCACCACCAGCCGATCCGCGGCCTCGAGCACCAGACGCGCGCTGCGGGACCGGCGCAGATGATCGCGAGCCTCGCCACTGTGATAGTGAATCACGGTCTTCGCTCCCTGCAGCCAGGCCACAAACCACGCCGGCGATGTCGCTAGCAGAAACGACCAATAGGAAGCAGAAAAGATGTGGGCAATCTGGACATCCCGCAAACCGCGCCACAGCGAAACGAAATAGAAGGGCTCGCGGACTAAAGTTCGCAGAAAAGGAATGCCTTGCACCCATGCGAGCGATCGCGGAAGCGGAGGATCGATGGCAATGAATCGAGCTTCGACTGCGGAATCGTCTTGCCAGTGGCGCAAAAGCAAGCCCGCCTGCACGGACTGTCCGCCTACGTACCGCGAAGAAGCGGCTACAACAGCAACGCGAATTCGCTCTTCCTCTTCCCTGAGACCGTACGTCCAACGCCGATTCGCAACCCCACTCTTCTTCTCCAGCAGCTCAGCGTAGAGCTGTTCATAGCGTTTGGCTGTGTGCTCCGCGGTAAAATTCGCCTGCACGAATCGTTTCGCTTTGCGGCCGAGCTCTGCTCGCATGGCCGGATCGCGCAACAACCGTTCGATTGCGTCGGCGAGAGATTTGTCATCGTCAGGTGCAACCAGCATTCCCCGCTCCCGCGAAACCAGCTCGGGATTCCCTCCAACCCGGCTTGCCACCACTGGTACTCCGGCCGCCATGGACTCCAGAATTGCATTCGACAAACTTTCTGACGATGACGGCAGTACGGAAACATCCAGGGAGGCCAGAACGGCCGGAATGTCTTGCCGGTCGCCTAAAAAAGAGACCTGGGCTTTCAGACCTAAAGTATCAGCTTCTCGTTCAAGCTCCGCACGCAGCAGTCCATCTCCCACCAGCACAAATTCCAACCCGGAAAACCTGCCGCACAGCTGAGTTGCCGCCCGGAGAAACATTTTGTGGTTCTTGAAGCGCGTATTCATTCGCGCAATCATGCCAACCCGCAGAACTCCGGGCCGGCGAGGCAACGCAGGCGGAGTTTCCACAAAAGCCGAAGCCGGCAAACCATTGCCGATCACGACGACGCGCGACTCTCTCAACCCCCGCTCCACCAGCCGATCTGCAGCCGCTCGTGAGTTGCACACCACCACGTCACACGCGCCAAATGCGACGGCTTGGGCCTGTAATTTCGCGCTGCTAAGGAGATCCTCGAGTTGACGCTGACTGCCGATCACTACAGGCACCCCCGCAAGTTTCGCAGCCGGAATCAGAGTGAGGTTGGTGTAGAAATCAAAGGCATGCGCGATAGCGATATGGTTTCGTCGCAGGTACTGCGCAAGCCGAACGCGCGTCCACAAAGATTTCAGGCCGTACAGACTGCCTCCGAGCGGAAATTCCGGAATGTAGCCCAGTCCATCGGCAAAGCCTCCTCGCCGTCGAATGCAACCCAAGTGAATTCGAAACGCGGCAGGACTCAAAGTTCGAGCAAGCTCCGCAAATTGCCGCTCGCTGCCCCCAGTTTCAAAACTATCGGTCATCAAGAACAAGCGCGGGAGAAAACGGTCGCGAACAACTTCACCAGCGCCTGGTTCCAAATCCGCTCTAATGTCGTTGCTGTGTTCGACCTGGCTCATCTACCTGCCTGCAAGGAAGCAGTTGCGTGTGCGCGAACGCCCACAGGCATGGCTCCCAAACTTACCAGAAAATTGCGATGCCACAACTCAAACATCAAGAACCGCCAAATACGCGGCGAATGGTCGCGCCGACCACGAAAGTGCTCATCCAACAGCCGCCGGAGTCCTTGTGGGTTGACGTACCCACGTTGTAGAGAGGACGAGTCTAGCAGCACGGACATAATCAGCTCTTTCAATTCGTTGCGCATCCAGTGGCACAGCGGCAAGGCGAATCCTTGCTTGGGCCGATTAATCACTTCGTGGGGGACGCCCACCCTTTCCGCAAGCCTGGTGAAAATGTACTTTTGCCTTTTGCCTCGCATCTTCCACTCCGCAGGTAAGCCCGTAGCCCATTCCAGAAAATGGTGATCGAGAATCGGAATACGCACCTCCAGCGAAGCCAGCATGGTCATCCGATCCACTTTCGTAAGAATGTCTCCCGGAAGATACGTCTTAGTGTCGAGATAGAGCACACGGCTCAACGGATCGCGAGCCGGGGCTTCGTCGAGATACCTGCGCAGCGCGCCCATTGGATCTGCATCGCCAAGCGCCGCGGCCCGGAAGTCATCCGATAAAAGCGCCATTTCCCTGTCAAAGGGCTGCAAGGAAATCCCCTCAAGGTAGCGCTCCGTCCAGGGCAACGAAATACTGTAAGCGAGATTCCGCCCCGGCACGCGGGAAGGCAATCTCGGGTGGAAATGGTTGCGATAAAAATCTCCCGCCCATTCAGGCATCCACTTGAAGTTTCGTGTCTGCAAATGGATTCGATAGCGCTCGTAGCCTGCGAACGCCTCATCGCCGCCGTCGCCAGACAGAGCCACGGTAACGTGCTGCCGGGCTAGACGCGAAACGTAATAGGAAGGCAGAATGGAAGAATCTCCGAACGGCTCTTCGAGCGAACGCGTAAGGCTCTCGACGGTTTCAACCAGGTTGGGCTCTAAGATCAACTCATGGTGCTCAGTGCCAAACCGCTCGGCCACCAGCTTCGCGTACGGGGCTTCGTTGAAGTCAGCATGCCGGAAACCAATGGAAAACGTTTTTACTGGGCGAGAACTGGCTCGGGCCATCAACGCAACGATGGTGGATGAATCCGTGCCCCCGCTCAGCAGAACGCCAAGTGGCACGTCAGCGATGAGCTGGATGCCTACCGTTTCCGCCAGCCGCTGCTCCATTTCTTCGAGGCACTCTTCTTCGCCGCCGGGCTGGTGCGTGCCGTACTCGGGCAAGTCCCAATATTTATTGAGGCTGATCTTTCCTCGCTCAAACTCCAGAATGTGCCCCGGCGGCAACTTTCGAATTGGCAGAAAGGCAGTAGCGGGATCAGGAATATAACCGAAATACATGTATTGCCAGAGTGCGCGCTGGTCGATGGTTGCGAGTTCGGGCGCCACGGCGAGTATCGATTTGATTTCCGATCCAAATAACAAACGTCCATCCGCCAAGGCGTAATGCAGGGGCTTGATGCCCAATCTATCCCGCGCCAAGAGCAAGTGCCGGTTGCGCGTGTCGTAGAGGGCGAATGCGAACATGCCGCGCAACTTTTGAACACAATCGGATCCCAGCTCCTCGTAAAGGTGGACGATGACTTCCGTGTCGGTGTGAGTATAGAAATGATGGCCGCGGGCTTCAAGCTCCAGGCGCAGTTCCGGAAAGTTGTAAATCTCTCCGTTGTAGACAACGCAGATGGTTTTATCTTCGTTAAAAACCGGCTGGTGACCCCCGGCAAGATCGATGACACTAAGCCGCCGCACGCCCAGACCAACGCCGTCCTTTACGTAAATGCCTTCGTCATCGGGTCCGCGATAGACAATACTCTGGCACATCCGGTGGATCGTGGCCGATTCAACTCCTCCGCGCTCCCCGTTAATCATCCCGGCGATTCCGCACATGGCTAACGCTTCACCACGGTCTGCGCGTCTCCAAGAGTCGACTCGAATGCTCTCGTCCGAGTTCGCTTCAGACGGTAGTCTCTGTATTCCCCGGGGTTGCCATCTCGTCCGTCGCAAGCAGCGAGGACAATGTTCACCATCTCCCGCGCCGAGACGAAGTGAACAATCTCGCCTCTTTCCGCTGCCCCTTCCACCAGTTCGCGCAGAAACTCGCGCATGGGCTCTCCGAGGACTGCATCTCTTTGCGTCGGATCCATGCCGTGGCAATGCAATTTGATGAATAGCCAGTCCGGCTTTCCACGAACTGAAATCGCGGCCCGCTTCCACAATCGCAGACGGGCCAAACTCAGAGGATTCCGCTTGGTTATAGCGCCATTCTCTATGCCGACGGTCCGAGATCGCCAAGGCGAGAGGCGTGCCATCAATGGCCCTTGAGCTATGAGCGGGAAAATCGCGGGTGGCCGACCTCGCTGCAAATCACGACCTCGTCGATGCGGGGCACGTTGGCTCAGCGGAAGCGCGCATTCATAAAGCGAATTGATTTTCGCGATCTGCGCCGCATGAAACGATGCCGTTGGCAGCGTAAAGTCCGCATAGCAGCCCGTCTCCGCAAGCACCTGCATCTCGTCGTCGACCCCACAAAAACGTCCGTTGGCCGAGTTTGCCAACGCGAAATTGCCATGCACGAAGGCATATTCCGGAGAACCCGCGCCGTCGAAGTAGGACAAGCATCCGTTCTCCGAGGCCAGCGCATCGCGGAACTTCGCAAGCTGGAGGCGCGTATTTTCGGCAGTGTCGGGTGCGAAGATTCCGTGATGAAGCTGAATCTCTATCTCACCCCAGCCTGCCTGGCAGTGCTCCGCCAGTTGCTGTATCAAGCCATGATCGTACTGCTCGGCGGGATAA
>Ga0307476_10000670_pt1 | contig 24643 bp, 23 predicted proteins | sample atmos_gasesECM2C_2_FD_203314 | JGI IMG/M metagenome (GOLD analysis project Ga0307476, IMG submission 203314) | Hardwood forest soil microbial communities from Morgan-Monroe State Forest, Indiana, United States - atmos_gasesECM2C_05 | ecosystem: Environmental > Terrestrial > Soil > Temperate...
AGCTCGCGGCCTGGATGATCGAGACCCGTGTGCGCCAGGTAATGCGCGTAGAGCGGCTCGTCGACGACCGAGCAATCGCCACGGTTCTCCCAGGCGCGCATCATCGCCGTAGAGATGTTACGCGGGCCCGACCACATCGCGAGCCGTAACGGCTTCATGATGCCTTCATGAGGGCGGCCGGGCGGCGGCGACATCCCGCTCGATGAGTTGCAGATAGAGCCGCTGCAAACGCTCCACCATGGTGCCCCGCCCGGCGCTGATCCGGCGGCCGTCGATCTCGGTGACCGGAGCAATGCCGGCGTATGTTCCGGTAACGAATGCCTCCTCGGCCGAATAGGTCTCGGTCAGGCTGAAGTTCTTCTCGCGCGCAGTGATGCCGTTTTCGCGGCAGAGCTGCAGCACATTCGCACGAGTAATCCCGGCGAGACAGTAATCCCCACTCGAAGTCCACACCTCACCGTGGCGCACGATGAAGAAATGCGTCGAATTACAGGTCGCAACGAAGCCGTGCGGATCGAGCATGAGGGCCTCGTCCGCTCCGGCCTTGGTCGCCTGGATGCACGCGGTGATGCAGTTGAGCTTGGAGTGCGAGTTGAGCTTCGGATCCTGAACGTCCGGGGCACCGCGGCGGACATGCACCGTGAAGAGCCGTACGCCTTGCGTCAGCACCTCGGGGCGCGCCACCTTGTACTCGGGGATGATGACCACGGTGGCCCCGCCGATGCAGGCACGCGGATCCTGGTACGGCGTACTCTTCAGCCCACGCGTCACCATCAGGCGGATGTGAACGCCGTCGGTCATCTTGTTCGCGGCGAGCGTGCGGTACAGCGCGGCAGTGAGTTCGTCGCGATCGAGCCCCACGTCGAGGTCGATCGCCTTGGCGCCTTCACAGAGCCGCTCGAGATGCGCAGCGAGGAAAGCAATGCGCCCATGGTGTACCCGCAGACCTTCCCACACGCCATCGCCGAGAATGAAGCCCGAATCGAACACGGACACCGTCGCGCGCTCGCGCGGCAACAGTGCGCCGTTGACGTAGACGACGATATCGCGGTTCCGCGGGTCGTCGGCGGAGTGGTGTGTGCCTTGCGCCATGGTTCGTGCCTCGATTGGGACTGCCGATTCTAACGCGCGACGCAGCTCGGCATCGGCCGCTTCGTCCCTATCACGGCCATCGTCGAGATGCAGCAGCTTTTGATGATGTCGGTACTACCGCTTCGGCGCACGATCCCCTACATTTCGGATCATGCGTGAGCTCGCGGTCGATTCCGCTGCCGGCGCCGCGGCGTTGCGCTACCCGTTCGAGGGGGTGCCGGCGCCCGGCGCGGCGCAACAGGTCGGGCGCGGCGTGCTGTGGCTGCGTATGCGACTGCCGATGGCGGGTTTGAACCACATCAACGTCTGGGCGCTCGAAGACGGCGACGGCTGGACGCTCGCCGATACCGGCATGCAGACTCCGGATACGACAGCCGACTGGCAGAGTGCTTTCGCCGGCCCGCTGCAGCGGCGTGGCGTGCGGCGAGTGATCTGCACGCACATGCATCCCGATCACGTCGGCATGGCCGGCTGGCTGACCCGACACCACGAGTGCCGGCTGTGGATGACGCGGCTCGAATACATCACCTGCCGCATGCTGGTGGCCGACACCGGCCGCGAAGCCCCGGCGGACGGCGTGCGCTTCTACCGCGCCGTATCGGGCGCGGTTTGGAGCTTTTGGCAAGGCGGTTCACACGCTGGCCGGTTGGAACGAGGAAGCACTCGAGAGCTTGCCGGACAGCTATCGACGCGTCGTCGATGGCGAAGAGCTCGACATCGGCGGCCTCAGCTGGCGAGCGGTGGTCGGTCGCGGACACTCACCCGAGCACCTCTGTCTCTACTCTCCGCAGCTCAAGGTACTCATCTCGGGCGACCAGGTGCTGCCGCGCATCACCTCGAACGTCTCGGTGTTTCCGACAGAGCCCGACGCCGATCCTTTGAGCGAGTGGCTCGAGTCGCTCGGCACCCTCCGTGAGCGCGTACCCGATGACGTGTTGGTGCTGCCCTCGCACAACGAGCCGTTCCATGGACTGCACGCGCGCCTCGGTGAGCTCATCGCCGGGCACGAGGTCCGTCTCGGGCGTATGCGTGAGGAGCTCGCGACGCCGCGGCGGGCGGTCGATGTGTTTGGTGTATTGTTCCGCCGCCGTGTCGGTGCCGACATGCTGAGCTTCGCGACGGGTGAGAGCCTCGCCCATCTCAACTGCCTCATGGCGCGGGGCCACGCAGCACGTGAGGTGGACGCTTCCGGGGTCAACTGGTACCGAAGAATTTAGAAAAGACGCGCCGCTGATCGCGCGCTGATCGGAAAAGAATTGCGAACTTTTCAGTCGCTGATATTGACTCTCGCGCTCGCTATGACCGGCGCGGGCAACGCCGTGAACGCAGCCACCTCCGTCGACACCGACGTCGGTAGCGGTCTCGGCACCGACGGCACCGGCGGCAGCAGCGCCGTTACGGTGGCTCCCACCTCGACGGCAACCACCGACGCAGCCGATCAGTCGCTGCCGCAGCCGGTGGCGCCGGACGCGCCCGCCCCACAACAGCCGGGCTCGGGGCTCCTCACCGACATCAAGCTCTATTTCACGGCGCCGCTGCGCTGGGACGCCCGCAACTGGGCATGGTTCGGCGGCGCGCTGCTCGCGATCGGTGCCGCACATCACTACGACACGCAGGTGCGCACTCACTTCGTCAAGAATTACCCCCCAGGACATACCTTCAATTCTGACGATGTGCAGGATCTGGTCCCGACGGTAGCAGTCGTAGGGCTGACCTGGAGTTATGCCACGCTCGCCGGCGACAGCGCCGGCCGCCGCGAAGCAGGCGCCATGGTGGAGGCTGCGGGCTTGAGCGCGGTGACCGCCTACGCGCTCAAGTACATCATCGCGCGCGAAGGGCCCGACGAAACCAGCAACCCTAACGAATGGTTCAAGGGGCACGGCGATACGTTCCCCTCCTTCCATGCGACGGCTGCTTTCGCGGTGGGCACGGTGCTCGCAGAGTCGGGCAACGACGAGTACCGGTGGTTGCGGCGGCTGCTCGGCTACGGCCTAGGAGTCGTCACGAGCTATGAGCGGTTGAAGCACAACGCCCATTGGTTCTCGGACACGGTCGCCGGTGCGGCAATCGGCGGCGCCACCGCGAACTTCACCATGCACCGCCGCTACGCGAGCGATGAGCAGTCGAGCCTGTCAGTCGTCCCGGTAGAAGGCGGAGCAATGCTGACTTACCGTCTGACCCTCCCGTAGCTGAGTCTTCACGGCTCTCGACGCGCATCGCCGCCGGCCCAGCGAATGACGCCGTGACACAATTCCAGGAGTTGCGTCAGCCGGGGCGCGAAACCCACCGTACGAATCAGGGCAAAAGCCCGAATATCCGCATTCGGCCACTCCCCCTGCAGACGCGCCGCGGCGGCGAGCAGAGTGCGCCCCTTGGTGATGACGTCATCGACGAGCACGATTCTCGGAGCGGCGCCCGACGATCGTACGATCGCGAGCGATTCATAGTGCTCACGGACGCTCGGCCGCGCACCAACAGGCGCGGTGGCGGACTTGCGCACGGCAACCTGCCGGCGCAGCGCCGGCCATACGCGCTGACCGAGTCCTACGGCACCGAGCGCGTGCGCAAGAGTTTGCGCCGCCCACGGCGCATCCGCGGAAATTCCGCTTCCCGGAACGGGCACCAGCACCGCGCCGCGGCCAAGTAGCGCCGCAAGCTCGCGATCCCGGCAACTGGCGCGAAATACGCTGCCCGCGTAGCGCGGCAACCATACCGGATCGCTCGCTTTCACCCGGGCACAGAGGAGTCTCCCAGCCTCGCCTACTGCCCCAAAGGCGCGCGGTGAATATACGTAACATGAGACGAACGCGAGGCTCGTGCATGGAAAGCTGTACGCGCTCGGCCATCCGTGCCGCAACGGCGTCGATGTCTCAAAGAGCGAGGTCATCCTTTCTTGGCACCTCGGGCGCCTCTGGCGTGTCGCGCTCCTCGGCCGCACCACGCAAGGGCGCCGCTGTCGGCCCTCGGGAAACACCGGCGCTCTTCGCCGCCTCACGCGCCCTGAACTGCAGCCAGGCATCGCGTGCTTGCCGGCGGATTTCCTCGATATCCCACGGCTTGATGGATACACGTGGCGTCGACGACGGCGGCAAGGTCGAAGCAGCGGGATCGTTGCGCGCCGGCTCCGCGATATTCCCTGGAAGCGAGGCTGCGTTCCGGTCGGCCACTCGCTCTCGATATTCCCGACGCAAGCGCTCGGCCACCTCGCTACGCACGCCCCGCTGTTCCATTTTGAGATGCATCAACGGAATCCGCGGCTGCGGTTCCCGTTCAACGCCCTGTGCCGCAAGACTCCGGTGATCCACCCGCACGGAGAGGTTCGCTTCGCGCAGCGCGAGGTTCGTCAACTCCGCCCAACGCTCGCGCAAGCTCAGATACTCGCTGCGGTGATCGGGCAGCTCGCGTCGGCGTCGTTCGAGCGGCGTCATGTCAATGCCCGCTTTCGCGCCAAGGCCAGCAGGTGTCACCTCGCGGGTAGTGGTCAGTAGGTGGGCGTGGAAGTTGCGTGGGTCGCTGCCCGCGCGTGGCGCGTGGACCGCCAGGTCGACCGCGACCTTATATCGCTCGGCCACTTCTTGTGAAAGAACCCGCGCGAGCTCGATGCGCCGGTCGGCGGGCAGCTCCGCCGGCAAACTCACTTCATACTCGCGGGCGGTTTTTGCGTTGTGGCGTTTCTCCGCATGCTCGGCGGTGTTCCACAGTCGCTCGCGATCGCGCGTCCAGGCCGGAATCGCTGCAGCCGCCAGCTGCGCGGGAAGAAAGATTTCCGTGTGGAGCACGTCGCGGCGACGGCTGTAATTGATCAGCTCACCGCTACGCTCGTCCCTGAGCCGCTCGCCGGCACGATAGGCGGCGGCCGCTGTCGCGCGACGGCCAGCGCTGCGAGATACCGGACGAATCTGCAGCCGGAATATCGCCACGGCCTATCCCTCGCGGCGCACGATCACCCGCAGCCACACGGGCGAGCCCGCTGTCTTCAGGTATCCGCTGAGATCGGGAAGCTGCTCGAGCTCCGCGGGCAGAATCGCTGCCTCAGTGACCTGCTGCTCGCTTACGCTCGTGGAGCGGCGCGCATGCCGGACCGAAAAACCCTGCGGGCGGTCGCGGGCACGTGACGTTTGCCGGCGTAGAACCTCACGTTCGCCAATGAGACGAGCGGCGAATTGCGAAGTGCCCCCGTGTTCGCTACCCGAGCAGCGCAGTATCAATGTGGTACCGCAATTCTCGATGATTGTTTGCGCATCTGCCCCGTAGGTTGAAGAAACCTGCGCAAGCGATTGAAACCCAAGGACACAACGGCCATTAAATTTGCGCAGACGGGCAAGCGCGTCTTTAAGTCCGTCGATCGCCCCGAGTGAGTCGAGCTCATCCACTACGAACCAAAGTCGCCGGTTCGCCCCTCCTCCTTCTGCCTCTTCGCCCTCCATTGCCTCGAAGATTGCGAGGCGCACCCACGCTGCGATGATCGAGCGCAGCGCCGCGATCTGGGCGGCTCCGTAGGGCAGGAAGAGCACGCCGCGCCCACGACTAACCCAACTGCGCACCGAAAATGGACGTGCGCGCTGAGCCTGAACAAACTCGAGCGCCGCGGCGGCGGAGGCAGCAACCGAGCGGATCGAGCCGAACATGCGAGCATTTTCGGGCTCGAGAAAGGGCTGCGCAGGCGATCCGGCCACGAGGGGTCGCAGCTCTGAGCTCGGTGCCACGGTGAGGAGGCGCCAGAGCTCGCTCGGATCGTGCCAACCCGACTCGTGGCAACGCCGCGTGACCGCGGTTAGAAACGTACGGGCGTAGCCGCGCCACTCCCGTCCGGAAGCGTCTTCGGTGTTCGGGATCACCCCGCTCGCGAGCTGGTCGACGTCCCAGGGCTTCGCGATCTCTGCAAACGGGTCCCACTTGACCGATACCGGATCGAAGGGATTCAGGATCACGTCACCGCGACGACGATCGAAAAAGCGCCTGCGATAGCCGCCGTCAGCGTCGGTGATAACGGCCCGGTCCCCACGCGCCAGGGCGCGCGCGAGAAGTCCGGCAATGGCGGTCGATTTACCCGTGCCAGTCGTGCCGATCAGTTTGAAATGGCGCGTCTCCTCCGAAGGCGTAAGCGGAACCCCGGCGAGCAGGAGCGGCGTACCGGCTTGTAACTGCCGCCGTCGTCGGCGAATCAGGCGCCGCATCTGCCGTCCGTGAGCAACACGCGCGCCGCGTTTGAGCGTGTCGAGAGGTCGACGCCTTCGCGCCAGCCCCAAGACGGCAACCAGCATGGCGAGGAGTGGTAAGGCCACGGTTGCCGGCAGATTCGCCGCTGCCCGCAGAGCGTGGCTCAAGTCCTGCAGTTGTGACGAGAGTGTCGGAAGGTCCACGCTACGCAACCTTCTCAATAGCCCATGATGACGCGGAAGTCGGCCGCCTCACCGTAAGGCGGCGCGCTGCGGTCGATACGCACGCACAACCGCTGCGCGCGGCCGCAATGGCGGATCTCGATCTGACCGCCCTGCTGAGTGAGCAGCCTGACATTGGTGGTCAACTGATTGCGTTGGGCGACTAGCGAGTCGAGCTCCGCGCGGCTCGGCAACCACCATTGCGTAAGGCCGAAAGGAACGAGAGCCGAAATCGTAAAGGCCAAAGCGCTCCAGGCACCGAACCGCCAGCTCGCAGTTCGTCTCAGACCGCGCAACGCCTCCGCGGCGCGGCAACTGTCTTCGGTGAGCGTATGCATCTCCTCAACGAACGTGGCGCGGATTTCCTCGCGTACGATGGCATCGAGGCCCGCGGTGTGCTCGCGAAGGTGCTCGAGCGCCGACGTCGCAAGCGTCTGCTGCGCCTGTGCGGCTTCCATGAGGAGGCCAACTCTCAAGGTGTCATCCTCGAGCTGTGCAGCCATGGGCTTACTCGGGCTCAAAGCCATTGTCCGCAGCGGCCCGCAGCGGCTCCCCCGCACCCCGCGCGTCCTCCGCAGCGCGGGCAGGGCGAAAACTCAGGATGTTGTCCGCCAGCGTCATCGTGCGCTGCGCGACACCGGCGGACGCGGAGCGGCATGTCGACTGCCGCTCAGGAGACGGCGCTCGCTCGCGCGGGCTCGTCTCAGGATCGAGACGCACACGCCGCCACTCCGGTCTCGAGGCGAGCTTGAGATAGCCGCGCAGGTCGGGTAGCTGCTCGATCTGCGAGGCCATGACCGCAGGCTCAACGCTGAGGTGCTCGGCACGGGTGATATTGGGGAACCATTCGTTATGGCGTTGCGAGCGCGAAGTCGTAATGCGCAGCACTTCGCTCTGCCCGATGAGGCGCGAGGCGAATTGCGAGGTGCCGCCGTGCTCGCTGCCCGAGCAACGGAGAATCAAAGTAGTTCCGCAATTCTCCACAATCGTCTGCGCCTCCCCGCCACCGTAAGTCGAGGAGACTTGTGCAACTGACTGAAAGCCGAGCACGCAACGGCCACCGAATTTTCGCAGCCGGGCGAGCGCATCCTTGAGTCCGTCGATCTGGCCAAGCGCATCGAGCTCATCGACGACGAACCACAGCCGCTCCTGCGCGCCCCCGCCCTCGCGGTTCATCGCCTCGAATATCGCTAGCCGCATCCACGCTGAGATTGTCGAGCGCAACGCGGCGATTTGTCCGGCGCGGTAAGGCATGAAAAGCACGCCGCGGGTGGCCGCGGCGGGCGCTTCCTGAGCGCCTGCCTGTCCGCGGATCCACTCCCGCACCGAGAGGGGCCGGCCGCCCTGGCGAGCGACGTATTCGAGCGCAGCGACCGCCGAGCTCGTCACCGATCGAATGGAGTCGAACATCCGCCCGTTGTGCTCCTCGAGGAAGGGTTGAGCCGGGGTACCGGCGACCAGCGTTTTCAACTCGGCAGTACCCGCTACCACCAGCAACCGGTAGAGCTCGCTCACCTCCCGCGTTCCGGCGGCGCGGGCCTGGGCGGTCACTGCACTGAAGAAAGTGCGCGCGTACGCGCGCCAGCTGCGGTCCGCTCCCTCGTGGTCGGGTATCAGCGACCGCGCAAGCTGCTCGACGTCGTAGTCATTATCGATCTCGCCGAAGAGATCCCACTTGGCGGACCGCGGCTCGAACGGATTGAGGATGACGTCCCCCCGCCCGGGATCGTAGAACCGACGTACGTAACCTCCATCGGGATCTGCGATCACGGCGCGATCGCCCCGTCCGAGCGCACCGACGAGCATCTCGGAAATTGCCGTGCTCTTGCCGGTTCCGGTGGTACCAATGAGTTTGAAGTGCTTGCTCTCGTCCTCCATGGGCACCGCGTGACCGGCGAGCGTGAGTGCAGGAAGAGTGCGCTCGAAGTTGCGGGAAGCCCGGCCGCGCGCCGCACGCACCGGGTCGGCGACCTCATCGAGCACGATCGCCCCGCGGCGCAGTATCCCGGACGGCGGCGCCGTCCGACGCCTCATCCAACGAGCCGTGCCATAACCCACGCCGGCGCAAACCGACAATCCGCCCGTCACCTGGACCAACAGACCGAGGGATCTCAGTTCCGGCTCAATGAAACTCAGAGCGGCCCCGGCGAGCGCCGTCAGTGGAACTGCCAGAAGTGGCGACACGGCCAGCTTGCCGAGCGAAGCGCGGCCCTGTATGAGCCCCGCGAGCAGCGGCACTTCCACCGCGCCATACGCGAGCAGTAGGGTCGCAGGCCCCTGCAGCAGCGAGCTCATCGCCTCGAACATGCGCTGTTCCGGCGGCCCGAGCGTGCACCCGCCACCGCGTGACGACGCTTGGAGGCAGGATCGAACCAGATCTCACGAATGACACGCTGGTGTTGCTCGAGCGCGCATTGGATGACGACGTCGACCAACAGGTGCAGCAGAGCCTGGATGTCACGCCGTGCCAACGCCCGTCCAGCAGGACTTTGCTTGACCAGCAGAACCAGTTGCTCGAACGCGAGCTCGGCGCTCGTAGCGTGAACGCTCGTAATCGATCCGGGATGGCCGGAGTTGACGTTGCGTAGATAGTCGAACGCTTCCTCGGCACGCAGCTCCGCGAGCAAGATTCGATCAGGCCGCATCCTCAGGCAGCATTCGAGCAGCTGCTTCGGTGTCACACGCGCAAGGCCCTGGTTGTCTTTGCTGTAATAGAGACGTACGTGATTAGGGTGCCGATCGAGGACGAGCTCGCGGGCATCCTCGATCGTGATGAGGCGCTCGTCGACCGGAATCTCGCGGATGAGCGCTTTGGTCCATGTGGTCTTTCCCGAACCTGTGGCTCCGGACACCACGATGTTCTTGCGCGAGCGAACGGCAAGTCGTAGGAACTGCGCGTGCTCTCGGCGTGCATGGAGGCGCAGGAGCTGCGCTTCGGTGTCCTCCGTCGTGTCGTCGCTGCAGAGCGTCGCAAAGACGCCGCGACTGGCAAGCTCCTCGACCGACCATACCGCCTCCGCCGGACGGCGGATGGTGATTGCCACGCAGCCTAGCGTCGTTGCAGGCGGCAGCACGACCTGTACGCGCTCGCCTGACGGGAGCGAAGCCGAAAGAAGCGGCGTAGACTCGTCGATCCGCTGGCGGGTCACATTGGCGATGAGCTTCGCCAGGCGCCGGCACCAGTCGAAGTCCGCAAACGGCAGATCTTCCCTGCGCCACCCTGCGGCTGACTCGATGAAAATCTCCCGTGGCCGATTGATACAGAGCTCGGTTACCTCGGGGTCGGCGAGAAGCGGGCGCAAGGCGCGGAGCGTCAGATCGAGCGCAGACACCTCGCCCGCCGCCGATGGCGAACCCCCGGGGGACGGCGCACGGGAGAAACCGTCAGTAGCCGGCACGCGTACGCAGCTCATATACCGGCCGGAAATCCACATCGCGCGCGACCAGAACCTGGATGCGGTCGCCGTTGCGCTTGACCACGGTGGGGGCGATTCGCAACGTATCCTTTAAGACCTCGGTGAGTACGTCCTGGGAGGCGGAAGGGGCATAGATCACCGCGCTGCCCGATCGGGACGAGGCTTCTACCCCTGCCTGTACGACGCCGTTCACCACCGAGACCAACATCGCCGCGCCGAAGCGCTGCCAGAAATGTCGTTCCACTTCGCCGGGCAGCCCGGCCCGTCCCAGCTCGTCGCTCCCCGGCGAATCGAGCGCCACGACCACACCAGTCGGTGTACGGGCTTCGCTCCACAGCACGAATACGCGCGCCTGTCCCTGCTGAACCTGCCCACGCGTCTCGCCGACCAGCTTGGTGCCGCGCTCGAGTAGCACAACCTTGCCATCCGCGCCGAAGGTATCGGCTGCGGTGATGCAGGTGGTCATGCCCGGGAGTGTCGAGTCGATCGCCGTCTCGAGGGTGCAGTCGATGAATGCACCCTTGGGTAACAACAGGCGCATTGTCGGCAGGAGCTGCGCCAGCGTCTGCGGCGTCGCGACTGGGCGCAGCCTCGCCGCAAGAGTCTCATCGCCTCTCTCACCCGTATGCGCCGACTCGATGTCTTCACCTGAGACCGCTCCCGGAACACCGATGGCCGCAGATGCAGACGAGGCCGTTCCCGCCCGCCCTGCCGCCGCTATTGCGGTGGGGACGCTCGAGTCTCGTTGGCGCGAGAAAACCCCTCCGCCGAGACGCCGCTCGCGCGCGAGGTCCTGTGGCGTCCGGTACGAGCTCGTGCCCGCGGGTGCAGCCACGGTCTGTGAGCCGGCCGCACCACGCGCGTCGCCACTCTCCGATGCTTCGGGAAGCGGAGTCTCGACGGAGCCCGCAACCTGCCTCCCGACAGACGATTCGGATGGCGCAGACGCGGCATACCGCGGCGGCTCGATTTTTCCGAGAGGCGGGAGCGGCATCTCACCCTGAACCCGACTCGCGGCTGGTTGCGCCGAGGCACGCGTGTGAGCCGGGCGGGTCAATGTGCGTGCGTAGTACCAGCTGAGCGCCCCCAGCCCGAGCGCCGCCATGAGTCCGGCCGCGAGCGCGCTGCTCACCCGGGACTGGACGGTGCGAGCGGCATCGACTGCTGCCTCGGCGCGTTCGCCGCGCACGCCGTCCCTATCTAGCCCGCGGGCCGGATCGCTCACGGACGTACGCCCTTCGTCACACGCTCTACTGATGGCGCGATGGTTCCGGACTCGAGTCGCTCACCGCCTCCAGTGAATCCCTGGTTGAAGATGCAGCCTCGCAGCCGACCGCGGCGAACGATGAAATGTCGTGCGATGCGCTGCACCACGACTTCGCCCGAGTCAATGCTGAAATTCAGCAGCGACTCGCTTCCATCGTCGTTGCCAACGAATATCGCCGGCAGCTCCTGCTGCGACGCGAAGCGTAACCGCATCTGCACGCCGTCGTCCCATGCCGCGACCGGTTTCAGCCCAGGGCTGCCCTGGTAGCTGTAGTTGAGATTGTGGCTGCGTGCCTCGGCGCCCTTCGCCAGGCGCTGCTCGAGGACCGCCGCCGTTTGCTCGGACTGTCGTGGGGGATAGGCGAAGCGCAGCACGTAGATGACGTCGCCCGCTACCGCATCTGAGAGGTGCTCGCTCGAAATATAGTCGAAGTGATAAGCGCGCCGATTGGTGAGCACGGTGAGATTCGTATCGACGCCGCCGCTACGTGGTTTGAGGAAGAGATGGTTGCCCTCGGCGGTAAAGGTGAGGCCCTCGAGATCGCCCGAGCCCACCCCGACGAAACTCTCATCGGTATCGAACTCGAGATCGATCTGATAGCCGACGTAGCCCTTGAGACGATAGACCTCATCGGCAGCGTAGGCGACCGTGCGGATACGCGAGTCAGCGAAGCCGCCGGGTGCGGCGGCACACACGGTTGATGGGCCGGCAGCGAGCGAAATCAGGCTCCCCGCCAGGAGTCCCGCGGGCGAATTCCTCCAGACCGCGGCACCTAAAAGCGCGGCGATATGCGGCAATCGACTCATGGCCCGCACCGCTAGCCTCGCCCCGCTGGCATTGACGCTGGCGAGACCTCGGGCTCGGTCGTGAACTCCACCACTTTGAAACCGAGTGGATTCCAGCGTCGAATTGCGGGCTCTTTCGAGGGAGCCGTATAGGCGTACTGAATGGTCGCAATCCAGTGTGTGATGCGCTCATCGCCGCCGCTTCCCTGCCGTTCGGCTTTGAGGTAGCGCACTTGGGCGAGATCGGTGACTCCGCTCACCCGCTGAAAGAAACTCACGGCCTCGACCTGGACACGTATCGTGCTGCCGTCCTTGTGGACGTTGAGCGGCGAAGCCGGATTGTTGGGATTCCAGAGTGCGTACCATGCCTGATTGCGTTGTGCACCGTGGAAGGAACCGCACTCCTCGTAATCGCTCTCTGCCGTCGCGAAGTTGAAGCGCTCGCAGACGCTCACGTAATGCGCAAGGAAGTAGCGCGTGACTGTCTGCTCGAGCCCGGCTTTGCCGTTGTAAATCGGAACGACATCGACCACACCGGTGGTGCTGTCCACACGGACTACGAACGGGTCCACGCGCTTCAGCGGCATGAGCAGCGCGAGGCTGAGGGCACAGGCGAGAGCACAGATCCAGCCCGCGGCGGCCGTAGTCCAGGCGCGCCGGGCGCTGCGACGAGCCTGCACCACGCGGTCGGCATCCCAGCTTGCAGCTTCGCTGAAGTATTGCGCCAGCTCCGGAGCGGCGGTGCTCACGGGAGGCTCCCCGCGGGGGCGGCATCATCGCCGGGGTGACTGCGGGATCGGGAGTCGGACGGTGTGGCGCCGGCTGAAAACGAGGATGGCGGGTTGATCGGCTGCAGCGGTCCTTCGCATCGTGGGTTCCGTCCAGCACAGGCAGCGACTGCAAGGGAGGCGAGGATCAACAGGACGTATCGCATGGCTACCACGCGTCACGAGGCGCGAGATGCGGCGCGGAGGCAGAGGCCTGCCTGGTCGGCTCAGCGCTGGCAGTTGCGCCTCGCACGCCGGATCTCAGGACCGCACCTGCTGTCGCGCCGCCCGAGGCCAGCTGCATCGGCAGCCGCAGACCCCAACTGACGAAGCGACTCACCGTACCAGAGCTACTGAGGGCAATGCCCCCGGCGAGCGCTGCGGCGATGGGCATCACCTGCCGCATCAGAAGGAAGACGAGCACCGAGACCAGGAGCATATCGAGCGCATCGACCGTGAGGATCGCTGACCCCCGGGCAGCCGTCTGCTGGGCATATGTCTGTACCAGCTGCAGCAGCAGTGCTGCCGTCAGGACCGTCAGGATAGTGATGAGGGCGTAGTTGGCGAGCTGAGCGATCCAGGCCTCGAAGAAGCGCCGCGTCTGATCGAAGAGCAGCATCGCAAGGAACAGCGGCCCAAGCGCCAGCAAAACTGCGAGCGCGATACCCGAGAGCGCAATGAGAAACATGGTGTATACGCACAGAAGTCCGACCAATACCCAGACAATCGCTCCGGCGATGTCGAAGCCGATGCCGCCCCCATGGAAAACGCCGCCGTTGTTCCAGAGGGCCGCCGCAACATCACCACCTTGCTCCCAGATTCTGTCGATGGTCGCGACCGGGTCTTGTGCGCCGACGATGGCGGCCGCCAGCTCAGCGGGGGCCCGGTAGAACGTGTCGACCAACAGGCTGTTGTAGAGCCACAGCTGCAGACTGGCGCCGAGTACTACCGCTAGCACTATGAGACGCCTTATGCCCGCAACGAACGGCTCTTCGATGCGGCCCGTAAGCTGCAGGTAACCCCACGCCATGACGTACACGGTTGCGAGTATCACGATCGCGGGCTCGAGCGCTTCGGCGACGCGCGTCGTGTTCGAACCGATGTAGCTGCCGAGCTGGGCGTTGAGCCACGTCCAGAATGTTTGAAAGAACCCCATGACCGTGGCTCACCTGACGCTCAGGGATGCGGCTGAAATCGGCTGGCGAACTGACCCTGCCCCGCCACGGCGAGCTCGCGCGACCGCTCTTCGTTCGTCCACTGCTGCGCCTCGAGAGCCTGGAACAGCACGGCGAGCTTGGTGTGTTCGTTCTGCAGCATCGCCGTCTCGGCAGTGATACGCGCCTGCAGCTCGAGGATTGACTTCTGATCGGTGGCGGTGCCAATGGCGCTGATGAGCTGCTGTAGCGCCGCAAACCGACCGCTCGAGTTCGCGAGCGCCTCGTGCGAGATGCTTTGTGCGAGTGCCACGGGCTGCCGCTCCGCCTGCAATTGCGCGCTGCCTGCCGGTGACAGCGAGGCAAGCTGCTGTGTCGAGAGCACGGCGTTAGAGCGCAGAGCAGCCTGCACGTCCGCCGCCAGCGTCGGGTATCCGCCGGTACCAGAGAGCTCAGCGGTTAGTGCGGGCCAGCTCTGCGGCAGATAGTTGCGCGGGATCCCCGGAAGAAGCTGGCCCATGCCGCGCGAACCCGTGATCGACTGATATTCCTGCTGCGCCTGGGTGAGTTGGTTGCGTGCCGTTGACAGCTGCTGCTCGAGAGTCTGGACCTCGGAGATCAGTTGTGTGAGCGAGGCGACATCTATCACCGCGAATTGCGCATGCGCCGTCGGTGCACCCGCAACAAGTACTGCACAGACCAATCCTGACCATGCCCGGTAATGCAACATGACACCCTCCTGATTGAACGAGGAACCCTTGTTTCCGTTATTCCCGCCTGCAACCTTCCATGAATGCCGACAGCCAACGCACGGGATCCGCTCCGTGCGTTGTCATCGCCTGTCTCATTCGCTCGAGGTGCGCAGCTCGTCCCGAGATCACCGCCAACTCTGGATCGCATCCTTTGAGATCGAGACGGCAGACCACGCTGTGATGGCCTTGCTTGATCAGAAAGGAGCGCGAGCCGGGCTCGAGCCGCTCCTTGATCAGGTGAAACTCGCGCTCGCTCAGACCGAAACCGCTCGTGTAGTCCTCTGCGTTCGCATCGGCGTTCGGGAAAAAGACCTTGGTCGGCGTTTGCTCGATGATGGTGCGACTGATGGGACTCTCGAGAACGTCGCCGGCACTCTGGGTGGCCAGACACATGACGCCGTTCAGCTTGCGCCAGGTTTTAGGCCCGTCTTTGGCGAAGCTCTCGAACGCGGGATCGGCGAGCAGTCGCCAGAACTCATCCATCCAGCACACCAGGCGGCGCCCGTCGAGGAGCTGGCGAACCAGATGAAACATGTAGAGCGTGATCGGCGGCCGCGTGAGCTCATGGTCAAGAAACTCGGTTACGTCGAATCCGATCACGGCGCGACCGGCGAGACGCGGCACCACCGAGTCGACCGCGTTGTCGAATACCCACGCATAATCGCCCTGTGCGTTTTCGCACCAACGTGCCAAGCGTGCGTGCACACCCTCCGGATCGGTGGGATCGAGAAACTCGAGCAGTCTGGAGAGGCGCCGTGCCGGAAGCTCGAGCGCCAGGGTGCCGCGCAGTGCTTGATCGAGATCGGCTGTTTCGCGCGCAGTGAGAGCTCGGCCGCCCGCCGACCGTGCCAGCGTGCGTAACCAGGTCTTGAGAAACTCGGTATGCCGGGGCTCGGCGGGTAGTTGGAGAGGATTGAAGCCTGTCGCAACGCCGTGTCGGAGCTCGAAGTATTCGCCGCCGAGGGCGCGTACGAGAATCTCGAGTCCGCGATCCTTGTCGAAGATCACTTGCGTCGCCCCGTGCTGCTGCAGCAGGGTGACGAGAAAACCGATGAACACCGTCTTGCCAGAGCCGGTCGGCCCGCAAATAAAAGTGTGCCCGGTGTCCTTGCGGCTGCCGCCGTCGGGGTCAGTCGGATCGCTGGCGTGAAGAGAGAAGTAGTACGGTGAGCGCGCACTGGTGCAAAGAAGCGCGAGCGCCTCTCCCCAATGATTGCCGTTCGCACGTCCGACGGGATAGTTATGAAACGGCACCAGCGCGGCGAAATTTCGCGACGTGATTGGGGCCTTGCGCGGCCGCATCGCGAAGTTGCCTGGCAGTTGTGCCCAGTAGGCTGCTTCGAGCGCCAGATCCTCTCGCGCGACGGTCATACCTGTATCTGCGAGCAGATTGCGCGCGACCGCCACGTGATCGTTCAGCGCCCGGAGGCGCCATGAACCGGGCTCGTCGGAGCAGGCTTCGGGGAGCTCCGCGAGCACTTGCAGCGTGAAATGGTGGTCCCCCATCACGAAGTCGTTGCTCGTTAACCCGTCGAGTGCCTCTTTCAGCTGAGCCGCCTGAGAGACGGCAAAGTCGCCGGCGTTTTGCATGCGGAAGTACTGGCGCTGCAGCAGAGCCTGCCCTGCCGCGCGCGACAGGAAGGTAAACGACTGCGTAAGCACACAGGCGAAAGGGGCTGACAAGAGACGGTTTAGCATGCCGACGACGCTCGGTGTCGGGTACTCTTTGATGCCGAGCACCGCACCGACGCGGGTCGCCGCCGGCAGCCGGTATTCGATCGCCTCGCTTCCGAAGAGCACTCGCGTGGTCGACAGCGCTGCATTCAGCGGTCCGGCCCGCAGCGGCACCGGACGCCACTCGCCGTTCACGAGCAGTGCGAGGTACTCGAGAAGGGAGGAGTGCCATGCCCTGCCGCGGCAGTAGGTGCCGAGAGCCTCCGGCTCGTAGCGTGCGAGCGAAGCGGCTACCGTCTGCTCGACCTTCGCACAGTTATCGAGTGCGTCCGTGAGCTCAATGTCGTGTGGCAATGCCTTCGTGCGTGCAAGAACCCGGGCCACGGCTCCCGTAACGCGACGACCTGACGGGCGATAGCAAATCGCCAGGTAGAGCTCGTTCACCATCAGCGTCTCTCCGGCGAGGCGCTGGCGATAACCTTCGGTGAGCGAATCCGCGAAGCCGCATCCTGAGGTCACGCGGATCGAAGCCTGCTCGGGCCGACGGACGAGGTGAGTCCACAGGGCGAGGCTCGGACTTGCGAGATTGCGCCATAGCACGTTGAGCCGCTCGTGCCAGCTGTTGAGCTGCTCATCGTCGGCGCTCTCGAAGCTCGAGCCGCCGAGACGAAACGCCTGCACGTAATCGCCGAACCCGGTCTTGACCACTTTCTCGGACACGTGAGACGTATACGGAATGTGCTCGGCAGCCAGCCGCTCCCGCCTCAATGCCGCAGTGCGCCGTATCGTCAGCATGGGCGGCGTCCGGTATGCGGAAGAGCGGCGCTCGGCGGGCACGTAAGGCGCACCCCGCGTGCATCAGGGAGGTCGAGCGTGAGCGGACTGTAGCTGCTCGCCTTCCAAAACCTCAGGGTGCCCAGCAACGCGGGCAATCGCGTTCGCCCCCAGAGCAGCATGAGGTCGAAGAAACGGGCGTCCCGCGTGCAAAGCAAGGCGCAGACCCCGTGAATCGGCATGCATATGAGGAGGGTCAGCAGGTTTCGCGTTAGGAGGAACGCTTCCATAGTAAAAACCAGGTTGAAAAGGAGAGCCGCGTAGGTGACGCCCCAGCGCATCGGCGGACGGGTGGCACCGACAAAAAGGGGATCCGCAGTGAGACCGGCATTGCGCGCACTCATGGTTATCACACTCCGAACATGCCCCGAACCCACGCGACGATCTGAGGAGCTCCGAATGCGATGGCGATTCCAACTATCGCGCCAAGACACCATCCCCATGACATTCGATTTGCCATCGCCATCGCGCCGAGCACCATGACGAGAATGACCGCGATCGGAGTCAGCCACGCCAGAATGTTTGTCTGCAACGCGGTCGCGCCTGTCAGGAAGGGCGAGCTCTGTGCCTCGGCGACCAACGGTCCGGCCAATGACAGCAGGGCAAACAGTGTCCCCCACCTCGCACTGCGCGGTGCCCGACGAGCCCCTCTGCCGATTGTGCGCATGGCGACGCTGCTCCTCTACGCTTCCTGCACACCGTGCGCCGCAGCGGACCGCCGCGGTGTCTCGTCGCGGCGCGCCTCGAGCTCCTCACGCTTGATCTTCCCAGGAGCGCCGAAGCGGAAGCCCTCGATGACGAACGAATAGTCATACTGCTTTTCGCCTTGTTTGTCGGTCCAGTTGTTGGAGCGCACGCGTGCTTCGACGATCAGCTGATCACCCTTGCGTGCTGTGCGCGCCAGAACTTCGCCTAAAGGACCGAAGGCTGTGAACCACACCGTCGTGACGACTTCGCGCGCGGCTCCGGCTTCGTCCTTGCCGGCATAGTCGTTGCCTACCAGGCAAAAGCGCGCATAGCTCTTATCGTTGTGCTCGGCGAGCTCCGGATCGCGGGCAAGATTGCCCACGGCAGTCAGTCTGAAGCTGTTCATCGCAATGCTCCTCGACGTTGTGTTGGTTTGCGAAAGTCGAGGTGTGCAGTCTATTCAGAGTGACAGCGATTGGAATCGCGATTGCCGGCGTGTTTGTGCAGAAACGCTGCGAGGTATTTCGCAGCAGTCCGCGAGCGCAGGAAGTCGTGTATGGTGATGATCGCAGTCCCGACTGGAGCGCCGACATGTCGTACGCGAACGCAAACTACGATGAAGGTACCGTCGAGCAATGCATCGACGAGCTCAACGATTTTTTTTCCCGGCTGAGCGAATATTCGCCGACCGTTCTCGCGGTGGCGCTGCGGGTTCATCTCGAGGCGCTGTTGCAGTCGCTACTCGAGGGCCAACTGTGCACGCGCGAGGAAGTGCGTGAGCTCGTCAGGGAGCTCGAGCGCGAAGCTCTTCAGTACGAGGAAGGGTGATGCCCTAGCGCGTCATTCGCTCGACGGGCGCGGGCTGTGCCCGCGCCGCGCTTGCGCGCTCCTTCTGGGCTTGAGTATGCGTCTTTGACTGCTGGTGAGCAGGCGCGGATGGTGTCGTCGGAGGTGGAGCACTCCGACGAGTCTCCTCGACGCGCGGAGTTTGCGGCTGGGGAGCGTAGGGCTCCGATTCGCTCGGCGGACGATATACCGGAATCGCTGCGGACTGCGGCCGTGCCACCCGCGGATGGTCTTCGCTCGGATAGCTCGGCTGTGCCGCATTCTCAGGCGACGCCAGGCGGTTGCTGCCGGTGTCTGCGTGCGGCGCGGGGGGCAGGCGAGTCACCTGCAATGCGCGCTCGCGTTCGGCCAGCGTTGGCGTCCTGGCCGCTGTCGCTTCGGCAGGCCCGGTGCGATGAGGTAGCGCGGTTGCCACGATCACCGCACCTTTCGGCGTCACCGTCCGCACGCGGGCGACGACGGCACCACGCTGCGCGATCTCGGCGCCTCCCGGCGCTCTGCCGCCGTTCGCTTGAATTGCCGCGACTTGATCCTCGAAGTTTGCCGGTGCGGGCGGCGGCGTAGCGCGCGCGACCACCGGGCGGTTGGCCCGTGCCGTTGAAGGCCTCAGCACGCCGTGCTCCTCTGCGGCCCCTAGCATGCTTTGGCGAATGGGCGCGATTGCTGGCGCAGCAGCGGTGACAACTGCTCCTGCGAGCAACGCGGTTGAAATCGGTGCTGCGTGCGTGCCGGCCGACTGGCCGGAGGTGAAGATGCTTTGCGGCACGGCCGTCACCGCCACGGCGCGGTTGTTGGCATAGTGCGTCGGGGTAATGCGGTTCTCGTAGACACCCATGATGTAGGTGTTGTTGAGACGGCTCGTATTCGCCGTGTTGATCACACGAACGTAGTTGTTGCTCGCGCGATAGGCGGGCACATAAACCTCGTGCGGCGCGAGCGGAAACCACCCTACGTTGCTGCCGTAGGCCGACGTCCCGAGAGATGTACCGCCCACCCAGGCAACCAGCGCGGGCGCATACACCGGGCGGCTCTGACGCGGGCCCGGCACCCAGCACCAGCGGCCGGCGCATTGCGTCCAGCGCCCGTAGTGAAATGGCGCAAAGCCCCAGCGCGCATCGTCCACCCAGGTCCACCCCCACGGGGCGACCCACATCCAATGGCCGTATCGATACGGCGCCCAGCCGACCGCGACTGCGGTCGGCATCCAGACATAGCCGTATTCCGGGGTCTCCTGCCACTGCCCGTTGTCGTCCAGGTCCTGCGTTCCGGGTACGTCGCTGGCGACGTACCCCTGCGAAGCCGCATCCTCGAATTGCCGCTCACGCGCTGCGGACCAGTTGTCGAAGTCATCGGGCGCACCAAGTCCCGCACTGCCGTAGTCGAGCCGGTTGGTGCCGCTGACCGCGATTTGCTCCTGCGCACTGATCGCGACCTGCTGGCCGTCGGCGCCCGCTGCCAGCGCGGCGCCCTGGCTCACCTTGATCACGGTCAGATCGCCGCGCTCGTTGACCTCCGCGCGGTACTCGCCCGGCTGTTGCAGGGAGATGGCGACGTTCGGCGCATCGATCTCGTAACTTTGGCCCGCCTGCATGTCGCGCACCCGTACGATGAGCGTGCCCGTGGCGAGCTGCATCTGTGCGCTGCGATCATCGAGGCTGAGAAAGGCAAAACCGGTGTTGCTGCCGAGACGGATGACTGCCTCGCCGATGTCCAGCTCGGCGCGTGAATTCTGATCGCTCCACAATCGATCGCCGCTAGTGAGCGGACGATTCACCGTTGCGGCCGCCCACTCCTGCATGCCAGCGGGCTGCAGCGACACCGTGCCCTCCGCATCGCTCAGCCGCGCGACGCGTGCGGGCGGATCGGCCTCTTCCGCAGGCACCTGCGCGCTAGCGGTGCAGAGCGCACAGAGTGCAGCGAGTACGAGTCCGCTGGCTGTAGCCGGCACAGGCGCCTTCATTTGCGTTGCTTCCGCTTTGCTGATTGCTCGCTCCGCGTCTCAATGAAGTATTTCGACCGGAGAGCAGCCACTGGGGTTCAAGTCCTGCCTTTATATGTCATCTCGACGGGCGTGGGTACGCAAGAGATGCCGTTCCCGTCCCCCGCTCACAGCGTCGCCGGCAGGCGCTCCGCGAGAAAATCGATGAACGCCCGGACCGCCGGCAAGAGTCCTCGCCGGCTCGGGAAGACGACGTGCAGTATCCCCTGCGGGATGTTCCACCCGGCCAGGACGCGCCGCAGCGCGCCGCTGCGCAGATCTTCGCGCACGACGGTCTCGGGAAGGCGCGCGATTCCCAACCCTGCAAGGGCCGCAGCGCGCAGCAGCACGAAATCGTGACAGACGATCCGCGGAGCGTGCTCCGCGAGGGCGCTGCGTCCATCAGAACCGCGCAGCTCCCACGGCCGGCGATCGAACTCGCCGCTGTAGTCGAGCGTCTCGCGCGTGGCGAGTTGCGCGGGTTCAGCGGGTTCGCCGGCACGCACGAGATATCCAGGACTCGCGACGAGGTACTCATCGAGCTGTTTGAAGGCGCGCATCACCAGGCCGTCCTCACCCGAGGGCTGCGAGCGCACTCGCAGTGCCACGTCGAATCCCTCGCTCACGACGTCGACGCGGCGATTGCTGATGTGCAACTGCAGACGAACCGCGGGAAACTGGTCGAGAAACTCAGGGATGATCGCCGCGAGGGAAGACTGAGCGAGCGCTACCGGGCAGCTCACCCTGATCACGCCACGCGGCACCGCACGTGCGAACTCGACGGCCTCGAGCGCTGCATCGGCTTCGGCGAGCATCGCCGTGGCATGCCGGTAGACCTCCTGCCCAACCTCCGTCACGACGAAGCGCCGCGTCGAGCGTTGCAGCAGCCGCACGTTGAGGGCGGCTTCCAGCGCCGTGACGTACCGGGAAACACGCGACTTGGGAATTCCCAGGGCGCGCGCCGCCCGGGCAAAGCCGCCATGCTCGACGACCTGACTGAAGTAGTAGAAGCCCTCGAGAGGCTGCACTGCGGGTCTCTATTGGTTCCAAGAATGGAACGATCAGTCCCATTTTAGGTGGATTCTCCCCTATTGTCTCAGGGATTAATCTTCTCCCATCGTAATAGCCGCCGAGCTGAGCGGCGCCAGAATGGGAGAGTGCCATGAAGCTCTTGCAGATCGACTCGAGCATCCTCGGTGAGGCTTCCGCGAGCCGCGCACTGACCCGCGAGATCGTCTCGCGGTGGCGCGCGGAGCGACCCGGCATCGAAGTGACCTATCGTGACCTCGCAGCGCGTGAGCTTCCGCATTTGACGCATGCGGCAATGACCCGTGCCGACGAGCTCGAAGCGGCGAGCAATGCCGCCATTCTCGACGAGTTTATGGCCGCCGACGTGATCGTCCTCGGCGCGCCCCTCTATAACTTCAGCATTCCCTCACAGCTGAAAGCTTGGATCGACCGCATCTCGGTTGCAGGCAAGACCTTTCGCTACACCGCCAGCGGTCCCGAGGGGCTCGCAGGAGGCAAGCGGGTGACCGTGGCCCTCTCGCGCGGCGGCGTATACGCGCCAGGCCATCCAGGCGAGTTCGTCGAGCCGTACCTGCGGTTCCTCTTTGGGTTCCTCGGCATCACGGACATCACGTTCGTACGCGCCGAAGGCTTGTCGATCTCGAGCGAGCACCGCCAAGCAGCTTTGAGCGCGGCGCGTGCCGCAATTGTCGGTCCCGAAGCGCTGGCCGCTTGAGCGCGGAGCGACTCGCCGCGCGCGGGGTGCACGAGTGCGCCCCGGGCCGCGGTGGGCAGTTGATTGCCGCCCACGCGGCCCTCATCTTGAGAGCAGCTTGGAGCGTTAGCGAAAGGTTGAAATCCATGAGCGGTACTCATACAAGCAGTCGCACGGTCGAGCGGGTCGTCCGCGGCATGCCAACTTCGGACGGTGCAGGTGTGAAGCTTCGGCGTGTGATCGGGCAGCCGCAGCTGCCGGACCTCGATCCTTTTCTCATGCTCGATGAGTTCGGCACCGACCGGGCGGAGGACTATATCGCCGGCTTCCCGGACCACCCGCACCGCGGCTTCGAGACGGTGACCTACATGCTCGATGGGCGCATGCGCCACCGCGATAACCACGGCAATGAGGGGGTGCTCACGCCCGGAAGCGTCCAGTGGATGACCGCGGGACGCGGGCTCGTGCATTCGGAGATGCCCGAGCAGCACGAGGGTCGGATGCGCGGCTTCCAGCTCTGGTTGAACCTGCCGGCGCGCGAGAAGATGACGGCGCCCAAGTATCAGGAATTCGGGCCCGAGCACATCCCTTCGGCAACACCCGCCAACGGCGTAACGGTGAGAGTCATCGCCGGACGGGTTGGCGAGACCACCGGCCCGATCTCTCAGCCGGCGACCGACCCGACGTACCTGGACGTGGCACTCGAGACTGGGGCCAGCTTCGTGCATTCACTGCCGAAGGAGTACGCCGCGTTCATCTATGTATTCGAGGGCGAGATCGAAGTCGGCACCGACTCCGATACGCACTGCGTGCGTACCCATGAGCTCGCCGTGCTCGGCGAGGGCTCTGACATTCGCCTCCGCGGAACCGGCACCGGCGCCGATGGCAAAACCGCTCGAGCGATTCTCGTCGCTGGACGTCCGCTGCGCGAGCCGGTGGCCAAGTATGGACCGTTCGTCATGAACACCCGGGAGGAGCTGCAACAGGCGTTCGCGGATTTTCAGAGCGGGAAGTTCTGAGCCTGTTCCAGCGCGCGTCTCGGCGCGCGCGTGAGGTCTGAGGTACCCGGGCGGCGTGAACCGATCGGCTACCTCAGCCCAAACTCCCACGGCGCAGCCCAAGCCCGTTGATACGGGCGGCTGTCCCGTGTCTTAACCATAATCTCCCCTAACCAAATCAACTTGGTCAGGCACAATGATGTGTGACCAAAGAGGCGCAGTGCACTGCATTCCGTCGCAGGGCGGTCGAACCGGCCTTCGCCGCCGGTCTCGTTACAAAGGGCACGCACAATGCATGGATGCACGAGCCTGTTGTCTGACCGCGAGAGCCGCCAACGCGTCTCGGTTCGGTCTCGTCGGCTCGATCGCCTCCTTTTGATCGTCCGGCGGCGCGCGGCCAGCCGGCTGTGCACGCTGCTCGTGGTCCCCGCACTGGCACTCGCGGCCCCAGATCCAGCGACCACGGGAGGTTCGTCCACAGGTACCAGTGACTCCGTGCCCCGCGAGAACCTGTTGGCGTTCTCACAGCCGAGGTACGGGCCGCCGGCCCAGCTGCCCGGCGTGCCCTCCGACTCCGAGCTCGAAGCCTCGGGTGCTGTCATCGGTAACGTTCTGGTCGACAACCAGAACATCTTCGACCTCACGAACCCGAAGGATGACACTTGGCTGTTTCGTTTGGCGAATCGCCTGCACACCCGAACCCGCACCCGCATCATTCGGGACCAGCTGCTCTTCAAGCCGGGGCAGCGCTATTCGCGGCGTCTGCTCGATGAGTCGGAGCGAATCCTGCGCGCGGACGGTTACTTCTACGACGCCTGGATCCGCGCGGTGAAATATCGCGACGGTAAGGTCGACGTTCGCGTTACGACCAAGGACGTGTGGACACTGAACCCCGGAGTCAACTTCGGGCGCAGCGGCGGTACCAACTCGACCGGCGTGGAGCTTTCGGACTCGAATTTCCTCGGCAGCGGCGTCGACATGTCGATCGAGCACTCCTCGAACGTCGACCGGACCTCCAACGAGCTGCAAGTCAGCGATGCGCACATGCTCGGCAGCTTTGTCTCGGTGATCGGCACCTACGCGGAGCTGAGCGACGGCTACCTGCGCGAGCTCGCAGTGCAGAAGCCCTTCTATGCCCTCGATACGCGCTGGGCGGCGGGCGTCTATACCATCGGTGACCTGCAGACCGACTCACTCTGGGACCACGGACAGATCATCGACGAGTTCAAGGATCACCATCAGGGTGCACAGATTTACGGCGGCCTCTCCTCGGGACTGCAGGACGGCTG
>Ga0307476_10000671_pt1 | contig 24637 bp, 19 predicted proteins | sample atmos_gasesECM2C_2_FD_203314 | JGI IMG/M metagenome (GOLD analysis project Ga0307476, IMG submission 203314) | Hardwood forest soil microbial communities from Morgan-Monroe State Forest, Indiana, United States - atmos_gasesECM2C_05 | ecosystem: Environmental > Terrestrial > Soil > Temperate...
CCGGGATACTCGCTCCCGTTATCCAGCGGGCCGCGTCTGACGCCAGGAAGGCAACCACGTCCGCGACATCTTCCGGTTTGCCGATTCGCTTCAAAGCTTGCATTCCAAGCGCTGCCTCGCGCCCTGCTTCAGTCTTGGTGAAATTCGACATATCCGTATCGATCACGCCGGGCGCGACTGCATTAACGCGAATACCTTGCGGCCCGAGAATGGCAGCCCAGTTCTTGACCAGGGTCTCCAACGCTCCTTTGGTCGAGCCGTAGGCGAGGATCGAAGGGTTGTCCAAACCGGGCTTCCCAACTACGGCGTGCGCCCCGAGCGAAGAGATCGCGATGATGTTCGAGCCTTCACCTAGAATGGGCAGCAACTGCTGTACCAGGAAGAACGGACTTCGGACGTTTGTCGCAAAGAGGTTGTCAAAATCCTCTACCGTATAATCCGCGAGGAGTGCCGCCTTGCTGATTCCGGCGTTGAGCACAAGCACATCCAATCGATCACCGACGATGGAGCGCACCTGTTTGGCTAGCAGTGCGGCGCCGTTCGGAGTTCCTAGATCCGCCGAGACTGCATTTGCGAGTCCGCCTTTCGTCTGGATTTCGGAGACGAGAGATTCCGCTTCTCGCTCGGAGCGACCGTAGTGAACCAGGACGTGCGCACCCGCCCTGGCAAGCGCCGCTGCCGTCGCGCGGCCAATTCCTCTTGATGCGCCCGTCACAAGCGCCGTTTTTTTGTGCTCAGCCATTCTGCCCTCCATTCGCGGTTATTCACCCGAAGTTCCATCTGGACGCCGAGCTTGAATCACCCCGCGAGCATCCCTCCATCCACCGCCAGCGATGCACCGACGATGTAGGAGGCCTTGTCCGAGGCAATGAACACGATGGCATTTGCAATTTCCTCGGGCATTCCCATGCGCTTGGTAGGAATGTGTGTCTCGAGGAAATTTGCTTTGTTTTCTTCCGTCTGCGCAAAGCGGTTGAACATCCCCGTTTCCGTCGGACCGGGGCCAACGATGTTGACACGTACCCCTGTGCCTGCTAGTTCGATGGCCGCAGACTTCGTGATGCCTTCCACAGCGTGCTTGCTGCCGACATATACCGCCGCGCTTGGGCCACCGACTTTACCGTACGAAGACGAGATGTTGACGATGCTGCCTTTGCCTTGCCGAAGCATGGCTCGAATCTCGTACTTCATGCACAAAAGCACACCCAGCACATTTGTGTCGAAAATAGCTTGATAGCTCTCGGGGGTCACATCGGCAGCCGAACCGGGAGTGCCGACGGTCCCAGCGTTATTGACGGCAATGTCGAGGCGGCCGAAACGAGCGATGATCTTGTCGATGAGGTTCTTCACTTCCTCTTCGTGCCGCACGTCGGTCCGCACAAATTCGGCCTCGGTGCCGAGGTTGCGCAGTTCAGCGGCTAGTGTCTGACCTTCATCCTCGTGTCGACCGGAAACAACGACCCACGCGCCTTCACGCGCGAAGGCCTGAGCAGTGGCGCGACCGATGCCAGTCAGGGCGCCAGTAACTAAAACAACTGGTGAACTCATAGCTACTACCTCCTTGGGTCTGGCACCCATGCAGGTCAGGCACGACTGAGTCTGCCAAAACTGCTTCCCGGGTAGCTCAGATTACGTGGTTAGATTGCGATATCAGCCATTAGTAGCGCGGTTCCAGCATACTTTGTTGGGCTGGCATCGATGCCTCATGAGCATGGGAGTAGAAATCGAATTACCGCATGGCCGTTTCTTGTCGGGGACGCCGAGGCAGGAATCCTGACGGTGGCAGCGGACGAAAACTGGACGCGTCATAAGCTTGGTTGAAGCGCCAGATTTGAGTTCTAACCAGCGAGGCGCTATGTAAAACTTGGCTTCGGCGGCGCGCACACTGATTCGAACCAGCGACTGATGTACACCTCGGCATGAGCTTCGCCGCAATAATGCCGGGAACCGGCCGCGTTTGCGCTTTCAGAATTCCACCGGTACACGGTAAGATTGGAGTCTCCACATCGAATCACGAACCAGTGCGTGGGATTCGTAGTCACGAGTCCACAGACCTCACACCTGAATTCCTGCAGTGCTGTCATGGCTCAGTTCCTTAGATATCAGTAGTTAGTCACGCTCGCTCGCGACCGAGGCTTGTCGGAGATTTGGTGTCAGAATCGTTAGCTCGCCGACTTGTTCCCTCTTCGCGGTACCACCCAGGTGGGCGTGATCCATCATCCAAACCTCGGGAATGATTTCACCGACCAGTTGCCCATGGCAGAAAAGTCGCACCACCGAACTCTCAGAAACGACAATGCCCACCGCCTTGGTAACGGCGCTCATGTTGGCCGCAGCAATGTGACGGCTGCCGAGTCCCAGAGGCACGTCCACTTGTGCGGCCACGGCGTCGAGGTAGCGACACGCCGAAAGGACGATGCCCTCGCGACTTACCACGAACCCACCGTCCAGCTGCGCCAATTCCTTGATAGTTCCGCGTAGATTGAGATCGGTGACATGTCGCGCAGGCTCAGGATGCCCCAGCAACGGATCCAAAATCAACGGTCTGGATCTCGCTAGCACGGCATTCTCATCCCCGAGTGTGAATAGGGTGCCAACGCGCCTTCCCTCTCGACCTTCGCGAGCAATCTCGACTGCGAGCCCAATCAGGGACTCAAGAACGTCGGGATCATGATCTGTTACTTGGCAGAGAATACTCTCAAACATCCATCAACTCCTCGCCTCGAGTAGAGGCCCTCCCGGTTCCTGCCCATGGCGTAGCCAATCGATTTCTGCGTGGCTTAAGGTTTTAGAAGAGACTTCCCGTAGCCAACGGGAATGGCGAAATTCGATCCGCCGAACTCACGCACCATGGCAAAGTTAATTCCTATCACCTTGCCCTCGTTGTTGAAAAGCGGACCGCCAGAGCCGCCCGATGTGGTTTGGGCGTCATAGACAATCTTGTCCGGCAAGACGTCGCCGATGTGGCCTTGGGTGGTGGTAGGGCGGATCAGATGGCGGTGGGCGAGTTCCTCGATCACCTGCTTCGGATCACCTTTGGATGCAGTTGCGATGGACTGGAGCGTCTCCGCACCTGCTCGAGCCAGAATTGCATCAAGGCCAGTGGGATATCCCAGCAGCACGACCGGTCCGCCCCTGACAGCCGAACCGCGCCCGTCGGCCAGGGCTGTCTGTTTGATTCCCATGTCTGAAACGTTTCCTTTCACCACAGCAACATCCGCAGCAGATGAAATCTTTTCGGTGTTGACGGCGATGCCGTTGGAAACGCCGGGAAAATATGCCGTCATCTCGACGATCACCGGCTCAACACCCTGATCGAGCATTTCCTTCAGATCGTCATTCTGCCACCAAGGCTCGGCGACGTGATGATTGGTGAGAATTCGTCCAGCGTCAGAGACGAGAAAGCCGGTGCCGAAGACGTCCAGGTGTACTTCGGGACCATTCCCGGTAAGACCCACGAGCGGATTGTTGTGTTCGTCGGTCGCAGGTTCACCGGTGCTCGTCACCGCGGCATAGCGGAGTCTCAATCCTGTAGTGTGGTCGCGGAAAGCAAGCACAACATGGATGAGGCAGACGCTGGGTTCATAGGCCTGGATGATTCTCTCAGCAAACTTGCCGTCGGTCTCAATCTTCTGGAGGCGGCTTTCTACGGCAGCTAACTGATTTTCTAAAGCAGAAGCATTTTTCGGGTCGCTGGTCGCAATTTGCGACTTCAGGTCTTCGCTCTTCTTTTGAAGTTGAAGCTTTTGGGGATCGCCAGCCTGGGATGGACCGCGGTCACGGTCTTCAAGGGCCCGACGCGAACGTTCCATCAACTGTTGCTCTGTCAGCACTCCCGTTTGCAATCGAGTGATTGCCGCATAGACCCTGGTATTCTGTTCCTGGGTGCGCCGGTAGGAGAAGAAAAAGACCAGGGAAGCAACGATAAGCACAGCAATGGTCGCCAATCCACCGCGCCGAAGCGCCCGGCGTTCCTCGTTGACCGCTGTCACGACCTGCTGGTTAACGTTCCGATTTTCCTCAGCAAGGCGCAGCCGCTCTCGAAACTCGTCCGCGACAGACTTATTCCGCAGTTGCGAACGCACCCGCGACAGTAATTCGTGAGGGTCGAAAGGCAGTGACAGCACATCGTCGGCTCCGAGGTCCAGCCCCCGAGTGCGCTCGGCTGAGCCCCCAGGAGATAGCATCACAACGCGTATGTTTTGCGTCTGCTCAGAACCTTTGATTTCAGAAAGAAGGTCACAACAATCGAGCCGGGGCGGATCAGCACCCAGGACAACTGCGTCTGGGTTGAAGGCGATGACTGCCTTTATTCCTGTCTGGCCGTCGGTCGAGACCGCGTATCCCGCGTCGCTCAGCGCCGCGACGATGCGTTCTCTGAGACTATCGTCAGACTCGGCCACTAAGACTTTCCCTGCTTTGTCGTTCATAATGCTCGCTAGTTAGGATGGCGCCAGACCGTCACAGGATTCAATTCGGGGTGGATCAGTCTCCATCCTTCCTTACGTTTTCTCCCGCAGACTGGTCCAAACACCAATCAACTGCGGGGGATTGTCCACGCTTCGGCACCCGATTCGCCAGCTGGCGAAGACTACGACATTTTATCGAAACCTTCTGCATCCTCGTTACATCTGATCAGGCACATCGACGAGCTGGGTACTCGTCGTTTCGTCCGCGCACCGGAACCGTTCCGATCAACCGTCATAACTGAAGTCCATGAGTCCTTTCTCAGCAACGATTTCGCGAGTGGATAAGCAGCACTTTGAAGCGCTGATAGGCGCAGCCAATGCGATTGGCACCTACAGCGATCGCGGCATTCCTTTCGGGAGGCTTAACCAATGAGCACCTCTTCGACGCTACTGGACCGCTCACTCAATTCTCACGACTCACCAACCGGAAGGCCTGAATTGCAACGCGAGAGCGACCGACTGAAGCTGCTCCTAGACATGACGAGCACTTTGGTCTCCACTTTAGAGTGTCGCGAACTCCTCCGCAGGGTGTCGGCGAGCATTCGGCAAGTCATGCATTGCGACATCGTTGGGGTGTGGCTGCCAGATGCGGAGCGCATCCATCTGAGCCAAACCGCTATGGACTTCCCAGAGAGTAAGGGCTTCGTTAAGGAGGATGCGCTGCAACCGATCGAGGGGTCCGTCCTGGGCGCGGTATTCAAGGCCGGCAAGCCTGTCGTATTGGATCTCAGTAGTGAACAGCTGGCCACCCATGTGTCTGCTGAAGTTCGCGCTGAAGCGCTCGCGTCGGGTTGCGCTTTGCCGCTGATCAGCCGAGGTCGGACGCTCGGGGTACTCACACTCGGCAGCCGAACCAAAAACTCAATCCGCCCGGAAGACGTTGATTTCCTTCTGCGTGCCGCGGGACAATTGGCCATCGCCATCGAGAATCGCTTGGCCTATCGCGAGGTAGCCGAATTGAAAGACAAGCTCGCCCAGGAAAAACTGTACTTGGAAGATGAAATCCGTGGCGAGATAGACTTCGAAGGAATTGTGGGACAGAGTTCGGCTCTCCGACACGTTTTGAATCTGGTGGAAACGGTGGCTCCCAGCGACTCGACGGTTCTGCTTCTCGGAGAAACCGGCACGGGGAAGGAATTGATTGCGCGTGCCATTCATGACCGCAGCCATCGTAAGGAACGAACCTTCGTAAAGCTAAACTGCGCTGCCATTCCGACGGGACTGCTCGAGAGTGAGCTTTTCGGACATGAACGAGGCGCCTTCACCGGCGCCATTGCGCAGAAAATTGGCCGCCTCGAACTAGCCGACCAGGGCTCGCTTTTCCTGGACGAAGTCGGGGACATCCCTGTCGAGATCCAGCCCAAATTGCTGCGCGCCCTGCAGGAACGTGAGTTTGAAAGGTTGGGCAGCAACCGAACGAAAAAGGTCGACGTGCGACTCGTAGCGGCCACCAATCGCGATCTCGAAAAAATGATGGAGAATCGCGAGTTCCGCAGCGACTTGTACTATCGACTGAACGTATTTCCGATCCGGATTCCACCTTTGCGCGAACGTCCCGGAGACATTCCTCTCTTGGTCCGCTACTTCACACAGAAGTACGGCCGCCGCATGCAGAGGCAGATCGAATCTATTCCCACTGTGGCCATGAGGAAACTCTCGAGTTGGCATTGGCCGGGGAATATTCGTGAACTGGAGAACTTCATCGAGCGTTCAGTGATCCTTACGCATGGCACCTCACTGCAAGCCCCGATCAGCGAACTGAGCAACAATGGCAGGACCGTTCTTGTGATGGATAAGCACGAAGCCAATCAGCGCGATGAGATTGTTCGTATTCTGAAAGTCACGAACGGGCGAGTAGCAGGCCCTGACGGCGCCGCAGCCCGCATGGACATCAAGCGCACGACCCTGATCTCCCGCATGAAGAAGTTGGGCATCGAGCCGCGAAAAGTATTGTAAACCCCTATTAAGCCGTCAGTTTCCGTTCCTCCAGTTGGCTCCTACAGCTTCCTTGAACCGCGGATTCTAGGGTTGTCCCTGTCAACCAACCGTCGCGAGGTGTCGAGATTCCCTTCGACACCTCCCGACACCATGGCTGCTCCGGACCAATCTGCCCTTAAAAGTCAGCGATTTACGAGACGTTCCTGTGGCACTTCGCTTTGGTCCTTCGATTGCCCTTAGGTCAACTGCGGGAGACGTAACTTGCGGCAGATCGTCATGGCGAAGGTGATTGAGTTTTACGTACCGAAGAACTTCCGGAATCCGTTCGTCCACGGCGCTCAACCCAAACGGGGGAAGGTTATTGGGTTTAGTCCGCGAGCAAAGAAGTCAGTCCCCACTCGGCCGATTGGCGAGGTCCTGGGGTGGCTGCTGGCGTTAGCCGAGTCCGATCTTGCAGTTGGTACTGAGTAGCCTTAAACACTCTGGAGTTGCTTGGAGAGGATGCCCATTATGTCGGCAATAGCAACGTTCATTGAGCAACAGCAGGAAGTTCGCCCGGGTGCTCTTGGCGAGCCTGCTGAGGAACTGGACAGCGTCGTCTCGCGCTACCTGCCTATGTTTTACAAGAGGGCTTTCCAGTTTTTGGGCAACGCAACAGATGCGGAAGATGCCGTCCAGGACGCTCTCCTTTCCGCTTACAAGCATTTAGGCCAGTTCAGAGGGGAGGCGCAACTTTCAACCTGGTTAACGACAATCGTCACCAACGCCGCGCGGATGCAATTGCGACGCCGCCGCGGCGGCTACTTGTCCCTTGACGAAGAACAAGGGGAAGACGGTCTCACATTGTCGGAGCGACTAGCTGATTCGAAACCAAGTCCGGAAGACGTTTGCTCCGCAGCGCAGGCACGAGATCGGCTGGTCGAGGGCGTTAAGCGGCTCTCACCAACGCTGCGCAAAGCATTCCAGTTGCGCGATATCGACGGCTTAACGACAAAGGAAGCTGCGCTCGTTTTGGGAGTTCCCCAAGGGACAGTAAAAGCGCAGGTCGCACGGGCGCGCGCCAAGCTCGCCGGGATCATTCGGGTGAAGCCTGTCAGGCAGCGATCCCGAACCAGATCACGTCGGGTAGCCGTGTCTACGAAAGGACCTTCCGAGAATTGGGCTTAGGCACGAGGTTTTAGAACCTTGCATTTCGTCTCGGAAAGGAGCGCAAATGCGTGAAGACATCATTTCCGGCATTCTTAACTGGGTTTGCCCGGAGTGCGGTGGACGGATGGGCGGTCGTGCAAAAGAGTTCAAGTGTCAAGGCGAATGTCTGACGGACTGGCGCGACATTTGGGAACGTCGCGTTGGCAAACCAGGCAAGAAGGCAAACTCGCCACTGGCTCTCGGCAAACAGTACAAGGACTATGCGATGACCGAGGCGGCTCGGGAGGCGCAGCTGTGAATGTCATCGTCCATCTTCTTGTGAAGCACGGTTACTCAGTCCTGTTCGTTTCAGTGTTCGCTCGCCAAATGTGGTTGCCGGTACCGGCAATTCTGTTTCTGATTGCTGCGGGGGCTCTCGCAGCCTCCGGGCGGATGACCTTGGCCGTCGCCCTCGGCCTCGCCATCACAGCCTGTTTGCTGGCTGATATGGTTTGGTACGAGGCGGGTCGACGGTGGGGTGACCAGATCCTCCACTTTATTTACGGGCTCGCGCTCGACCCGGACGCCGCTTCTAACCGATCGAAAGAGACCTTCGTCCGACATGGGGCTCGTGCTCTCATGCTCGCCAAGTTCGTCGTGGGACTCGATGCAGCAACGCCTCCCCTAGCTGGGCTGTCCGGCACGAGCCTCACCCACTTCATTGCCTTTGACGCCATTGGAGCCGCTCTCTGGTCAGGATTTTATGCCGGACTCGGCTATATCCTCGGCAAAGACCTGGATCGTGCTGCTGTGTACGCCACCAGACTGGGCGTGCTTGGGGTCTTTGTTGTGTTCGCCGCACTGGCTATGTATGCCAGCCGCAAGTTTGTTCGATGGCATCGCTTTGTGCGCGAATTTCGAATGGCACGCATCACGCCAGAGGAGCTTAAGAAGAAGCTGGACGCGGGCGAACAGGTCATGATTCTTGATCTGCACGGCCGCCGGCAGGGTTTGCGAGGCCATCAAGGCATTCCCGGCGCGGTGTGCATCGATCCGCACAGGCTGGGACGGCACGATAATCCCGAGAAGCGAACGCGAATCCCTCGCGATCGCGAGGTCGTCCTTTACTGTACTACCCTGCATGAGCTCACGAGCGCGCGTGCAGCACTCGAGCTACGCCGCCATGGATTCGAGCGCGTTCGCCCCCTTGCGGGCGGTCTTCAGGCTTGGCACGAACGCGGCTTCCCCACCACCTCGGTGATTCTGTGCGGCTCTACGTGAACTCTGCCGCCAGAACCGCGCTCTCGCCCTCGGCACCCAACATCTGGACTTTTTCTCAAGCAACTCGTTGACAGAAGCTTCAGCCCAAGGCTGCTTTGCCTGTTCCCACTGTCGACAATTGTCGATTGATCTTGACAATCTTCGACACACCCGTCTCCGGTCTTTGCAGAGTCAATAGATTCAATAGGTTGCCAGGACATGGCTTTGGCAAACGCCTTGCGATAGCTGGTTTCGGTGCAAGGTTCGGTACAAGCACAGCATGTTCAGGATATCCATCGCTGACACGCCGTCGCGGCGCACTCTGCTCGTGGAAGGAACCCTCATCGGAGTCTGGGTTGCTGAGCTTGGCACAACCTGGAGAAATGCAAGCCAGGACTTAGGAGCTCGCAAACTGGTCATCGACCTGACCGACGTGACTGTCATTAGCCCCGAGGGAGAAGACGCGCTCTTCGATCTGATGGAGAAACGTGTCAACTTTTCCTCCAGCGGAGTTCTCACCAGGCATTTACTGAAACAGCTTGCGCGCAAGAAGCAACAGGAATCACGACGGAGGTGAACATGCCGCGGACAAACACAGTGTCAGCCCTACGCCCTACGCGAGCAGCGATGACTTCCGCCGAATCTATTTCGAAGACGATTCAGAGTCTCGCTATTTACTTCGCGCTTAAGGACTTGAGTTGATAACAACGATCACAAGAGTAATACGGATTCTCGTACTTGCGCTGCTCTTTGTTTCCGTCTTGGACTTCAGCCTGGACAGCGCGCGGTTCGATCTCGTGTTTATGACTGCGGCACTCGTGATCTTCCTATCGGGCGGACTGCGCAGCCCTTGAATATGGGGCGCGCATCGCGGTGTGCTCTGGCTACAGCCCTCCCCCACCTCGTAGGGCGGCCAGGCGCATCGCGCGCCCCGCCAAACATCCTGGTCATCAGGAGACACTCAGCAGGAGACACTCAGAAAGTCGACGGCACTGTAGAGACTCTGGATCGGGTATCGGCTAGGCCAGAGCCGCTTTATATAAGGCGACGAGTTTCCCCCAGGCACGCTCGGCCTCGGGCTTGTTATAGATCGGCACACCGTCGCGGGCGGGCATATCCGGCACACACCACCCATGCAAGGCGGAATACACTTCGATTTCGGCCGCAACCTTCGCAGCGGCAAAGGCTTCCTTCAGCTTATCCTTTGCATCCGGCTGACGCTCGTCGTCGTTCGACGCGATCCCGAAATACATTCGTGCCTTGATCTTCGGCGCAAGCAGATGCGGGCTATCGGGTTTGTCGGTCACCAAGCCTCCGCCGTGGAATGATGCGCCCGCGCCAATGCGATCGGGCAAGGACGCAGCGGTCCTCACAACCAGCGCGCCGCCCATGCAATAGCCCTGAGTACCGATCTTCTTTGCCTTGTTCACCCCTTTTTGCGTATCGAGGAAGGCAACGTAGGCGGCGGCATCTTTTTCAGCATTCCCCGCCGCGTTCACCGACGCCATTAGCGGCCGGAGCTTCGCCATATCGTCCGCATTCTGAAAGTTGAAGGTGGAGGCATCCGTGAAAGGGGCTTTGGACACGCGGTAAAAGGGATTGGGCACAAGGACGGAATATCCGCCACCCTCAGAGGCAATACGCCTGGCAATGGCGCGCATAGAGGGCCGCAAACCGAATGCATCGGGCCAGATCAACACTCCCGGATGGGAACCGGTTTTCGGACGAATAAATGCGGCGTCGCAAGTTCCGTCCGGAGTCTTGATCTCGACGTCGGTCTCGGCCACTTCAAGGCCCGCCGCCGCAGCCGACTGGACCGTCGCAGCCAAGCCCGCACTCACCAGAAGGGCTGCAAAGTCGCGCCGCGTGATGTCTCCGGGATGCGTGTCGTTAGTCGGTTGGTTTCTTTGATCGTCTGTCATGGATTTTCCCTGTCAACGAGTTTATCGCTTCATGCAGCAGGCGGCGATCAATCAGTCAGCCGCCATCTCCTGCACCTCCCGCTCCGGCTGAGTTAGCCCGGGCGTCGTCGAGCCGCGCAGCTCCGCTTCCAGAGCCGCCAGTTGTGCGTCAATGTCTTCCGCTGCTTTGCGTTTGCGGATAACTTCTTCGCGGTAACGTCGCAAGAAATAATCGATGGTCTCGACGCGAATCCTGATCGAGCCAGACGGCTTGTTCTCGTCGAGATCCTTAAAGCAGAAATACGGTGTTCCGGACTGTTCGATAATGCCCTCGACCACACCATAGATCGGCGCGTCGTGCCCGCACTTGAAGCTCGATATCTCCAGCGCCACCAGGTTGGGATGCCGCGCCGTAAACTTTGCCGCCCACACTTTATGGTTCGTGCTGCAGGAGTACGAGTTCTTCCACGCGTCGGTGATATCAAGCGGGTGACTGATCACCCCGGCCCGAACTTCTTCGCCGAACAAGCGCTCCAGCAGGTCTTCGTCGAGCGGCAACGTGTTCTGCGAGAAGATGGGATAGCCCAGCTTCTGGAACTCTTCCATGATCTCGTGATTCAATCCCGGATCGTGGTGATAGGGCCGCCCCAGCATGACGATGCCGATACGGTCTTCGCGTTCCAACTGGTCCATCACCTCACGAGCTCGCCTCCGAATGCTGCTCTCGTAGTCGGCCAGCGCCTTGTAGCCCACCTCAACCGCTCGGTCATTCTCATCCTGTGACAACCCGAGAATCGGCTGCCATGCCTGCAACATCTGGTGAGCGAACAGCTTGCGATCCGCAAAGTTCAGTACCGGATCCACATATTTGACGTTGTGCTCGGCAAAGACGTCGTTCTCTTTCGTGAATGCGGCCTTCACCGTTTCTGGTGTCGCGGTGACAGTCGGACATGCGTTTGTGCCCACAATCTTGACCAGCGGCGATGTCAGCACGTCGTACATCGGGAAGAAGATTACGTCGAGCGGTTTCTTCCGGTGCTTTTCCTGAATCAGGTTGTAGACGTGCGAAATGCCAATCTTCGCCGGGAAGCAGGGATCGATCGCGCCCCGGCTCGCTCCTGCCCGATAGAGCTCCGAACTCGTGTAGTCAGAGTAGACGATGTTCTCAGGTTGCACACCCAGGCTTTCCAGATATCCGTTGAAAAGTGGGGCATAGGTGTAGATGTTTAGCACGCGGGGAATGCCCACGCGCAGTTTCTTGCGCTTCTCCATAAGCGGAATGCGTTCTTTAGCAGCCTTATTCCAGAATTTCGCAGACGGAATCGGGTCGGCCACGTTCTTCGCATTCACCGGACGAAAGACCTCGCGAGCGGCGAAGTCCACGAAGTTGGGATATTTCCCCTTGATCTCGTCGAGACCGGCCTTGATGTCCTTCATGTCGTTGACGTCTTCGACCTGACCCTTTTCGCAGGTAGAGATGATCAGGCGTTGCTCGCCATGCATGAGCGGAACCTTGGTGACTTTCTTTATGGGGATAAAGCTCATGTCGTCCGTAGGCGCGGTTCTTATATCGATAAAGGTGCGCAGACAATCGTTCTTGCAGAAATGGCAGCGCGTCTCCTCGTTTCGGGTCGTGCGATAGTTGATTTTCCGCACAGCATCCAACCCGATAAATGTGCTCTGCTGGCCATTGCGCCAAAGACGCAGAGACTCTGCCGCCGCGCCAATCGCGCCCGATTCGCCGCAGAACTCGTGAACAATGATCTCGGGTTTCTTACCGGTAGCGCGGAAGCTGTTCTGAATGAAATCCACTTCAGCTTTCACCACAGCCATGTTGTTCTGCGTCCCGCCCTGTAACACGAAACGCGTACCCAGGGCGGCGAGATTCGGGATGCTCGCAACATAGAGAAAAACGTTCTTCGGCAGGACGTTTGCCAGCCCGGCAAGAATCTCCTCTGCCCTCCAGCCTTGCCGCTGGAAGTTCACGATGTCCGACTGCATGAACACTGCGCAACCATAGCCAAATACCGGCATCGACTGAGCGGAGAAGGCAAGATCGGCGTATTGTTCCACTCCCAACCCGAATCCCTCGGCTGTCGATTGCAGAAAATATCCATTTCCCGCCGAGCACTGCGTGTTCAGCTTGAAATCTTTGACTCGGCCGTTGTGCAGGATGATGATTTTGATGTCTTGTCCACCCACGTCGACAATGACGTGCGGATCCTCGTAAAACTTCAGCGCCGATTCCGTATGCGCCACAGTCTCGACCAGGGCCACGTCCGCGTGCAAAACATCTTTCAGAATGTCCTTGGCGTAGCCGGTAGTGGCCACTCCCAGCACTTCGAGCTTCGCGTTCTGCGCTTCGACTTGTCCGCGCAGATTCTCGAACATCTCGATCGTGTCTTGGATCGGATTTCCATTCGACAGCTGGTAAGCCTTGCAAAGGATGTCGCCTCGTTCGTCCAGCAGAACGGCTTTGGTTGAAGTCGATCCGCCATCAATGCCGATGAAGCCGCCGACCGTTTGACCCTTCTGGAACGTCGCGGGCGTAAACTTCTTTTTTCGGTATGCTTCTTTAAATCCGTCCAGCTCTCCGTCTTTAGAAACCAAACCCTTCGCCCCAGATTTCGCTTTTTCCTCCTGCCGGCCGAACTCGATGTAATAAACCAGCTTCTCGTAACCCCGGTAGCAGCCGACGCAATCGTCTTCGCTTTTGCCGAATTCGATTGCCCCGAGGGCCGCGAAGTACTGAGCGTTGTTCGGAACCTTGATCAGATCTTCCGGTTTTGCGCCGTCCGGGACAGCGACTTTCCGCTCCTGCCACATGCGCGGAATGTTGGCCTGCCACGCCTCGCGCATTCCCTTGATAAAGCTGTTCGGCCCGCCCAACAAGAGAACGTGTGGCCGCAGCGTGTGCCCGCGCGTCAGAACGCTCAGATTCTGCAGCACGATTGCTTCAAAAAGCGAAGCCATCAATTCATCCGACGGCGTCCCAACTTTTTGCAGGCCGTTGATGTCGGTCTCCGCGAACACGCCGCACTTGCCGGCGACTTTATGCAGCTTGATCCCGTGATAGCCCTGCATCGCCAGCTCGGCTACCGGAATTTTCAACTTCGCATTGATTTTGTCGATGACCGCTCCGGTGCCGCCGGCGCACTTATCGTTCATCGAGGGGATTTTTTTCTTGCGTCCGGTTTCATCATCATCTTTGAAGACGATAATCTTCGCATCCTGCCCGCCCAACTCAATCACCGAATACACTTCGGGATGCAACTTCTCAACCGCCAGTGAAACAGCCGTAACCTCCTGCACAAACTTCGCGCCAATCTGCTCGGCAATCCCGCCGCCACCCGAGCCCGTCATGAACATGCGCGTATTGTGCGCGTTGATGCCGACCTCGGCCTCCATGCGACGCAGAAATTCCAATGTTTTTTCCGGCTGCTTGGTTTCGTGCCGCTGGTAGTCCTGCCAGAGGATCTCGTCCGTAGCGGAGTCGACCACCGTCGCCTTCACCGTGGTAGAACCAACGTCGAGACCTACCAGGAATTTAGTGTGGTGGTCGTGAGGTTTTTGAAAAGGAGCCGCCGCGATCTGAAACAACTGGGGCGGTTTGGGTTCGTGTCCGGCAAGATGGTCGTGCATGCAATTCTCCGATCAGACTTCGAAAAAAGAAGTACCGCAAGCAAAAAATGAGAACGATCAAGGACCGGCAACGCTCATTCCGTCACCGGCCCCGATCTCTACGCCGCGTCGGGAAGTGCAATCCCAGGGACGCGGGCGCGACGCCACAGCCTGCTGCTTTTGTCCATGCGGTCGTTCACATGCAGAATGAACTGGGCCGCGGTTCCGGTAATCCCTTCGCGGTGCGGTACGTGATAGAAAGGCCGCTTGAGTTCGGGATGCTCCGCAATGTATTCCCGGATCTCGTCCAGGCTTTTCCCGGTGGACTTCAGGCACTGTTCGAACTCGGTCTTGGCCTTTACCTTGGCCTCACCCAGCGCCATCTGTACGCGGCTGTGCGCGTTGACCTCTCCTTCGCCGGAGGTTTCGATCGGAAGGAAGATCATGTCCTTGAACTTGTTGATGACTGCCGATTGCACGCCATCCGATTGCGAAGACGGCATGCACCCGAACGGTTTGAGCGCCAGCACCATGTGGCAGAGACGGTGCACCGTGTAGTAGACGTTCTTTCCGACTTCAAGATGGCCTTCTCCGCCGCGCGCAAACTGGTTGTAGAAAGGATGCGCCATTTCGGCCAACTCTGTTTGCGGGACTAAATGATGCGTGATCCCGCCGAGATTCTTGATCGTCCGGTGATACAGTCCGTTCCACATCCACTCGCCGATGCCGAGACCAATCAGCTTCTTGCGCAATCCCAGATCATTGGCCAGGTGCTTTTTCACTTCCCACCATTGCGGATTTCGATGTGGACGATTCGCCGGCCACTTCGCTTTGGCGTGAGCTTTCGCTTGATACAGCAAATACGCCACCCACGTCGCGATCGGCTCAACCAACACCTGCGCGCCTTCTCTCTCCAGGAAATCGAACATGTGGAAATTTCCATCGCCTTCGGTGATCTGCGCCCAGAACTCACCCGTGATCTTCACCACTGGTTTCACCTTGGTGCGATCCACTTCGATGCTGTCCATCTTCTCGCGAGCCGCGGCTAGTGCGTTGAGATAGTCTTCGCCGCGTAGATGCTCATTCATTTTGCCAAACACATTGAATGTGTTGCGCAGGATCTTGTTGCTCTTAAATTTCGGCTTGGCCCAGTTCGGAGCGAGTTGCTCGATCTCAAACGAGTCCCGATTCCTGAGGTCTTCGCAAAGCCCGTCCACAGTTTCGCGAAACACGCGATCCGTCTCGCCCTTGGTCACCTCAAATGGGCGAATCTGGTAGATCAGATCGTTGAACACATCGCCCAGGTGCATGGCATTGAGCATGCCGAATCCGAAGTCGACGGTGAACTTTAACCCCGGCTCGCCGGACGCGGCCTTGATTCCATCGCTGTCTTTAAACAGAAGGACACGGAAGCCATCGAAGCCGGCATTCTTCAGCGCGAACCGGTACTCGGCCTCGTACATACCGAAGCGGCACGGGCCGCACGAACCTGCCGTGAAGAAGACGTAATTGTCCAGAATGTCTTTGCGAGGAATGCCTTCCTTCTCCAGGAACTGGAGATACTGCACCAGATTTCCTACCGTGAAATACGTTGGGTTGCACTGCCCATTGTTGCCGAACTCCTTGCCGGTCTGGAATGCAGGAACGTCCGGCACCGGCAACTTCTCACAGCGGTAGCCACAGCCCTGGAACACCGCGCGAATCAGATCTTCGTGCTTCCAGGTAAATCCGCCGAACAGAATCGTCACTTTGCTGCGTTCTTCGGCAGTAAATGCGCGCTCCACAGGCCGGTGAAAGTGCGACGGTTGATCGAGTCCGGCGATCTTCCGGAGGCGCATGCGTTCCGTCTCCAATCGTTTCTTGATTTCCGAGTCATTCTCAATCTGGACAAAATTCGTAGCCATTAGATCCTCCGGAATTGTGTGGAATTTTACGAGCGGGACTAAACGTGACTATCAGATGGGGGCTTGACCGCCGCCGATTAATAATGTTCGCAGGCAGGACGCAACACACACTGGGATGCGAGGACATCCCTATCACTACCGACTTGCTAATCAACAGCATCCGAACTCCAAAACGTGGCTAGGAGGTTCGAAGTCTTGCACCGGCGGAACCGCTGCTGGCGAATCCCGGGGGCGCCGGATTTGGCAAACAACCGCGTTTGAGACCCAGATACTTCAGTAACCAGTCGCCTGGACTTTTTCCCGCATCGCAGCCGCGAACACAGTGAAACTGATCTTGCACACTTTTCTATCAAAAACTCTGCTCCAGTTCAAGTCAGTTGGCGCCAACGCCACCCTCACCAGCAGGCCGGCACCAACCATTTCACCGCTACGTCGGGTCGTGCCCGCGGCGATCGTCAAAAGCGTTGCGCTCTCGCGGCCGACTCGACGTCGCCGACCGAACGGTTTACGCTGTAATCCTGGTGATCGATCGTCAGGGCCTTCTTGCCATAGAGGCGGACCTGGACAAAAGTCACATCCCTTTGCGGCAGCCAGAAACTATCAATCTTCTGGTACTGACGCACAAAGTCGGCCTGTTCTATCCAGAAAGAAAGCTTCTTTGCCGGATGGCCTTCGATCCGGACAACCGCATAGTCTTCAACGTCGATCCATATCTTGCCTTCAAACAAATACTTGTCTCTCCGTTTTGGGATTGCCCGCGCGACCAAGCAGTGGTAAGGCCCCACCTGTTGCTCGCCGAGCGGCTCCAGGTTGTAGTTTGTCGGGGAAATGGCGCTGTCGTGATGCTGCTTACCAGCTGCTGTTTCGATCTCGCTGGCGATTAACGGATTCAGCGCCAGCCGTCGAACCAGTCCCGACCCCTTCTCGGAAGAGACCACAAACGTTTTCTTGTCCGGTGCACGGTACTCCATCCGCCCGACTTCCTCGGCATGCACCTTCCCGCTCAAATCAACCACTTGATACGTTCTGAGGGCGGTATATTCCAACAAAGTCGCACTCCGAAGCGCGTTGTGGGCCAGTAATTCATCGAAAATCTGGCTTTCCGTCACGCCCGGTCCCAAGGGCTCGAGAGGGGCTGTAAGTTCCGTCTGGCTCTGTTGATCAATCTGCGCATTCGCGCTTAACGCAAACGATGTCATTGCCAGAAACGCGGCCTCGACAAAAAAGAGATTGATTTTGGTGTTCGCCGGTGCCGTACCTCCCCGCATGTCGCTCCTCCTTTTCAATCCTCGAAGCTGCGCACACCACCCTGGAATCGGTTCTTGGCATTGGTCCACAGCCACTTGATCACCCGGGCATCGTTGTAGCAGTACGCCAGGTTATGGTTCAGAGTTGAGAAGCAGTGTTGCTGGCAGGTAGATTTCATGGCGGACAATTGCTTCTGATCGAACTTCGGCTGATCGATGTTTCCCCAGTCGAAAGTTGCTCCATACATCGGGAAACAGGGAGCCACGGTGCCGTCGGTGCGGATGATCACATTATTCTGACCCGCACGGCAGTTCCATTCCGCAAAATGAAGTTCGCCATCCGGCTCCTGCACAATCCCAGGCATCAAGGCGAGCAGTTCTGCCTGGTGTCCGTTCCCCTTCGTGCCGTCGCCGTTCCAGCCATACTCTTTCAAATCGAGCCCGGAAGACATGCGCACAAAGGCCTTGATCTCTTGCAGGCGTTGCACCGAATTCACCATCTGGTAGCCAGCTTTGTTCTTCTCAATCAGCCAATCGACCAAGGAGTCGATCTCCCGCCAATCTTCTGGGCGGATGTAGGTTGGGTTGTCGTAAAGATGCTTGAAGTGGTCGTCCTGTTCGAGCATCGGCGTTTCATTAATGTGATAGTCGGTAGCGATGCGATGGTCGTGGGCGTATTCAGTCAGCTTTCTGACATCCTCCAGGTTGTTGCGGCAAATGTTGATATTGAAAAAGACCAGGTATCGGTGCGCGTATTGCTTGCGCAGGATGTGTTCCAAATTGGCCTGTGAGGGAACGAACGCTTTGGGCAAGCTGGGCTGCAGATCCCATGAGTCCAGCGCGAAATTAAATACAGCTACACCAGCATCGCCCAATCGGTCTGCGACATCGGGTCGAAGCAAACGGCCATTGGTCGCGATATAGACCCAGAAGCCTTTCTTCGCCGCGTAATAGACAACTTTATGGATGAAATCTGGCCGCAGCAGCGGCTCGCCGCCCATCAGCGCCAGCACTCGGCAGCCGTTGTCGTGCAGCCAATCAATCGATCGCCGGGCGACGTCTTCAGTCATACCCTTGACCTTGTTGTTGTAGGACCAACAGTACCAACAATCTAAATTGCACTTGTACTCGACAAACAAATAGGCAGTGATGGGGTGAAACTCACCCGGCAACACTCGCGAGCGGACGTAGGGCGCGAGCCATCCGCGCGAGTAGCGGAAGACATCCTTCGCGCCCCACTTCCGCTTCTCCGGGGGAGTTTCAGGACCGGGGTCATCCAGGCGTTCCCGGAATTGGGGGAAGACCGGCTCCGGGAGGCTTAGCCCCATCGCTTCGGCCGGCGCCGGTGGGCGCTGGGTTGAATTCATTAGGAGGTCGTGGATTGCTACGTCGATGCGGAACTTGGCGGCTGCAGCCATCGCTAATCACCCTTCGCAGCGTTTGACCCGGAAGCGGCTCTTCCGCAGGCCAGTTAGTATCAAAAAATGTGAGATGCTGGCCGCTTTCTTAGGTTGCAGTGAAAGTTAGGTGACCCGCTACTGGCTCCTTCCAACTTCACTGCGCGTCTGCTTTCGGGTCGAGACACATGCAAGACAACTGCCAAAGTGATCGCGAACACCACCTCTATTCGAAGAGGTTGAGCGAATGCAGGTCGCGGAGAGTAAAGCACACGCCAGCGGGTTCGGATTGTCGAACGCTTCGACGCGCGTTTCGACAAGTGTCGAGCCTTACGACACTTGCCGAGGTTCCCTTCTTACTGCCTGCTTTGAGACGACAGTAGTTTGAGGTCGTCAGCTCGGTATTCTCCCTCCGCTTAGCGTGCGCTTTTTCTTCGAGCCAGTGGCTTCCGGGCTCACCGACTGAGCCAATTGTCGACAAGTGTCAAGTGTCACCGGACGCCTTCGACACCTACCGACGCCATCCTTTTCTGATCCTCTCTTCCTCACTAGATCCAGCGATTTACGGAACGCCGATAGCGCATCGCTTTTGGCCGCTCAGTTGCCTTCATGGAGGTTGGCCCTTGAATACTCACGGAAGGCTCTGTGATTTACAGGAGCAACACAAAATGAAGTGGTGTGTCCTTGCACTCGTGCTCTGCCTTTGCGGATCGGGGCCGTCTAATGCTCAGGAGCGGCCGACTCTGCTGCCTGACGCCCCCAGGCCACAGCCAGGAATTATTGTTGGCACTGTAATCGACGTAAACAACGACCCCGTTCCGGGCGCCACCGTCGTTTTGCAAGGCCCCGCTCTCAGCCCCTCACGGTCGATTATGTCGAACGAGAATGGATTCTTTCAGTTCACCGACGTCGACCCGGGCACTTATCAGGTAACTGTCGGCGCCGAGGGATTTGCAAACTGGGCCTCGCCCGCCATCATTGTCAGGCCCGGCCAGTACGCGATTCTGACGGGTAGCAAACTCCACATCGCAGAGGCACTCACCACAATCACAGTCGCGTCTCCTTCCACTTCCCAAAAAGAGGTTGCCGCCCAGCAGCTCAAGGTGGAGGAGCAGCAGCGCATCTTCGGCTTTATTCCCAACTTTCTCGTGCAATATGATGGAAACGCCGCACCCCTCACGGCGAAGATGAAGTTCCAACTCGCCGCCAAGGTTGCATTCGATCCCGTGACCCTGGTCGGCGTGGGTGTGTTTGCTGCGGCCAACCAGGCAGGAAACACACCCAACTACCGCCAGGGGTTAATTGGTTACAGTGAGCGCTATGGCGCTGCCTATGCGAATGGGTTCACCGACATCATGATTGGAGGAGCCCTCTTACCATCCCTTCTGCACCAGGACCCCCGCTATTACTACCAAGGCACGGGCACCAACAAGTCTCGCGCTCTGCATGCGCTCACCAGCCCATTCGTCTGCAAAGGAGACAACGGTCTGTGGCAGCCGAACTATTCGACCATGGGCGGCGATCTGGCCGCGGCTGCCCTCTCGAATGCATACTATCCGGCGTCGAATCGCGGCGTCGGGTTGTTCTTGAGCCAATTCTTTATTGATACCGGACAACGAGCGGCCGCCAACGTGGCACAGGAGTTCATCCTGCGCCGCCTCACCAAAGCCAAGAACCCAAAGTGAGCCTTCCACAGCGGTGTCCAAATCAATGGCGTCTTTGCAAAGATAGACTCCGAGCTTCATCGGGTTTTCTTCGAGACACGAGCCACCAACTCGTCCAGTCTCGAAAGCAGCAGCCTCAGGATGGGCGACTGGTTTGACTTTCTGTAGCCGAGGACCAGATCGACAGTTGGGGTATATCCCTTCAGAGGGCGACTCGTGACAGACGAAGGGAGAAAGTTCTGCGCGTAAGCAGGTAGCAGCCCCACGCCCCGCGTCGACACGATTAAGGATAGTCCCATGGTGACGTGGTCCGCCTCGTGAGCGGGCCGGACATCGATTCCGGACCGCTTCAGATAATTGTCGATGACCCCGCGCAGTACTGGAGCCGTGCCCGAAACAATCACGAATGTCTCGCCTACTAGGTCCCTCGGACTAATGGCCTCGAGCGTAGCGAGGTGGTGGTCACTAGGCAAGATCACCATCAAAGGCTCCTTCACGAGAAGACGGAACGCCAACCCTGGCATCCCTTTTTCCCGTCGAAGAAAAGCCGCATCGATTTTTCCTTTTGAAAGACCGTCCGCCAGCAGCGGGGAGTATTGACTCGATATCATCACATCGATGTTAGGAAGTTCGTCGCGCAAGATCCGCATGGCTTCAGGCATCCACGTCAACTCGTGGCCGGTCAGAAAACCCATGGTGAAGCATGGCTTGGCGGGATGAGCGACCCGGCGCGCAGCCTCAGCGGCCGCGTCAACCTGCGATAGCACCGCGCGGGCGTGTTCGAGAAAGGCCAGACCCGCCGGTGTCAGGTCGATGCCGCGAGCTCTTCGAGTCAGGAGTTGCGCGCCCACCTGGGCCTCAAGATCTCGAATCTGCCGACTTAGGGAAGGTTGTGACGTATGCAGCCTTTGCTCTGCTGCCACTGTCAGGCTTCCTGCCTCGGCAACTGCGACGAAATAGCGAAGATGTCGTAATTCCATTCCCCACTCCCATGCTTGCGAGGCATCGCTACCAGCTTAGCAAAACATCACAGCAAGTTGTGAAACGTATGCGACCGAACGGTCGCGTCAGCATCCAACAACCAAACGGGGAATGGCACGACGACACGTTTGTCGCGGCTCCTACGAGGCTCTTCGCAATATAGAAAATAACGTGAACTACAAGGCTGCATGAAGAATGGGCAGGAATCCAAAGAGAGGCTTGTGCCAATGACATCGCAGAAATTATCAGTGAAGGTGGCAATCAATTCGTGGCGACTCGTCGTGGAGAGAGCCAACAAAACATTTTCAAGTCTTACAGACGAGGAACTCTTGAAAGAGGTCGCACCTGGGCGGAACCGTGTGATCTATCTATTTGGACACCTTACCGGCATTCACGACGCCATGTTCCCGATTCTCGGTCTAGGAGAGCGACTGCACCCTGAACTCGACGCAATCTTCGTCTCCAGTCCTGACAAGACGGAGGCACAGTTGCCCCCAGCGGCGGAGCTGAGAAAATATTGGGACGATGTGAACGCTAAACTGCTCTCGCAGTTTGCAAGTCTTTCCGCGGACGAATGGTTGCAGCGGCACTACGCAATGTCCGAGGAAGATTATGCCAAAGACCCGACTCGGAACCGATTGGCTGTTCTCCTGAGTCGAACCAACCACATGTCCTACCACTTGGGACAGATAACTCTAGCGCTCAAATAGCGGACTGTGGGTTGCCTGGCTGGGACCGAATCGAAATACCTCACGTGTGATGAGAAGACCTCTAGCTTCCCGCGAACGCGATGAGGTTTCCGTCCGGATCTTGTACGATGAACGTGCGGGCGCCCCACGGTTCCGTTCTCAATGTCTGGTGGAACGCTACTCTCGCCCTCTGAAACTCCAGGAAGAGCGGCTTGGCATCGTCGAGCGTAAGCGTCGAAGAAACAGCATCGGCTTCAGGAAACGGCGATTCCTGGAGATGCCGTCGACGAGACCCATTCCGCGTGGACACTGGAGTTCGTCGGGGTGTCCGGCAACATCTGCACTGTGAACTGGCGCGCATTACGGAAATGGAACGAGTCGCGTGTGGGGCTGGAGCATCATTACGACTACCAGCAACGTGGTGACCCACTGAGCGACGCCGACCTTACGTCCAATGTGCTTGAGGCTTCCACAGGTTTTCACAAGTCGTCGTGAATATCCCATGGGGTGCATTCAAAACCGGGCGCGGGCGGTCGACAATGGCTAATTCTGGTCGCTGGCCGCATATCAAATGCGACCTGGGACCGCTCGGTCTCATCGAAAGTCTTGTATTGTGCGTTCAGCGACCGTATTATCGGCGACTTGGTATTGCCAGGAGTGGCAACGTGCGCAAAGGCGAGCAAACGCGGCAAGACATTATTCGTAAGGCAGCGCCAATCTTCAATCAAAAAGGATACGACGGCGCTGCACTTTCCGATCTCATGCGAGCCACCGGTCTCGAAAAAGGCGGGATTTACAGGCACTTTGAGAGCAAAGAAGAACTTGCGGGAGATGCATTCGACCACGCTTGGAAAGTTGCAATGGATGCACGCTTCGAAGGAACAGAGGAGATCCCGAATAGCGTCGATCGTCTCAAACAAATCGTGCGAAACTTTCGCGATCGACGCACGGGACTGGTGCCGGGAGGCTGCCCGCTACTGAACACGGCTATCGATTCTGACGATGGCAATCCTCAGCTGCGAGCCAAAGCCCGTCAGGCTCTCGGTTCCCTGCTCGATCGTCTGCAATCGATTGCCGAGGACGGGCAACGACGAGGCGAGGTGCGTCGCGATGTCGATTCGGCGAAATTGGCCACCTTAATTGCAAGTACGCTGGAAGGCAGCATAATGGTGAGCCGTCTACAGAGGAAGGACGAGCCTCGTGACCTTGCCGTCCGTCATCTGGAGGAATACCTCGAAACCAAGGTTCGTTCGCGGAAATCGAAGGCCGGAGCCGCCAAGTCATGAGTACTCACGAAATTCCCTCTCAAGCGGACTTTAGGAAACGAGCAAGAACGAACGACGTTCCAATCGCGCGTCTGATTGGATTTCAGACGAAAGACATTGCGAACGGACGGGCGACGGTTGTCTTGGCAGCCGGACCACAGCATGCAAATCCGATGGGAACGTTGCACGGAGGGGTTCTTTGCGACATAGCGGACGCGGCTATGGGAATCGCGTTCGCAAGCACTCTCGCTCCGGAGGAATCCTTCACTACGGTGGAACTGAAAATCAATTTCTTTCGACCCGTCTGGCAGGCGCAACTCAAAGCGGAAGGATCGGTCGTACGGCGGGGCCAGACGATCGGCTACGTGGAGTGCACCATAACCGACGAGGAGAATCGATTGGTCGCAAAAGCAGCTTCCACGTGTATGGTTCTTCGCGACCAGAAGGCCGCAGGACGGTGATCTTCTTACATTGTCTCCTGCTTCCTTGATATAGCAAACTCTGCTCAGAGAACAGCTGCCTCAGCTTAGCCCTCAATAATTCATCTCCTTCGTTCGAACTCGCCGAACCAAATTTATCTCGTTGTCGATGCGACCGATCGGTCTCATCGGTCATCTGATTGGATTAAGGTTGAGGAGAATCACAAATGACTCTGGCCCGCCACAGATCGCGACTGGTGAGACCGTAATTTCACCACAATGAAAAAAACGCATTGCTCGAGATGCAGAAAGTAAAGGGAGATTCAAATGGCGACAACATATAAGGCGGTTGAAGTCTCGGCGCCGGGCATCCTTCGGGTTGTCGAACGAACAATTCCTGAACCCGGGCTGGGCCAAGTTCGGATTCGGGTGGAAGCATGTGGCGTCTGTCACACTGATGCGGCCACGGTCACTGGCATCTACCCCGGCCTGAGTCTGCCACGTGTTCCTGGACACGAAGTGATTGGCCGCATTGAGGCTCTGGGTAGCGGAGCGTCCAGATGGAAAATCGGTCAAAGGGTTGGTGTCGGCCTCATCGCTGGGGAAGACGGGGTCTGCGAACCGTGCCGCCGCGGAGACACGGTGAATTGTCAGAACCCGGTGGTATCGGGGGTAAGCGTGGATGGTGGGTATGCGGAAGTGATGATCGCCGAGGCGCGCGGCATCAGTTCTGTTCCGGACGAACTCACATCCG
>Ga0307476_10000674_pt1 | contig 24574 bp, 19 predicted proteins | sample atmos_gasesECM2C_2_FD_203314 | JGI IMG/M metagenome (GOLD analysis project Ga0307476, IMG submission 203314) | Hardwood forest soil microbial communities from Morgan-Monroe State Forest, Indiana, United States - atmos_gasesECM2C_05 | ecosystem: Environmental > Terrestrial > Soil > Temperate...
CGTCGCCGCCGGCTACGGCGCGGCCGCTGATGCGGACGGTGATGGAGGCGCCGTCTTTGCGTTTCCAGCGGACTTCGAAGCCGTCCATGCGTCCGGTGCGGCGGAATTCGTCGACCAGGCGGGTGTGCTCGGCGGGATCGACGAAGACGTCTTTTTGGGGATCGAGAGAAAGTACTTCGAGAGCGGAGTTATAGCCAAGCATTCCGATGAGAGCGGGGTTGACGTCGAGGAAATGGCCTTCGAGGCTGGAGCGATAAATTCCGTAGACGGCGGTTTGCACCAGGGAGCGGTAGCGGACTTCGGAGCGGCGTAGAGCCTGCTCGTTACGTTTGCGGTCGATGGCGGCGGCTAGTTGCTGCGAGATGAGAGTGAGGACATCTTTATCGCGCTCACGGAAGTGGGTGTTCTTGGAATAGCTTTTCAGGACGACTGCGCCCAGGGTGCGATGGTTGACCTTGAGCGGTACGCCCAGCCAGTGGAGCGGAATGGGAGCGTTGAGTTCGATTTTTCCGCGCTGCTGCATTTGTTGCGCGAGCTGGGGAGTGCAGAGCAAGGGCTCGCCGGTGCGCAGTACGTACTCGGCGAGGCCGCGCCCGAGTTTTGCCGGTGGGGGAGCAGAATCCTGCTCGTCGACGAAGTAGGGGAAGCTGAGCATCTGCGATTCGGGATCGTGGATGGCAATGGAGAAGTTGCGGGCGCACATGAGTTCGTCGACGATGCCGTGGATGGCGGCGAAGAACTGCTGGAGGTCCTGGGTGGCGCTGGCTTTTTCTGCAATGCGATAGAGAGCGGAGCTGAGAGCTTCGGCGCGCTTGCGCTCGGAGATGTCGCGATAGATGGCGTAGAAGGCGACGGTCTGGCCGTCGATGATGAGGGGAGCGGAGGAAACGGAAACGTCGAGCAGGGAGCCGTCCTTACAGCGGCGCTGGGTTTCGAGGGTGATGTGCTCACCTCGCTCGAGGCATTGGGCGATCCATTTGGCTTCAGCGGCGCGCTCGGCGGGAAAAATGAGCTGGTCGACGGACTTGCCGAGGATCTGCGCGGCGGAGTAGCCGAACATGCGCTGAAACTCCTGATTAAGGCACTGCGTGCGGAAGGCAGCATCCGTGATGATGAGAGGGTCGGGCGAGTTTTGAAAGAGCTGTTCGAGATACTGGCGGCGGATGCTGAGGGTTTCTTCAGAAGTAGTTTTCGTGGAATTCTTTTGTTTGGAATTTGTTTTTCCAGAATCTTCTACAGGATTCCAAGAAAGGGAGGACGACTCTTTGACGGGGTTGGTGGTTGCAGGTGGAACGAACGAAGGTGTGGCTCCGCGCTCGAGCGCCTGGCGCAAACGCTTGGCACGCACGAGTTCCCGTGACTGAGGCACACGGGTGACACGATCGCCCATCTGGAAGATCCCCCTCTAGAACCCAGCCATGGGCATGGTAGAACGAGGGAGGGTTACTCGAAAGTTACGCTAGTAATTGGAATGAATCAGGTTTCAGAGTTTTAAGGTTTCAAAATTCAGGGTTCCGTTGAAACGCGCGAGGCCTTGAAACCTGGTGCCGTCCCTTCGGGGACTCAGTTCTGTCCCTACGCCTTACCCCGCACTTACGTGCGGGGCTAATGAATGCCGTCGCTTTGCGACTGACGACTCAGGCCGGTGCCGGGTGCGAGATTCGGCTCGCTGCGCTCGGCTGGACAGCCGAGGCGGGTGCTCCCTACGTTAGATCAGGCTTTGCTGGCTAGCATTTCGCAGACTCGGCGGATTATCTGGCGCTGGTTGTCGTTTAGGGTCAGGAATTCGAAACCGTATCGGAGACCCTGGCGGTAACGGACAATCGCTCGGACTTTGAGTGGATAGGGACTTAGGGGCAGGGGGATTTCGAGGGAAACGATTTCGCCGGTTTCGAGTTCACCGGTGAGGGTGGCGCCGATGCCGTCCTGGCCGAGTTCGGTGGAGCGTCCCCAGCAGGAGCGGAATTCTGCATCCTGGAACATGCGGACCTGCATCCGGACATCGAGAGTAAAGCGCGGAAAACGGCGAGCATGGGCCCCGGCGGGCGCGGCCGGCTTACTGGAATCGAGTTTTTTGCCCGGAGCTGGCATAAGTCAGTGGTCAGGGGCCAGTGGTCAGGGGTCAGTTAGGAAAGTTCGTTTCTGGCCGCTGATCAGTGATCACTCTTCATTTTTCCGTTGCCATTGTTCAGGTCTTTGGTCCCTCGGGGCTAAAGCCCGTCCTTATTTTGCCCTTTACGGCTTTTGCGATTTTACTGGCCACTGATCACTGATCACTGGCCACTGATCTCCAGCCACTGCTTAGTTTCCGTGTAACAGGTAGCCCGGCTCGAGCGGGAGTTTGCCGGCTAGCTTGACTACCGCTACGCTGCTGTTGATTGAGTACACGTCCACGATACCGACGGCACCGGGGATGGAGGCCACCCGGTTGACGAGATCGTCGTCGGAGGTGACGAGCACGAAAGGCGGATGGCTGGGGTGCGCCTGATTGGAGGTGACGATGAGGCCGGCGACCTCGCTCTGGGACATGCCATAAACCTTTTCGAGGACAACTTTCATTTCCGGTGAAGACGGAGCGCGCATGACGACGGTGACAGATTTGCCATCGGGCCAGCGGCTGGTCTCGGCTTTGCAGACCTTGACCAGATCAGAGAGAGTGATGGCGTTGCCGGCATTGGCTTTGTTCGAAACCACGGCGAGGTCCCGCGCTGAGGCCAGGGACGCAGTGATGAGAACGAATGTGGAAACTCGCAAAAAGCGTTGACAGAGCAATCTTGTTCTCCCGAAGACACAGACCTTTAGAGTGATTGTGCTGGAAGAGTGGGGCTTCATTAAAGGTAACTAAGGTCATGCGGCGGTGGGAGAAACGGACGCGGGTGCGGGGAGGAAAAAGGGGCGCGGCTTGGAGCCGCGCCCATGGTTGCTTGGACGATGATCAGCAGCCTATTTCTGCTTGCGCAGAGCGCCGTGCGATCGCACCAGCGGTCGCGGAGTAAACATTGACGACTTAGCCGCCGCCACCGACGGGTCGGCGGAATTTTGCAGCACGAGTACGCCAGTCGCAACCTGGCCGCTATTGTCGAATTCGATGAACGGGAAGGTTGTGCCATCCACGCTATAGAAGGTGAGACCAACCCCGCCGTTTAGTGTGTTGTTTGTGGCTGTGGTTGCGAGCCCGTAGCGTCCAGTTGCGTCAATGGCACCGAAGGTGCCGTCGAACACCTGCGGAGGAGTAATGGGGCTGCCACCTGGGTCGAAGTTCTCATCCACCAAGCCGCAGAACGTGGCGCTGCTGGAGTTGCAAGTTGTCGCGGTAGTGGAGAACTCGGCGATGTCATCCACTTCGACGCCATTCGTAAGGTTGTCGCCTGTGAGATTTAGCCCGTAGCCCTGCGGCGGGGTGAAAGACGTACTCGACTGCGGGCCGTAAGCGGCACCCGTCAGGATTCCGGCGTTGTCGATCTCCAGTAGGAGCAAGCCTCCACTCGAGGGATAGGCGGCGTACTGAGGCGTCGCGGATCCACCGATAAAGGTGTCGGCGAAATTCAGAGTGAATCGGCCGGGAATGATCGAGCTGGCATTGGAGTAGCTGCCGCTGAATGGAAATGGATTTGGAGAAGTGGTTCCTGCGTTGTTGTAGTCTTCGGAAGAGGCGGCAGTTATGCCACCGCTGCCGTCGGTAACCATGAAGCCCCCTGCCGCAAAGGGGACGCTCGACGCGCCCGCGAACGGGAGGAACCCGGACAAGGTGAAGGCCAAGGTCCCGGTGGGGACGGTGGCGCTGGTTTGGGAATATGCAGAGCCGGACAGGAACTCGATCCCATCCGTCTCAATAAACTTCAGGCGCGTGGAATCAATGGCGTACACATCGAAAGTGAGCGAGCCGAGGGCGGAACTCAGTACGGTCGCCGGCGTGCCCGACGGTCCCAGTGCCACGCCGCCGGTGAGTGCCGCGTTGGAGAAGGAGGTCGCCACGTTAGCGTCGTTGAAATCTTCCGCTCCGCTGCTGGCTGTGATGTTGCCGGTCTGGTCGAGGGTAAAGGCGCCCACGGTGGCCAGAGGGTTTCCGTTCCCGTCGGTGCCGGAAAAGCTGAAGGCGAAGGGACCGGCTATCGAGCTTTGCGTGAGACCGGACGTCTGAACGTCAAGTGTACCGCTGCCGCTGGCGTTGCCGTCGAATTGGGTGATGAGCCCATGCGAACTGTTTTGCAGGACGAAGTCGAAGGTCATATTGCTGGGGAACGGATTGTTGGCCATCCCAATTGTCATTTGTCCTCGGCCATCCACTCCGACCCGGTACTGGCCGTCGTTGTTGATAGAGGCGCCGAACACCGACGTATATTCCGGATCGACGATGTCAACGGTGCCACCGGTGATGCCGCCGCTGCCGCCTTTACCGTTGGCTGTGAAGGTGCCGACAATCGCAAACGGCACGCTGTTGGCGTCTGTTCCCGAGACCGAGAAAACGTAGGTGCCGCTCAGATTGCTATTGCTGAAGCTTCCGTTGGGAGGCGGTTGGGCGGGAGCGGTGCTGTTACTGCTGCAAGCGACTAGAAGTGAGAGCGTGGAGAGCGCGAGGAACAGGACGAGTGCGTTGCGGACTGACATAGACTGCCTCCGTGGGAGCGAATCGAACGTAGAGCTGGCTATCTTTAGTTTCGAGGTTAGCACAGGTGAATCCAGTTGCAAGAAACCCGAACCAAGGAAATAAGTAGCGCGAGTTAGAAGAAAAATGCGAGGGCGGCGCAAGGTACACATATCTTTACAGTCTGGTGTTGGGTGAGTGCGTGGGGGTGAGTTTCGGCATCCAAGACGAGACGGTGGGGACTTCGGTGCGGCGGGAGTTGTGATGGTGGACGCGGAGTTCCGGTAGCATGGTAGCTGAGGGGCGACTGCAGGGGTAGTCGAAAGAGGGGCCCATAGAAATGCCTTGAGAGGCTTCCAGTTGTGCAGGCAGGTATGGGGTCCCCTTCGGCTTCGCTCAGGGCAGACTTTCGACTGCGGTTGTGCTCCGCTTTCGCGGAGCACAACCTTCGCTCAGGATGACAGGCTGTTAGGGGATCATGATGGCGAGGATTTTGGATTGCTTGTTGGCATGGGCGCTGGTGATGGCGATGGGAGCGGCTGCGTCGGGGCAGACGGCGGCGGCGGCGGAGGACCAGACTTCTACCGGTCAGGCTTCCCGAGATCAGGCTTCTCCCGATAAGGCCGGGGGATTGGTGATTGAGCCGGAGGAATTGCCGGTAACGTATCCGCAGGCGCCTTATGGGGTGAAATTGTCTGGGCGGGGCGACTATGTTCCGACATTGCACTGGCGCCTGGAAAGCGGCGCGCTGCCGCCGGGGATCACGCTGGACGAAAGTGGCGAGCTGCGGGGAACGGCGGAACGCGCGGGTGAATTTCAGTTTGTGGTGGAGGCTCGGGATGGCGGCAAGCCGCAACAGGGTGCGCGGCGGGCGTTCGTGATTAAAGTGGTGGAGGCGATTACGCTGGTGTGGAAGGTTCCGGCGCACGTGACCGGGAACCGGATCGATGGCAGCGTGGCGGTTTCGAACACGACTCCGGACGACATGGATTTAACATTTGATGCGAAGGCGGTGGCGGAGAACGGGCGCGCCACGGAGATTGGGTATCAACACTTTTTGTTGAAGAAGGGCACGGTTGGAATGGCGTTGCCGTTTGGCGATACGCTGCCGCATGGCGGGTACGTGGTCTACGTCAATGTGGTCGGCGAGCTGGCGAAACGGAATGCGATTTACCGGCAAGGCATGCAGACGCCGGGGACGCTGCAGGTGGTGGTGGGACCTTAGCAGTGGTCAGTGATCAGTGACCAGATTTCGGTTTTCGGCGGCGGATTTGAGTGGCGGTACTTGGGTCACGTTGACTTGAGTTTGAGAGTTCTGGAAAAATAGCGGGTGGTTGGTATGTGGCGCTTGTTTGCGTCCGATTCTGGCCGCGACGCGGAGTTGCCAAGTTACGCATGGAGCTGTTGCTCAATCTCGCTTGGATGCTGCTGGCGCTGCCGGCTTGCTGGCTGTGGCGGCGGGACGCGGGATCGCGCACGGCGCGCGGAGTGAATGCGCTGCAGTGTGTGCTGGCTCTGGGATGTGTGCTGGTGCTGCTGTTCCCGGTGATCTCGGCTTCGGACGATCTGCATGCGATGCGGGCCGAGATGGAAGATTCCTCGATCAGCAAGCGCACGGTGCGGCAGGCTGGAAGCGAAAGGAATTCGGCCTGGGTGAACCGGCTGCAAGGGGCTCCGGCGGCGGTTGTGAGTGCGGTGCGGCTGGCGGCTCCGGAAGTTGGGCGGCTGGAAGTTTCGGTTCGACGTTTGGCTCCGCTGGTGCGGGCTTGCGTTTTTCAGGGCAGCCGGGCGCCACCTTTTTCCCTCCTTGGATAGTTCGCAGAATCATTCTGGATAGGTCCTGGTTCGCACACATCGTGGTTTGCACTTCGCTGATGGGTTGCAGCAATAAATCCGCGGCGACTGTTCCTTCGTCTTTAGGGAATCTTTACGAGGGAGGCCGGATACTTTCAGGGGCGCTGATTGGCAGCTGGAATTGTGACGGCAAGACTTGGCAAGCTACGTCTCTACGGAGAGTTCGGGGGAGTTTGAATTGGAGTGGGTGATGCGACGGAAATTGTGGAGGGGTTGCGGAACGCTGATGGTGCTGGGTGTGGGTCTGGCTGCGGGGCAGACTGCGCCGCCGGCGTCTCAAGCCTCGATGCCACAGGTTTTGACCTCCCAAGCTTTGACATGGGAACAGGTGAAAGACCGGCTGGAGCTGAGCAATCCTACGCTGCTGGCGGGGAAGTTGAATGTCAGCGAACTGCAGGCGCAGGAGATTACGGCGCATTTCCGGCCGAATCCGCAGTTGACGCTGCTGGCGGACCAGATCGATCCGTTTCCGGGCGGGCCGGCGCATGGGCCGTTTGCCTACTGGCTGCCTTCGGCCACGGTGAGTTATCTGCATGAGCGGGCGCACAAGCGGGAGTTGCGTACGGAGAGCGCGAAGCACGCGACGGCGGTTGGGGTTTCTCAGCAACAGGATCTGGAGAGAAATCTTCTGTTCAGTTTGCGGGGAGCGTTTGTGGGGACGCTGCAGGCTAAGGCCGTGCTGCAGTTCGCGAAGGACAATCTGGAATATTACGACCACGTGTTGAAGATCAGCCGTGACCGGTTTGAGGCGGGAGACATTGCACAGATCGATCTGGACCGGCTGGAGTTGCAGCGGGTGCAATATGAGTCGGATCTGCAGACGGCGGATGTGAACTTGCGGACGCAGAAGATTCAATTGCTCACGCTGTTGAACGATCGCACGCCGGTGGAGCAGTTCGATGTGGTGGGAGTGTTTGACTTCAGCGAGCAGATGGATGCGTTGGACTTTTACCGACAGATGGCGGTTGATAATCGTCCGGATTTGAAAGCGGCGGTGCAGTCGGTGGAGTTGGCGCAGTCGAACTATAAGCTGGCAGAGGCGAACGGATCGACGGATCCGACGTTCAGCTTCGATGTGGGGCGGAATCCGCCGATTGATGCTTATATTGGCTTCGATGTGAATTTCCCTTTGCGCATCTTTGACCGCAACCAGGGCGAGAAGCTGCGCACGAAGCTCGACATCACGCGCAATGAGAGGCTGCGGGATGCGGCGAAGGCGCAGGTGTTCAGCGACGTAGATTCGGCTTATGCGACGTTGAACAGCAATGTGATTCTGCTGCGGCCTTACAAGCAGAAATATCTGGCGCAGGCAATGCGGGTGCGGGACACGATTTTCTTTTCCTACCAGCACGGGGGAGCGTCGCTGCTGGATTTTCTGAATGCGGAGAGTGATTACCGCGCGGTCGAGTTGAACTATGTGAATCTGGTGGGATCGTATCTGACGGCTGCGGCGCAGTTGAATCTGGCCGTGGGGCGCGAGGTGGTGCAATGAGGATGGAATGGGGTGGGAGAGCAGCCCGGCCGGAGGGTGTCGTCCCCATCGGCGCGCTGCGCTTGCTCAGGGCAGGCTCTGAAGGGACTCTCTCAACTGGCTGCCTTTCCCCGGACTTACGTCCGGGGCTAATGAATTTCGTCGCTTCGCGACTCGGATTACGACGTTGGTTCGGAGTTGCGGTGGGTTTGGCTCTGGCTTGTCTACTTGTCGGCTGCAATAGCGGGAAGGAGAACGAGAAGGCTGAGGCTCCGCCTTCGGCGACTGTTGTGCCTGACTTGGACGCGAATAATTTCAAGGTGGACCACCCGGAGCAATTTCCGCTGGTGACGGCGGCTGAGCATAAAGCGGCGCCGCAGTTGAACGTTACCGGCGTGGTGCAGCCTGACATCAACCGTGCGGTGCCGGTGATCTCGCTGGCCTCCGGACGAGTGGTGGAGATCAAGGCCAGGCTGGGCGACACGGTGGAGAAAGGGCAGTTGCTGCTGAGGGTGCGGAGCAACGATGTGTCCGGAGCTTATGACACGTATCTGAAAGCGGCGAACGATGAACGGCTGGCTCGCTTGCAGCTGGAGCGAGCGCAGATTCTCTACGAAAAGGGAGCGATCGCCAGGAGCGCTCTGGAACAAGCGGAGGACACGGCAGGCGATGCCAAGGCCGACCTGAATGCCGCGACCGAACAGTTGAAGCTTCTGGGTATCGACAAGGACCATCCTTCTGGAATCGTCGATATCACTGCTCCCATCTCGGGCGTGATTACCGACCAGCAAGTGACTAACGCGGCGGGCGTGCAAGGGTTGTCCGGACCGAATCCCTTCACTATTTCTGATCTTTCTTATGTGTGGATCATTTGTGATGTTTTCGAGAATGATCTCGACTCGGTACGCGTCGGCGAGTCTGCGGACATCCGCTTGAATGCTTATCCCGGAAAGGTTTTGAAGGGGCGGGTCGACAATATTCTGCCGGTTCTCGATCCGAATCTTCGTACCGCGAAAGTTCGGCTGGAGGTGCAGAATCCGGGACTGATGCGGGTCGGCATGTTCGCGACGGCGACGTTTTATGGCGGGACTCCGGAGATGCATGTCGCGATTCCCGCCGCGGCGATTCTGCACTTGCATGATCGGGAGTGGGTTTATGCGCCGATCAAAGCCGGGCATTTCAAGCGGCTGGAAGTGGTGACCGGGGCAATGCTTCCCGGAAACCTGCAGGAGGTGGTTTCAGGGATCAAGCCGGGAGATCAGGTGGTGTCAAACGCTCTGGCACTGCAGAACACGGTGGAGCAATAGATGATTCGGCGTGTCGTCGATTTCGCTCTGACCAACCGGTTCCTGGTGCTGGCGCTGGCGTTGATTCTTTTTGCCGGGGGGATCGTTTCGTTCGAGCGGCTGCCGATCGAGGCGTATCCGGATGTTGCCGATAACTACGTTGAGGTGATTACGCAATGGCCGGGGATTTCGGCGGAACAGATCGAGCAGCAGGTCACGATTCCGCTTGAAGTTGTGATGAACGGCATTCCGCATGTGGTGCATTTGCGTTCGTTCTCGCTGTTCGGACTCTCGGATTTGAAGTTGATCTTCGACGATGAATCGGACAACGACTGGAATCGGGAGCGGGTGCTGGAGCGACTGAGCGAGGTTACGCTGCCGCCGGGCGTTGTGCCGCAGATGGGGACAGACTGGAGCCCGGTTGGGCAGATTTATTTCTTCACGCTGCGCAGCACTAACCCTGCCTATGACCCGATGGAGCTGAAGTCGATTGAAGACTGGGTTATCGAGAAAAACTTCAAAGCGGTACCGGATATTGTCGATGTTTCGAGTTTCGGCGGTCCGACGCGCGAGTACCAGGTTCGCGTGGACCCAAATAAGCTGGTGGCTTACGGCCTGAGCCTGGCGCAGGTGGAGCAGCAACTCACCAACAACAACACGAATGCGGGCGGCAGCTTCATTCAAGAAGGTCTGCAGCAGATTAACGTGCGCTCCGTAGGATTAGTCGACCGCGTCCGCGACATTGAACAGACGGTCATTACGACTAAGTCTGGCACGCCACTGCGGGTGAAGGATATTGCCGAGGTGTCGCAAGGACCAAAGATACGGCTCGGACAGTTTGCCAAGGCCATCCACCGGGAAAACGGGAAGATTGTCGATAACGACGATGTGATTTCGGGAATCGTGCTGTTGCGGAAAGGAGCGGCGGCGGATACGGCGCTGCAGGGCATCCACAAGAAAGTGGAGGAACTGAACGGTCACATTTTGCCGCCGGGAGTGAAAGTTGTCCCCTTCATCGATCGCAGCACACTCGTGCACTTCACCAGTCACACGGTGCTGCACAACCTGACGGAGGGAATGATCCTGGTGTCGATCATTCTGTTTCTGTTTCTCGGCAATATCCGGGGTGCGTTGATCGTGGCGGCGACGATTCCGTTTTCGCTGCTGTTTGCGTCGATTTGCCTGGACTTGCGGCACATTCCCGCCAACCTCTTGTCCCTGGGTGCGCTGGATTTTGGCATGGTGGTGGATGGCGCGGTGGTGATGGTGGAAAACATTGTGCGCCACCTGGGCCACGCGAATGGGGTCAAGACTCCAAACGAAAAGATCAGCGAGGCCTCGCATGAAGTGCAGCGGCCGGTGTTCTACGCGATTGCCATCATTATTACGGCCTACCTGCCGATCTTCACGCTGCAACGGGTGGAAGGGCGGCTGTTTCACCCGATGGCGTGGACGGTGGCGTTTGCGCTGCTGGGGGCATTGCTGTTTTCGATAGTGATCGCGCCCGTGCTGGCCAGTTTCGCTTTCGCGAAGGGAGCGAAGGAGTGGCACAACCCGGTAATGGTTTTTGTGATTGAGCGGTACCGGATTGCGGTGCGCTGGGCTATTCGCCATCGCGCGATCACGCTTGGGGTATGCCTACTGCTGGCGGCAGTGGGAAATTATCTTGCGTTCAGTGGCGCCATCGGCTCCGAATTTCTGCCTCACCTCGATGAAGGCGCGCTATGGGTGCGGGGGACGCTGGCGCCCAGCACGGGGCCGGACGAAGGCATCCGGGTCGCGAACCAGGCGCGCGTAGTGCTGTGTTCTTTTCCGGAGGTCCCGCAATGCACCAGCCAGGTGGGGCGCCCGGATGACGGCACGGATACGACGGGGTTTTTTAATACCGAGTTCTTCGTTGACCTGAAACCAAAAGAAGAATGGCGTCCAGTCTTTCACGAGGATAAGGACGAGTTGATCGCGGCCATGGGCCGCGAGCTCAACAAAATCCCTGGCGCAGTATGGGGTTTCTCCCAGCCTATCGAAGACAATATGGAAGAGGCGGTGAGCGGAGTGAAAGGCGCGCTGGCCACAAAGATTTATGGCGACGATCTAAAAGTACTGGAGCAAAAAAGCGACGAGATCGCAAAGATCATGTCGCAAATCAAAGGCGTGGAGGATCTAGGAATCTTTCGCGTGCTGGGACAGCCCAACCTGAACATAACCGTGGATCGCGAAGCGGCCGCGCGGTACCAGATCAACGTGGCGGATGTGCAGGATGCGGTGCAGACCGCGGTGGGAGGCAACGCGCTTACGCAGGTTCTGAAGGACGAGGCGCGATACGACCTTACGCTGCGGTATCTCCCGCAATACCGGGATACGCAGGAAGCGATCGAGAGTATTCGACTGCTGTCGCCTTCGGGAGAACGCGTATCCCTGGCGCAGCTGTGCAAGATTAAGGTGACGGATCAAGCATCAGAGGTGTACCGCGAGGGCAACCGGCGTTATGTGGCGATCAAGTACAGCGTCCGGGGGCGCGACCTGGGCAGCACGGTGGAAGAGGCGATCAAGAAGGTGAACGACCAAGTCACATTGCCCACCGGATACAGCCTGGATTGGGAGGGGGAATATGAGAGCCAGAAGCGGGCGAACGCGCGGCTGATGATCGTGCTTCCGATTACGATTCTCATCATCTTCATCATTCTCTACACGATGTTCAAATCGATGAAATGGGCGCTATTGATTATGGCGAACATTGCAATTGCGCCGATTGGCGGACTACTTGCCTTGTGGTTCACGGGCACCAACTTCAGCGTTTCCTCTGGAGTGGGATTCCTGGCATTGTTTGGGGTGTCGGTGCAAACCGGAGTGATCATGCTGGAATACATCAATCAGCTTCGGGCGCGGCGCTTCACGATTGAGGATGCGGCCGTGGAGGGCGCGGTGTTGCGGCTGCGGCCGATCATGATGACGATGCTGGTGGCGACTTTGGGACTGCTGCCGGCTGCGCTCTCGCACGCGATTGGCTCTGACTCTCAGCGTCCGTTCGCGATCGTGATTGTTGGGGGGCTGATCGCGGCCCTGGTCATGAGCATCTTCCTGCTGCCGACGATCTATGTCTGGGTGGCGGGCGAACGCGATGTGCTGCCTAGGGCTGAAGAAGGTTTCGAGGTCGGTGAGCACGTGGATTAGAGCAGTGGCCAGCGAGCAGTGGCCAGTTTCTTGTGCTCGCTCGGTATATCCTTTAGTGGTCCCTTTGCTCGCTAGACCAATCCATGGCCGAAAAATCCGACACCTCTCTGGAAGAAGTCCTGGCGCGACAGGCGCTCGATCTTGAACGGCTGAAGGACGCCCTTGGTCTGCTGGGCGTCAGTGCCTGCTCCTGGTGTGGGAAGTTTCTTCGGCGCTCCGATCCGGGTGCTCTGTTCGATGGCGGCGAGTTGGTTTGCTATGGCTGCATTCCTGCGTGGTGGCCACGGCGCTGTATAGAACTCAGCAGCAAAGACCGCGAGAATCTCGAAGGCAAGCTGGTGTTCTGGCTGCGTGACTTCCATCGTGCGGAGTTGTTCAAGGATCCGGCGAAGCTGCCGGAGAGTTCACTGCAGGAGTTGCACATCGTTGCGAACTGCCTGGAATGCCGCGGAACTGGGAAGTTGATGGGGGAAGAACGCTGCCGTTATTGCGAAGGGCGGGGGACGGTGTGGGTTATTGTTTCGCGGAAGATCTAGACGTTTCGAGTACCTAGTACCCGGTACCTAGAAAAATCGAGAAACTGGGAACTGAGAACGGCTTCCAAAAAAAAATTAAGAGTTCCGAGGTGGTGTTGGGTCCATTCCTCTCGGCCAGTAGCTCGCTTTTAGACCCTTGCTTGACCTGCTGTCGCTGCTTCCCTTGCGGGTTGCTGCGCGCGATCTTCGCTCGGGCTCCGGGCTTACCGCCAACCGGACAAACCTACCCAACGCCTCGGAACTCTGTCTTGCCTTCGACTGGGTTTCCCGTTCTCCTCGACCAGCGCTTTGCTATAGACCCTTGCTTGCCTTCCCTCCTCATTTTGCAATGTTGAGGGTGACTTCGCTTGAGCCCCGGACGCTGCACCAACCGGAAAAACTTAAGAAACTGTCAAAGAACGATCTTGTTGTACTCCTTCTAATTTCTGAGTCAACAAAAAGAATGCTGTTTTATCTTATTTGGTTTCAATCAGATGCGGGGCGTCCACAGGAGGGTGACCGGATTTTGTGCAGTGGAGGGACGCGAGTTCGCGCAGAAGGCAGGCGGGGCGCGGGTTTTCGCGATAGTGGACCAAAATGGGGCGGCAATTGCCGGTTTTGGCAGCCTTTCCTGGATTGTGAAAATCCGGCGAAAGCCTTGCTGGGCAGGGGATCTCGTGGGTGGGGAGGGGACGAAGCTGGAACCTTTACGGCGTAAAACCGGGCGTGTTTGCCTGAATACTAAGGGTTAGGCCCTAATTTCTTGACAACACGGGTAAGTCTGCTAAAGTTCGAGAAGGATGCAGCGACCCTACGATGGACTCACAGGTGCCCTGTCTATGAAGAACGTTTATGAAGTGTTGCGACAGAAAGAAATGGAGCTGACGCGGCTGGAGAAAGAAGTGGAAGCGCTGCGGCTGGTGGCTCCCCTGCTGTCCGAGGGAATGGAAATAAACTCCGACGCGGCGAAGGCAACCCTGCCTACGGCCGTGAACGGACCGCAACAGCCGATTCGCATTCCGGCGTCCCCGGTGGTAGCGGCGGCGCAGCCGGTGCGGGCCGCCGGTTGGGACGATACGGCCAAGCGCTGGCCGTAAGCCGCGCCCGGCCTGTTCGTCTGCAACCTTGTCGGCGCGCTTTCTTTATTCTTTGCGCGTTCGCGCTCCCTACCAGCCTGGGACCACGTCCCGGGCTGACGTGTTTCTAGGGCATCTGCAAAGCTCTCACGCTTCTAAAATTCCTCTTAGCGCTTCCAGCAGCCGATCCACCTCTTCGGCAGTGTTGTAATGCACGAGGCCGATGCGGAGGAAGCCGCCGGATTTTTCGACGTCGAGGCGCTCGGTCAGGTTCAGGGCGTAGTAGTTTCCGTCCCAGGTGAAGAAGCCTCGGTCGCCTAGTTTGGTGGCGAGGGCTAGCGGGGTTTGGTCTGCCGTTTGGTTCACTACGCGCACCGCTAGCGTGGGGCAGCGCCAGGCGAAGCAGGAGGGATCGGTAATTCCGTAGATCTTCACGCTCGGAATCTTTTTCAGGCCGGCGATGAGGCGACTCATGAGGGCGTGTTCGTGGCGGTGAATCGATTCGAAAGCGGAGATGATGGCCGCGCGGCGCGTGACGGCTTCAGGACTTGCGTGGCGGCCTAGATCGGCGATGTAGTCGACGCAGGCGGCGATGCCGGCGATGCATTCGTGGTTGAGGGTGCCCCACTCCCAGCGGTTAGGGACGGCGTCGGTTAGCGGGCGAACCTTGTAGGGACGCAGGCGCTGCAAATGCTCGCGCTTGCCGAAGAGGACTCCCATGTGGGGGCCGAAGAATTTGTAGGTGGAGCAAACCAGGAAGTCGCAGTCGAGCGCGGCAACGTCGATTAGGCCGTGCGGGCCATAGTGGACGGCGTCGACGTAGGCGAGCGCGCCTGAGGCGTGGGCCAGGCGGACGATTTCCTTTACTGGATTGATTGTGCCGACTGCGTTCGAGGCGTAGCCGATTGCGACTAGTTTGGTTTTAGAATTGAGCTTCGCGGCGAGATCTTCGACGTCGAGCATGCAGTCTTCTTGATGGATTTCCGCCCAACGAATGGTCACGCCTTTTTCTTCGAGCGCCAGCCACGGCGAGACGTTGGCATCGTGATCGAGGCGTGTGACCAGAATTTCGTCGCCGGGGCCGAGGTCGCGGCCGATCGCGCGCGACATCGCGTAGGTCAGCGTGGTCATGTTGGGGCCGAAGACGATTTCGTCGGCGCCGCAATTCAGGAAGTCGGCCATAGCTGCGCGGGCTTCGGCAAGCACGGCGTTGGTGCGGCGGCTGGTGGCATAGGCGCCGTCGGTGTTCGCATTGTCGCGGCCTAGGTAGTTCGAGATGGCGTCGATCACGCGCTGCGGAACCTGCGTTCCGCCGGGGCCGTCTAGGAATGCGGCGGGATGTCCATTGACGGTTTGAGCCAGCGATGGGAATTGGGCGCGGACGTAGGAGAGATTGAGGGCGGTGTGGACGACTTCTGGGGCGGATGGCATTATCATCGTCTACATTTTATCGCGACCAACGGCCGTGTCGCATGGGGAAGCCTCGGCGTTCACTTGGCTGCGTCGTCGTTGAGCAGGATGATGCGGCAACCAGGGACGCCGCGTTTCTCGCACCGCAGCATCGCCTTTTGCGCGGCGTCGGCGGCGGAAGGGGCGCCGGTTTGATAGGACCACACTCCGGGAGCTATGGCGAAAGCCTTTTGGCCCGGCGCGCCCAGATATGTGGCAAAGGCGCTTTGCAAAGACTCAGGGATAGTTGACTTGGTAAACACCCAATGGTTCTGCTTGTACCGGGCGCCATTTTCAAAGAGATCAATTCGCACGTGCAGCACTTTTGGAGTTTGCAGGGTCAGATAGGCGACTCGGTGTCGGTCGGAAACGTTGTACTCATAAGTAGGGGTGCTCCCGGAGAAATCGAGCCGATGATAGCCCACGTCGCAATCGCCGGAGGGGCAGGAATACCAAAGGTGAAGATTCATGCCTTGTCCATCGCGAACGATCTCGAATTTCCTGATGCTGTCAGGGCGAGGGATGAGGTTGGTCCAGATTCCAACGAGGTGGTCATCGCCGACGGCCGGCGGCGGAGTCGATGCTGGCAGCCTTTCCAGTTCTGCAGCACGCTCCGGCGCGTCGGGTGCCAAGGGCTGCAACGTTCTGCTCGGCGAAAGTTTCGGAATCGAGGCCTGACCAGTTGGAAACTTGCCGGCGACTTCGGAAGTGGGCGATAGGGGAGCCGGTGCCGCAGTCGGCGTGCCCGGAGGGGCAGACGCAGCGGGGGCACTTGCCGCAACGGGTGCGGGGTTGGCTGACGACGAGCCCGAGGCGGCGGATTTATCGTTGTTCTCATGCAGCCACCCACCACCCACAATCAGAAGGACTCCCAGAATTCCCGCCAGCACACGCGAATTCTTTCCCGCTTCGATGTTGCCGAAAATGCTTCCGATGAAGCCGCCGATGCGGCCAAAGAGTCCTACGGCAAGAAAGATGATGCCGGCGAGGATGAGGATGTTTGCTACTGGAGCGTCGGTGAGATGGTCCATGCCTCGCCTCCTGGCATTGGGGCTAGAAGTCTAGCGACAGCTAGCCTCGACTGCAAGTCACCTTAATGAGCGACAGCGGCCCGGACAAAATCTGCGAGCATCCCGTAGGCGGTGGCGTAAAGGCCGGGGTTTTCTTCGGTGATGGCGAGGCCGGGGAAGATATCGGTTTCGAAATAGATGTAGGACGATGTACCTAAAATCTTTCCCATCGGGCTGCTGCTTAATACTTTTTCAGGCATGACGCTTGCCTTTACGCCGTCCGCTACACGCTGCGCCCGGCAGACTAGTTTGAAGGGCCAGCCATCGCGCCGGCCGTTGCGGACAGCGTTGGTGGTCAGTTCGCGAATGCCTTCGCGATGTATATCTTCCAGGCGCACCGGCACATCCATCAGCACCGTGATCAGCGCGGCGGTCTTCACTGCAGCGTCCCAGCCGTCGATGTCGTGCGTGGCATCGGCTTCGGCTATGCCTAGCGTTTGGGCTTTCTTCAACGATTCGTCAAAGCTTAGGCCGTTTTCCATTTCGCTCAGGATCACGTTAGTGGTGGAATTCAGGATGCCGTGAAATCCTTGCAGGTGGATCGCGGGTAGTTGATCGAACAAAGAAAAAATTGGAACGCCGTCCATCACGGTGGATTCGAAGAGGAAGCGCTTGCCTTGCTTGGCGGCCAGGTCGCGGAGCTCGCGGTAGGCGTGGACGATTGGTCCTTTGTTGGCGGTGATGGCGTGGGCTCCGTGGTTGAGTGCGGCGCGGATGTGATCGATGGCGGGCTGGCCGGTTTCTACGCTGAGCGATGTTGCTTCGAAGAGGATGTCGGCTTGGGCTGCTGAGAGCCAGTCTCGGACGTTTGTCAGCTTCTGATCAGACTCCCGGCTTTTGTCGGACAAGAGTGTCCGACCCACACGAGCCTCGAGATCCAGACCATCGGGGTCGGCGATCCATCCTAGATGGCGGGTTGCTACTCCCGTGATGCGGAAGGAGATTCCGTGGCGATCGCGGAGTTCCTGCTCGCGATCTCGCAGCAATTGTACGAGAGTGCGGTTTACGTTGCCGAAGCCCAGAAAGCAGAGGTTGTAGGTGCGAATTTAAGATCTCCTCAACCGCGAGGTTCGTGGCGTGGGACCCAGGTGCAAGATGCCGTCGGGACGGCAGGCGGGACGCGGGCGCTACTAGCCCATCACCGTGGTGTGCTCGGGCTTTACTTTGTAAATGACGCGCACTTCGCCGGGGTGGCCGTAGGGATATTTGTCGACGCCGAGATATTTCTTGGCCAGCTTGTCGATGTGGGCGCTGGCGCCGTCTTCTGTGATCTCGACCACGCGGCCGCGGATTTCGAGGTAGCGGTAGGGATTCTCTGGGTCCATCAAAGTCATGGCTACGCGCGGGTCGCGGCGGACGTTCTTATCTTTCTGGCGTCCTTTGGCGGAGTTGAAAATGATGTGTTCGCCGTCGAAGTCGCACCACACGGGCGTAACTTGCGGGCGGCCATCGGGCATCAGGGTGCCGAGGTTGGCGAAAGCGCGCTTCTGGAACAGGTCTCGGTATTTTTCGGGGATGGCTGGCGACATTAGAGCCTCCTTGCGATGGTGCTGTAGATTCGAAAAGACATTATAGACGGGAGCGGCCACGATTGCCGTTGATTTGCTGCGCGGCGGCAGCCCCGAGTATTCTTGCAGCCACGAATTGCACTCTGGCGGAGGAGACACTATGCGGCTGAAGCCGCGGTTAGGGTTCGTTTGGATTTACGGCGCGACCGGAAGTCGCGCCCTTTCAAAGCAGAGTCGCGGATCGAAGTTCGTCCTGCTGGCGGCGATGATTTTTCTCTTTTCCGTGCTGACGTTCGCGCAGGCCGGGAAATATCCGCAGACTATCGTCTTTATGACCGACTTCGGGGTGGTGGATGATTCGGTCGCTATTTGCCGGGGCGTGATGTATTCGATCATGCCGGAGGTGCGCATCGTCGACCTCTCGCATCAGGTGACGCCGTTTTCCATTCTCGATGGCGCGCGTTTTCTTTATGGGGCGACGCCTTACTATCCCGCAGGAACGGTTTTCGTGGTGGTCATTGATCCGACGGTGGGGAGCACGCGCAAGGCGATCGTCGCCAGGTCAAAACGCGGACAGTATTTTGTGTTGCCAGATAACGGGCTGCTTACGTTGGTGGAGCAGCGCGACGGCATCGAGGGCGTGCGCGAGATCACGAATCCGGATTGGATGATTGGGACCAAGATGTCGTCGACGTTTCATGGACGCGACATTTTCTCTCCTGTGGGAGCGCATGTGGCCCGCGGCGACGATTGGGCGAAGGTCGGCCCGGAGATGCCGGTCGCGGCGCTGGTGCGTCTGGAATTGAAGGCGGCACGGCTTGACGATCGCGGAATTACGGCGGAGGTGATTGCGACGGACGGTCCTTTCGGCAATCTGGTGACGAACCTCGACGCGGAGGATTTTCTGAAGCTTGGCTATCAGCGCGGGCAGGAAGTGCCGGTGACGGTTGGTGGCAAAGAGATGAAGATCAAGTTCGTGCGGACCTTCAGTGATGTTGGGCTGGGGCAGCCGTTGCTATACATCGACTCGCGCGGGCATTTCGCTCTGGCAGTGAACCAAGGGAGTTTTGCCGCGGTGTATGGGGTGAAGCCGCCGGTGGAGTTGGTTATTCCACGGGCAGGAAAGTAACGCGTGCCGAACGGTTGATTTTATTCCGCTGCAGGCGGACAGCAGGTTCCTCGCTCTGCTCGGAATGACAAAGATTATTTCTTGGGCATCAAATCTGGCGCTCTCTGGCGCTCTCTACAAGTCGTGCGCGATGCGTGGCAGAACTGCGCGCAGCAGCGCCTCGAAGCTGGTTTTGACGCGCTCGCCAGTCTCCATGACTTCCTGATGTGACAAAGGCTGGTCGAGAATTCCGGCGGCCATGTTGGTGACGCACGAAATGGCGAGCACTTTGATTCCCATGTGGCGCGCGGCGATTACCTCGAAGGCCGTCGACATGCCGACCAGGTCTGCGCCGATGGTTCGCAGATACTTGATCTCGGCGGGCGTCTCGTAACTTGGCCCGAGCAAGGCCGCGTAGACGCCTTCGTGCAGCGTCATTCCCAGCTTGCCAGCTTCTTCTTTTGCTGACGCGCGATAGTCTCGGGCGTATGCCTGCGTCATGTCGGGAAAGCGCACGCCGAAGCGGTCGTCATTCGGGCCGACCAGAGGATTCGTTCCCTGCAGGTTGATGTGGTCGCGGATGAGTACCAGCGCGCCCTGCTGGTAATTCAGATTGATGCCGCCTGCCGCGTTGGTGAGGATGACTGCGCGAATGCCCATGCGGCCGAAGACGCGCATCGGAAACGCGACTTCCTGCGCGGAATATCCTTCATAAAGATGCACGCGGCCTTGCATCGCGGCGACTGGGACCGCGCCGGACTTGCCGAGTACCATTTGTCCGGCGTGGCCGATTGCGGTTGAGCGTGGGAACGCGGGGATGTCGGCATAAGAGATGCGCGTTGCTTCGGTTAGGGAATCGGCGAAGCCGCCGAGACCGGAACCCAGCACCAAGCCAATTTGAGGACGCAGGGGAGTTCGTTGCAGGACAGACTCGGCAGCGCTTTCCGCGCGCGTGAATTGATCGTCCATAAGAACGCACTGTAGCGCTGGCATCCTGACAGCTGTCGCGAGGGCACCTTGCCCTTCGAGGCGGAGGCGGGACGCCTCCTCGACAGCCGCCGGGACGGCGGCGCTACTCCTAGTATTTCTTCTCGAACTTCGCGAACTCGCCCTCGAGCTTCCACTGCATGCGGGCGCGTTCGTTGGCGGCGAGAAATTGCTCGCATCCCGCGGAGGGCTTTTCTGCTCCTGCCGCATCGTTCACGCATGCCGGCGCCGCGCGAAACACCAGCTTCGTGTCGGTCCAAAGACTTTGGCCGGGCAGGAAGCTGTGCTCGAGGCTTTGGCGCGCCATGCGCTTCAGGTCTGCGTAGGACAAGTGATAACTCTCGATCGAGCGCAGGTATTCGTGCGTCATGTCGGAGCGTGATACGCCTTCGTCGTCGGTGGCCAGCGCCACGGGAACTCCGTATTTCATATAAATCGGCAGGGGATGGTCGTCTCCGCTCACGCCGAGAATCATGTCATTCGAGGTCAGCGCGATTTCGACAAGCACGTTGCGCTCTGCCATCTCATGCAGCAATCCGATGGGATCTTTTTCATTCATCACTGAGACCCCGTGGCCGATGCGCTCGGCGTGCCCGCGCTCAACCGATGCGCGAATGTGATACGCGAGATCTTCCGGCGGCACCAGTCCCATGGCCAGCTCGCCCGCGTGCAGCGTGATGTGTACCTTGGGATAGGCGCTATGAAGATAATCGAGCATGGTCATATGCTCGTTGAAGTCGTGGATGGGAACGTACCAGTCTTCGGGCATCACGAGGTTCAGTCCGACGAATCGGGGATCGGACGAGGCAAGTTCGAAGCCTAGGAGAATCTGCGCGAACACGATTTCGTGCGGAAGCCCGCGGAGCACCTGATAGAGATAGCGCACCGTCACGTCGCAACCGGGAGCCGCGTCGGTGGTTGCGCATTTGAGAATTTCTTTGGCGCGAGCATCGTCGGCGGCAAGTCTTTTGCTGGTTTCGGCGGCCACGTCTCTCAGACCGGCGGCCAGCAGCGCGTCGCGCATCTTTGGATAATCCGGATTCCAGTCGACTTTCCTTGCCAGTTGCGCTGCTCCGCCTGCGTCCGCGGTGTGCATGAACTCGACATACTGGAGATGATCCATGCCGGCGCGGTTTGTGCTGGCGGCGATTGCCTCCGCTACATGCGTGTGCGAGGCCAGGCCGAATTTGTCGAAGGCGGCGAAGAAATGATCGTGGCCGGATTCGTCGCCGGGCTTCCAGTTGCGCATCGACCAGGCGTCGATCATCTGGTTGTAGAGCACGTGATCGCCGTAACTGCAGCTGGCGGCAGGTTTCGCGGTGTAATTTTCGCAGGAGTCGCAGGGTGGAGCGAGCAGGCGCGAAGACGTCCGGTCGACGCAGAGGCCGCCGTCGGCCGCAAAATCCACCAGGTCTTCGGCGTAAATCGCACCGTCCAGATGATTGTGCAGGTCTCCGCCCTTGGGCAGATCGCGCGCGAAGGCGAGCAGCAGCGGCGGTTGCTTGCGAACCGAGTCGAGATAGCGGGCTGTGCGCTGCTCGGGACTCTGAGCTGCGGCCGTCGCAGTCAGCAGAAGGAGCAAGCAGCGGCGCAGGTGGATACGCATGGCGGGTGCCGGCATCAATCCTCCCGGATCAATCTGCTCAAATCCACAAGAACCTTCGAGTCAGGAAAGGAATTGTAACTTGTCACAGGCGCGAGCTTCACGGAAACCACCACATCGAAACTAATTCCTTCACCTCTTATCCCTTAGTTTGCTAACTCCCAACGCGACGATGGTCAGCAGAAGTCCGAATACCGCAGCATTTCGATTACTCATTGGATGTTGAAAAGCATGATGCCTGCTGAAGTCGAAGCGGCATATAAGAAAACTGAAGCCGTACAAGACAAGGAACCCAAGCAGGTCAGTCAGAGAGGGTTGATACCAACGCTTTCGTCGTGATGGGTCTTTCTCTTCCTTTGGAGAGTGATTAGACATTCCAGCAAAATTGTAAACTCACAACGCAACGATACGTGGTGCCTTCGCCAAGATGAGATAAATCGTCGAAATATCAGCGCAGCCAGGTGATCGTCGCGATGACGACGGCGACGACGAGCAACGCTCCGAGGACGTATTTGTTGGAGGCGAACCACGATCGGGACGGGGCTGCCGAGCTCGAGAACATTGCGGAGTTGCCGAAGCCTCCCGACTCTGCGGGCCGGTGCAGGATCTTGTCAGAGGATGGCAGTGACCTCGGCACGGAGCTGGTTGCCGGCTGTTTCAGAGCGACAGCCGCTTTCAAAGGTGTCGTGGCATCGGCGGCGGGTTGCGGAAGACGCTGGCCGCGCCACTTCTTCTCTTCGCATTCCACACAAAAGGTGCGGCCCTGCGACACGGGGAATCCGCAAGCCTTGCACTTCTGCAGATTTCTTAAGACGAGAGGCACTGAGATCGACGCAGCGTCTTCGGTCTTGCCAGACGCTTGAGTCTGCATCACGGCCGACCAGAAAAGGGGCTTCTTCGGGGCTGGCTCGGGTTTTGTCTCTGTCGCTGTTCTTGCCTTTGTAATTTCCGGTTCCTGGGGCGGAAGGCTTATTGGCCCTTGAACAAAATCTGGGAGCATCAGGCTGAGCGGGGACTCAACTGGCGTGGACTCAACTGCAATCACTTCCGCAGTCTCGGTCACCATCGCATCCAACGACGGCTGACTAACCGCGCTGGCTGGTTCCTCGGCCTCGGGCACGGTCTGCACAGCTGCAGCATGTTTCACGGCGGTTTCCACCATCTCGCCGAGGCGCTGCAAGGCGGAAATGTCGCGCTGCGCAAAGACGTGCGGCTTGCCGGAAAAAAGTTCGAAGACGCCGAGCACCTGCTGGTCACTGACGATGGGCATCACGACCACCGCGGCAATGCCTAACTGGCGGCAGCCTTCGCGGTTTACGCGCGGATCGCGTTCGGCGTCGTCACAACGCAAAAGCTGGCGGGTGCGCACGCTTTCCCCGGAAAGCCCATATTCCATGGAGAGCAGTGCGCCCAACTCGGGAGCATTCGAGCCGATGCTGGCCCGGCACAGCATGTCATTGTGCAAGCCGCGGCGCAGGGCGATGGCGGCTCCACTGGCACCGGTGATGTACTGGGCGCGCTCGGCCAGCAACTGCAGGGCGGCGTCGAGGTCGCTGTAGGCCATATCGGACAGCGAGCGTCCGCCATCTCCTCCGGGAAAACGCGGCACCGGATCTTGCAGCATGGACAGATGGGCGCTCGCCGCGGAGACTTTCGCGATTACGGCTCGAGTTGCGCTGGTACTTGCCATGTCCCCCTCCACCACAGGCGATGCCAGACTGCGGTCGAGAATTTGCGTGATGATCTATTACGTAACCATCGTTATTTAGCGATCGGTACTGAGCGATCGCTACTCGACGACGCGTGGCGCGCGTGGGAACCTCGTCGAGTCGAGCCGGGGGGGCGCGATCCGGCCTGCCTCGCGACTCATCTCAATTTGCAGGATGCTGTACTGGGAGTCTGCATCGGAGAGGGCATCGTGTCAAGATGCCTGCGGTTAGCATTTGGAAATTAGTAATGCAGCGGCGCCGAATCCGAACTGCCTACCCAGCCCGCTCCCGCACGGCCGTGTTGGCCAGCCGGTTCGCTTCCACGTTATCTTCGCGCGGAACGTGCGAGATGGAGAAACTGAGGGCGCGCGCCAGCTTGCGGCAGGTCCAATGCAGAGAATAGAGGCGCGAGCTGCGGCAAATGTATTCACCGCGCATCTGGCGGACGACCACTTCGGAGTCGGAGTAAACGTGCAGCGCTTTGGCCTTTAGAGAGAGCGCGCACTGCAGGGCTTCGAGAAGGGCCACGTATTCGGCTACGTTGTTATCCTGATGGCCAATCCATTTGGCGATGCGGATGGGGCCGCTTTCACAACCGTCGATCACCACTCCAATACCCGAGGGCCCGGGATTGCCCAGGGAACCACCATCCACGTAGGCCACGAGTTCTGACATCAATGCTTCTTTTGTGCTATTAGCAAGATGCGCCGAGAATGTTTCTGCGTCAAGACGAATATTTGGTCGGAGTTGAGGATTTTTCGTTCTTCCGGACATTGTGAAAGTTTTTGTGTAAAACCAGTCCCGAACTGGTAAGCCATATCGATAAGCTCTCATACTGCAATAGGTTGCGATTCCCGTTATTCACAGGACGAGTCGTATGCGTTGCACCAATAGTTTGCGTTGACATTTATTAATGGTCTGTTAAGGTGACTTCCGTCGACGGTTGAAAGGGACAGCGAAATAAACCTTGCTGCCCGAAGTAGACTGAGTGATCAGCCTAGCGGGGCAACCTGAGAGGCAGCCCGAACCCGAAAAAACCGACGGCGCTGCGAGGTGCAGTTGGGGTTTGGGACTGTGAAAACAGTGATCGCATCAAGGGGCTGTGACGGTACATGCGTCCACGCTGTTGGCTCCCTCGCAGGAGGCGGCAGCTAGAGCATAACCAATGTCACGGCCCTTTCA
>Ga0307476_10000675_pt1 | contig 24513 bp, 24 predicted proteins | sample atmos_gasesECM2C_2_FD_203314 | JGI IMG/M metagenome (GOLD analysis project Ga0307476, IMG submission 203314) | Hardwood forest soil microbial communities from Morgan-Monroe State Forest, Indiana, United States - atmos_gasesECM2C_05 | ecosystem: Environmental > Terrestrial > Soil > Temperate...
TGGCCGAGATGCTCGCCGCCTCCGACAGAGCCTTAGAGCAGACCGGCCACTACCACGGCCAGCGCGAGCTGGCGATGAAGGACTCCGACCCGCTCCACTTCGAGAAACTCTTCTCGCGGGTGCGCGGCGGCATGGTCACCGCCCGCGAGACGGCGCTCAACATCAGCGCCTCGCCGATCGTCCGTGAGCTCGGCGAGATCTGCTTCGCGCTCTACACGCCGGAGGGCGACAACGTCGCCCTCTCGACCGGGATCATCGTCCACGTCCACACCATGAGCGAGGCGATCAAGTTCATGGTCCGCAACGGCTGGGAGGACAACCCCGGGATCAAGCCGGGCGACATCTTCGCCAACAACCAGCCGACGATCGGCGACGTCCACAACGCCGACGTCCAGACCTTCGTCCCGATCTTCAACCCCGAAGACGAGGGCGAGCTGCTGGGTTGGGCCGGCGGCGTCATCCACGTGATGGACATCGGCGCCTCGACCCCCGGCGGCGTCCCGGTCGGGCCGACGACCCGCTTCGACGACGGCATCGACCTGCACTGCATGAAGATCGGCGAGAAGGACACGATCGCCCAGTGGCACACCAAGCGCTGCTCGATGCAGAGCCGCGCGTCCGGTCTCTACCTGCTCGACGAGCGCACCCGGCTCGCCGGCTGCCACATGATCCGCGACGCGGTCGAGCGCCTCGTCCTCGAAGAAGGCGAGGCGCCCTTCAAGCAGTTCATGCGCGAGGCGATCGAGGACGGCCGCCGCGACTTCAAGTCCCGCGTCCGCGGACTGCTGGTCCCGGGCCGCTACCGCTCGGCGGGCTTCACCGAGGCCAAATACGCCAACAAGATGAACCTGCCCAAGCGCGCCCAGCGCGACCTCATCATCCACGGTGCCTACGAGGCGGTGGTCGACCGCGACGGCCGCTGGGTCACCGACCTGCGCGGCTCCTCGGCCTGGGGCTGGCACTCCTTCAACGCCACCCCGGCGGCGCAGCAGGGGATGCAGTGGATCCTCTTCACGCAGACGCTGATCTGCAACGACAAGATCAACGACGGTGCCTACTACGCGACCGAGCTGCTCTTGACCGAGGGCAGCTGGGCCCATCTCGGCGAAGCCCCCTGTTCGTCGTCCTTCCCCTGGATGCCGATGTTCACGACCTCGACCGGGTACCTGCGCGCGGTCTCCCGCGCCCTGCAGTCGCGCGGCTACATCGAGGAGATCGTCTCCACCTACACGGTGCCGGGCAACGTCGCCCAGGGCGGTGGCCTCGACCAGTACGGCCAGATCTCCGGCTTCATGAACTTCGAGATCGGGGCTCAGGGCCAAGGCGCCAAGTACATCCTCGACGGGCTCGACTACGGCGCCGCCGTCTTCAACCCCGAGGGCGACATGGGCGACATCGAGATGTGGGAGCTGGTCAAGCCGATGGTCTACCTCGGTCGCCGGATCAAGCCCAACACCGGCGGCTGGGGACGGCATCGCGGCGGCTCCTCGTTCGAGACGCTGCTGCTCGTCAACGGCACCCAGGACTTCGAGATCGAGAACATCGGCGCCGGGGGCATGCTCACCTCGCCGGGCTTGTTCGGCGGCTACCCCGCCCCCAGCGCCTACGTCCACAACGTCTTCGGCTCCGACATCTTCGAGCAGGCGGCCGCCGGTGAGGCCTACCCGGTCGGCGACGTCAGCGGCGAGGAGACGGCGCTGGAGGCGTTCGCCGGCGAGCATCAGCTCGAGCAGGATCCCTACACGATGATGATCGCGGTCAAGACCGGCGACCTCTACCTCAGCAGCGGCCGCGGCGGCGGCGGCCTCGGCGACCCGCTGCTGCGCAGCACCGACCGGGTCGAGGAGGACATCGCCGGCGGCCACCTGCAGCGCCACTGGGCCGAGCGCGCCTACGGACTCGAGAGCCGCGAAGGCCTGATGCACCAGCGGCTCGAGCGTGCCCGCCCGGCCGAAGAGTGGTGGGCCGAGCAGCGCCAGCGGATCTTCGACCAGGACCTGATCGACACCGTCAAGGTGATGTACGCGGAGTCGATGCGGCTGGAGCCCGGCTGGGCGGCCGAGTTCCGCGGCTTCTGGGACCTGCCCGAGGACTTCGACTTCGACGTCGTCACCCCGACCACCGCGGTTCAGCAGTCGGCGCCGGGCAAGGTGCTGCCGGCCGACTCGGTCCGCGAGTTCCTCGCCGGCTCCGAGGTCTTCCTCCCCGACGACGGCGTCAACGTCCCGGTCACCACCCAGGTGACGAAGGAGACGCTGGCCGACCTGCTTGACGAGAAGCTCTCCCGCCGTGCCGTCAAGGACATCCAGTCCGGGATCAAGGACCCCGACCGCTTCGACAAGTGGCTGGAGCTGCTGGCGGAGCGGGTCGACTACGACGACCCGATCGTCCTCCCCTACGGCGAAGGGATGAACATCGTCCGCCGCCGCTCCGACGGCGAGCTGGTGATCCGCACCGACGCCGGCGCCGACCTCTGTCGCTGGGATGAGAACTGGAAGATGCACGTGCCGATGTTCGTCCGCGACAGCGACGAGCTCTACCAGGAGGTCTACCCGGAGCTCGGCCACCCCGACGGCGACTGGCAGGAGCTGCGCGAGTACTACTGCCCGGTCTCCGGCCGCCTGCTCGAGACCGAAGCGGTACCGCCCGGCTACCCGGTCATGCACGAGTACCTGCCCGACATCGAGGGTTTCTACAAAGGCTGGCTGAGGCGCGAGATCCCGGTCTAGCCGCTGGCGAATTCCTCAGGCATCTGCCACTCTCCCCAGAGCACGGGCGGGAGCCACCCCTCTCAGTCGCAATGAAACACGTGATTGAAAGGGTCAACCATGAAGAGGCCATGGTGGCGGGGCTTGGTATGGGTCTGGGCGCTGGTGATGCTGCTGTCGTCGGTTCCGGCGGCCGCGGCGGCGAGCGGGCGATCGAGCGGAGAGCTCGGGCCGTTCGCTGAGTGTCCGCTTGCGCGGCCCTCGATCGAAGGCTGCGTCCAAGCGGTGGTCACGGGCGGTTCGCTGACGGTTGGGTGGGCGTCGCTTCCGCTGACGGCGCCAATCGTCCTCCAGGGCGGGTTCGAAGCCACCAACACCGGAATCGCGTTCTTCGGCGCCAGCGACGGCGAAACCCTGTCGGCGGCGCCTCAGCCCGTCCCGGGGCTGACCGGCATGCTGGCGGTCACCGCCACGGTCGAGCTCGCCGGCCCCGCCAGCGGCCGGACCGAGATCGTCCTCAACACCGGGAACCTCCTGACCGAAACGGGGACCGCGCTCACCCTGCCCGTCGTGGTCAAGCTGGACAACCGCCTGCTCGGGGACGAATGCACGATCGGCTCGAGCGCCGACTCGATCGAGATCTCGCTGACGACCGGCCTCAGCGGCTCGCTGCAGGGGAGCGCCGGCGAGCTCACCTCCGACGCTTCCTCGGGCGCGAACACGCTGAAGGACGTGAAGCTGGTCGCCGCGGACTTCTCGGTTGGTCTTGCCAGCGGCTGCGGCGGGTCCTCCTCCTGGTTCGTCGACCCCTTGCTGAACCTGGCGCTGGGACTTCCCGCCGCGACGGGAGAGAGCTCCGCGGTCCTCGAAGCGGATCTGCGGACCACTCCCGCCGCAGCTCTCCGGGGCCGCCGCTAGCCGTTTCTACAAAGGCCCTAGAAGCACGAGATCCCGGCCTGGCCGGGGCGGGATAAGTTCGTCACGGGAATGAGTGGCGAGCTGAAAGGCAACGCGTTGGTGACCGGCGGGTCGCGCGGGATCGGCCGTTCGTGTGCCCTTTCCGCGGCCCGCCGCGGCGCCGACGTCGCGATCACCTACGTCGCCAACAAGGACGCCGCCGAGGCGACCGCGGAGGAGATTCGCGCCCTCGGCCGGCGGGCGGCGGTGATCCAGGGCGACGTCGGCGATCCCGAGGACAACGTCCGCGCGGTTGAGGAGGCGATCACCGAGCTCGGGCCGCTGCGCTACCTCGTCGCCAATGCCGCCAACGGCACCTTTGGCATGACCAACGAACTGACCGTCGAGCAGTGGGACCAGACGATGGCCGCCCACGTGCGCGCGCTCCTGACCCTGGCGCAGGCGGCGCGGCCCTCGATGGAGGCAGGCGGCGGCGGTGCCGTCGTCGCCATCTCCAGCCTCGGCGCCGATCGCGTCTACGACGCCTACGCCGCCTTCGGTACCGCCAAGGCGGCGATCCAGCAGCTGGTCCGCTACCTCGCGGTCGAGGGCGGGCCGGTCGGGATCCGCACCAACTGCGTCTCCGGCGGCGTGGTCCTGACCGACCTCTTCAAGGAAATACCCGAGTGGGAAACGATTGCGGCTGCGGCCGGCGAACGCTCGCCGCTCGGGCGCGCGCTCGACCCGGACGAGATCGGCGACGTGGTCGCCTTCTTCCTTTCCGACGACGCGCGGATGGTCACCGGCCAGACCCTGACCGTAGACGCCGGCTTCACCCTGCCGGGCTGAGGCCCGGCCGGTCCTTATATAGAGCGCTCCATATATAGAGAGCAGAGAAGGAGAAGCGAGATGGACTTCAACGCCCCCAAGACGGCCGCGACCAACGGGATCACGATGGAGTACTTCGAGCAGGGCGAGGGCCCGGTCGTCTTCCTCCTCCACGGATTCCCCGAGCTCCCCTACTCCTGGCGCAACCAGGTCGACCCGGTCGCGGCGGCCGGCTTCCGGGTGGTCTGCCCGAGCCAGCGCGGCTACGCCGGCACCGACGCCCCCGCGGACACGCAGACCTACAGCGTCAAGAACCTGGTCGCCGACCTGACCGGACTGCTCGACGCGCTGGGGGAGGAAAAGGCGATCTTCATCGGCCACGACTGGGGCTCGATGCCGGCCTGGTTCTCGGGCGTCTTCGCCCCCGACCGCACGCTCGGCGTCGGCAGCCTCTGCACGCCCTACTTCACCTGGGAAGCGCCCCAGGACATGATCGAAATCTATGACGAGCTGCGCGGCCCCAACCACTACATGCGCACCTTCCAGGAGCCGGGGGTGGGGGAGGCGATCCTCGAAAAGGACATCAACCACACCTTCGACTGCTGGCTGCGCGGCCGCGGCTACACGATGGACCAGTTCGAGGCGGCGCCGAAAGAGATCCAGGAAGTCCCTGCCGGTGTCTTCGTCGGCGACCCGCAGCTGTTCGGCGAGCCGTTCGTGAGCGACGAGGAGCGCCAGGTATACGTCGGCACCTACTCCCGCACCGGCTTCACCGGCGGCCTCAACTGGTACCGCGCCCTGCGCAAGGACTTCGAAGAGGCCCAGGGCTCCGACTACGTGATCGACAAGCCGGCGCTGATGATCTCCTCCGCCGACGACTGGTTCTTCATGCGCGGCTCGACCGACGGCCTCGAGGAGCTCCTGCCCCAGATCGAGAAGCACGAGATCGAGGACGCCGCCCACTCGATCCAGCAGGAGAAGCCCGACGAGGTCAACGCGATCCTCGTCCCCTGGCTGCAGCGGAACTTCGCCTGAGCGCGTATGGCCTAGAGAGGGAGAAGCTCGTCGAGCCTCGAGTTGCCGCTGAAGTAGCTCGAGTGGGTCTTCTTGATCGTCGCCAGGGAGTCGGCGCTGAGCAAGACGATGTCGAGCTTGCCGGTAAAACCGTTGACCTGCTCAGCGGCGGCATAGGCGGTTTGCGCTGCCTGATAATCGGTCCCAAATGGGCGCACCGCGGTGTCCCCCGTGTCAGGGTCGAAAGTAATTAGGAAGTGCTTGATCTCGTCAGGGCTCATTGCTTTTCCGAACAAGGGTATCCACCTCTGCGCTTAGTTCCCGGACTCGATCGAACAGAGCTTCGTCTACTGCAGAGCCGGAGTCCTGGTCGGCATAAAACTCGCCGAGGGTTTGGAAGAACTCGCGGAGCCACGGGGGCCCCGCGCCGAATTTCAATCCAGGAGCCATCGAGCGGGAAAAAATCTCAACGCCATTTGCCCAGAACTCCTGTTTCGGCGTCCGCAACTGCACCTCGATAAGGCGACCTCGATTGCGATTGATGAGGTGAAGCGCGCGGTAGCCGTCTGCTTTCGGCTCGGTTACATAGTCGCGGAATTTGGTGATCGTCCAGTTCTTGCGCAGACGCTTTGCGACTCGGAAAGCCGCATCCTGCGAAGGGAGAACGGCGCGGACTCCACCGATGTCAGCCATGCGCGAAAGCCTCATCTTGGGCTCACGTACTAGCTTGCTGGTGATCGTTGGAGCCTTCTTCAGACGCTGAGCAACGATCGGTTTGCCCTCTGCCGCCACGTAATACCGCAGATTTGCGGCCACTCTTGAAAGTGGCAGCGAATGCTCCGTGCGCCACCAGTCGATCACGTCCACCGCTTCGGCCATTGCGAGGATCTCCTCGTCATCGACGGACTGCTTGTCGATGATTGAGCGCAGGCCGTCGGCGACGATCTTCCCCGCGCGGTCGACCTTGCTCTTGCTGTACGCCATCTCCATCCACGGTAGAGGTCCCGGAGGCGTCGGGTTCATCCCCTCGATCCCAAAGAACTTCGGCGCCTGAGCCCGCCCGCCCGCCCGACGCGGCGGGTGACGACGACCCTGGTCTGAACGTGGATGGACCCGCGGCCTTCTAAGCCGTGGGTCAGAGGGCCCTGCCGGGCAGGCGGGGTGCGGAGGGGGTGAGGGCGCCGGACGCCGGTGCCGCTCGTTGCCGCTCGGTTCCATCCTGGCGCGGTCGCATCGCGGTCGCATCCGGCGCCGGCGTCCGGGCGGCGCCGAGGGGACTACGTGAGCGCCGAGACGCCGCGCGGCCGGGTTGTCGACGGCAGGCTGGTGCTGCCGCGGGAGCTGCGGGCGCGGCTGCTCGCCGGCGAGCTCGTCAGGCTGACCCTGTCCGGGCACCAACCCTGCTCACTGGAGCCCGGTGCCACCTACTGGCTCAGCCCGCGGCGCTGGCTCGAGATCACCAAGGTGATCCGCGACAGCCGCATGGACTGGGTCCTGCGCTACACCCTGCACGATCGCCGCGACCGGGCGCGGCTGCTGCGCCGCAACCCGCACGCGGTCGACTTCGACACGATCCGGGCCAGCTACGACGACTACGGGACCCCGGTGGCGCCGACCAGGCGGGTGATCGAGGAGGCACGCGAGGACGGCGCCTACACCTCGGCCTCGGTCTTCGCCCTCGGCGAGGTCGGTGAGGCGGTCGACGATGAGTTTCTGGCCCGCGACCGCCTCGCCCGCGACGTCGACGCCGCCAACGCAAAGAAGGCGCGGGGCCATCGCGACCGTTCCCGGGTCGGTACCGAAACGAGCCGGCTCACCGACCAGCTGATGCAGGCCAAGCCGGGCGCTGCCCGGGCCGTGGCGCGGCGCGCGGCGCGGGCGGAAAGGCGACTCGAAAAAGAGTGAATTTGCGGGGTTCGAAAATGTGACGGTTGCAAAACGCCGAAGCGCCAGCTACAGTCCGCTCCGGCTCAGACCAGGACCCACACTGTCAGCTTTTTGACAACGACGGTGTGCGTGGCGCCCGAGCCCACAGCCGAGGAACGCCCTCGGCTCTTTCATTTCTGGAGGTACTCACCATGACCGATGAGGTCTTTGGACCGTTCGTCCTCGATGAGGAAGTCCAGGCCGCGATCGTCGACACGGTCACGACCTGGATGCCGACCTACCTGGCCCGGATCGAGCGCAAGCTCGAGCTCGAAGCCGAATCGTTGCCGCTGCCGGCCAGCTACGCGCTGGCCGACCACGGAGCCCTGGCCGACATCCCGGACGAACAGCTGCCCTGCGTGGCGGTTCTCTGCCCGATGTCCGGGGAAAAACCGCCCCGCCAGGACTCCTACGGGAACAACGTCGTCAGCTACCTGCTGAACCTGACCGCGATCGTCACCGGCGCCGACCAGGCGGCTGCCGACCTGCTGGCGAGCCGCTACCGCAAGGCGCTGGAGCTGATCCTGGTCCAGCAGCCCTCGCTCGGCGGCCTGACCGAAGGAGTGATCTTCAAAGGCTGGCGCGAGCTGGCGCTGGAGCCCGCGGAACCGCGGGACGTCGCCGCCCGCATCGCCGTCTTCGAAGTGCTGGTTCCCAACGCAGTGCAGGCGGGCGCCGGCCTCAAAGCCCCACGAGATGAACCGTACGAACAAGCCGAGTGGCCCACCGTCGAGGAAGTTGACGTGAGCCTCGAGCCAACGGAGGCAACGTGAAACCGATCAACACGCAACAAATCGACGCGATCACCAACAACGAGGAGGAGTCAAAGTGAGTCTGCCAGGAGTAACGGTCAAAGACCGAGAGAGCGCAGTCGCGTCCTCGCCACCGCTCGACACCGCAACCAGCTTCGTGGTCGGCCTGGCGGAACGGGGGCCCGTGGGGACGGCAGTCAAGTGCCGCAGCCGCGCCCAGTTCGAGAGCGTCTACGGGGGTGAGGTCAGCTACGGCTACCTCTGGGACGCCGCCAACGTGATCCCGAAGGAGGGCGGCGGCGACCTCTACTTCTCCCGCGTCGTCGGCCCGGCGGCGAAAGCATCGACCGTCAAACTCTCCGACGGCAGCGGCAACACCCTGCAGGTGGACGCCGCCTCGCCCGGTGCCTGGGGCGACGACGTCGACGTCAAAATCACCGTCCCTGGCGGCGGCAACTTCGTCCTCGCCGTCATCTACAAAGGCGCCACCGTCGAGACCTCGCCGCCGCTGGCCAACAACGCCGAAGCTGTGCTCTGGGCCGAACACTCCGAATACGTCCGGCTCAAAGACCTCGGCGGCAGCGACCCGGCCGCGGCCGAAGCAGGCCTCACCGGCGGCACCGACGACCGCGGCAACATCACCGACACCGAGCGCAAAGCGGCCCTCGTGGCCCTTTCCCGCGACCTCGGTGCAGGCCAGGTCGCCTACCCCGGTGGCACCAGCACCGCGATCCACACGGCGCTGCTGGAACATGCCGAGGACTACAACCGCTGCGCAATCCTCGACGCGACCGACACCGCCACGGTGGCGACGCTGACCGGCGAAGCCGCGACCCTGCGGGCGCTCGGTACCTCGGCTCGCTGTGGGGGCCTCTTCGCCCCCTGGGCCGTGGTCAAGGGATCGGCGGCCGGTACGACCAAGACCGTGCCCTACTCGCTGATCCAGATGGGGATCATTGCCCGTCACGACGGCCTCACCTACGACGCCGCGGCGGGGGTCACCAACCCCAACGACCCGGCGGCAGGGGTGAACGGCGTCTCGCTGACGACGATCTCGCTCTCGCAGCCGGCCTGGACCGAAGTCAACCGGGAGACCCTCAACGACGCCGGCGTCAACGTCGCCCGACTCGTCTACGGCCAGATCCGCACCTACGGATACCGGACCCTGGTCAACCCGCTGACCGACGGCCTCCACCTCTGGCTCAACAACCGGCGGATCGACATGGCGATCCTGGCCAAAGCGGGGCTGATCGGCGAGGAGTTCGTCTTCGCCCAGGAGGATGGCCGCGGACGGCTGCTCGGCACCTTCGCCGGTGCTCTGCGAGGCGAAATCCTCTCGCCGTACTACCAGGTGGGAGCCCTCTTCGGGGCGACGCCGGAGGACGCGTTCACCGTTGACGTGAGCGACGCGGTCAACCCGCCCGAGCAGCTGGCGGAAGGCATCTTCCGGGCCGTGATCTCGGCTCGCCGCAGCCCGCTCGCCGAGCAGGTCGAAATCGAATACGTGAAGGAGGAGGTGGCCTGATGTCGCTTCAGAATCAGCGCCGGGTGAACGTCCGCATCGACGGAACCGACACCGGTGTATGGGACACGAAATCCGGCGGTGACGCCGACTCGGCCGAACAGAAGTACTCCCCGGGCGGGATGGGTGAAGAAATCTCGCTCGGCGGCAAACGGACGGTCAGCAACGTCGTCTGCTCGCGGCTGTTCACCCTCAACCGCGACCTGGCCAAAGTCAAAGGCTGGATGAACCGCACCGGCGTCGCGCCGGTGGTCGTCAACGAGTTGTTCCTCGACCCCGACAAGAACGTGGTCGGGGCCGGTCTGACCTACGGCGGCACGCTCAAACGTGTCTCCTCCCCGGACCACAACTCGATGTCCGACGACGAGGCGATGGTCGAGATCGAGGTCACGATCAGCGGACCGATCAGCTAGCCGTGGGGGTCGAAAAAGCGGTGGGGATCGAGGAGAAGACGCCGGCGCCCCGCCCCGAGGACGGGGCGGGGGCGCGAGAGGAGACGCCGGCGGGGCCCAGCATCAGCCTCGCCGACGAGCTGGCCGAGCGCCGGCGCGAGATCACCCAGGAGCGAGAGCCGCTGGACCTGCCCCTGCCGGGGTACGGGCCGAAGCTGGTCGCCCGCTACCGCGCCCTCACCTACAAGGAGCTGAAGGCGGCAGCCCAGAAGGTGCGCCGCCTGCAGCTCGCCCACGACGAGGAGGCGGAGCTGAAGGGCCTCTGCGACACGCTGATCGCGGCGTGCGTCGGCTTCTTCACCACCGTCGACGGCAAGCTGGTGCCGCTGCAGGACGCGATGCCCGAGCTGGCCGACGTGCAGGTGCCGGTTCGCTACGACGTCAACCTGGCTCGTGCTACGGGTCTCGAGGTCAGCGGCACGCCGCGGGCCCGCCAGATCGTGCGCGAAGTGTTCGGCGAAGACACGTACCTGATCTCCCACTACCAGGAGGTCGAGGCGTGGATGAGTGAGGCCAACACCGCGGACGACCAGGCTTTTTAGATTGGCTGGTCGGCGATGACCGTTTGAGGTTCGCTGCGCTCGCGGGGTCCTACGGCCTCGACCCGATGCGCGTCCTCGGCCAGCGCGAGCCACTGGAGCAGGCGATCTCCCAAGCGGTCGTCGTCTGCGCGGACGAGCTGCGCCAGGAGCACGACCGCGAGCTCGCGGTCCAGATCATCAACCAGCTCGCGGAGGCGATCAAGTAGCGATGAAAGGACGGAGATGAAATCCGAAGAGCTGCTCGAGATCCGGCTGGAGCTCAAGGGTGCCAGGGCCGCCGTCGCCGGCATCGACGACACGGCGAAGGCGCAGGCCAGTCTGACCCAGGCGATCCTCGCCAGCGGCCGGGCTGCCGACAGCACCTCGAAAAAGACGACCCGCCTGTTCGGCGCCTTCCTCACCCTCGAGCACGACATCACCCGGGCGACGGGCGCCCTCCGCCGCTACATCGCGACGCTGGCGAACCCGAAGCTGAAAGGGCAGATCGGCGGTTTGGCCGCGGCGCCGAAAGGCGGCCGGCAGGCGACGGCACAGGAATTCTTCGGGGTGCCGTTCGGCGAAGCGGGGGTCAGCGGCGAGAAAATGGCGGAAGAAGTCTGGAACGGGTTCTGGAACTCCGACGCGCTCGGCAAGTTCTTGATCGGCGGCTGGTTCTTCAACGCGCTCGGCGGCGGCGCCCTGATCAAAGAGATCGCCAACCGGGTCGGGACCAAACTCGCGATTTCGCTGGTCGCGAGGTTCCTGCCGACTCTGCTGGGCGAGGTGGCGGGGGCGACGACCCTGGCCGAGGCCCTGGCCCCGGTCGCGATCGCGGCCTTCGCCGCGATCGGCTGGGAGGTGATCGCCGTCGTTGCCGCCGTCGCGCTGATCGCCGGCGCCTTCTTCCTCGCCTACAAGAAGATCAAGTGGTTCCGCGATGGCGTCAACGCCGTCGTCGGCTTCATCAAGAAGCACTGGAAAGCGCTGCCGTTCATCGCCCCGATCGGGTTCATGATCGACGCGATCGTCCACTGGAAAACCACCGTCAGGCGCATGCTGCTGATGGTTCTGGGGCCGATCGGGATGGTCATCACCGCCTTCCGCCACTGGCACCAGATCTTCGGGATCCTCAAGGGCTTCGCCGGTTTCATCCACGACCGCCTCGGCGACATCGTCGGCTGGCTGCGCGATCTGCCCGGCAAGGCCTGGAAGTTCATGGGCCTGCTCGCCCAGAAGCTCCTCTCGGGAATCAGCGAGGTCGGCGCCACCGTCGGCGGGGCTTTCATCACCGCCCTGATCGACGCCATCAACGAAGGCGTCAACGGCATCAACACCTTCATGGACGACGTCAACCTGCTCGGCAAGCTCGGGGTCGACGCTCCGAACATCCCGGAAATCCCGGGTGGATCGTCCGACCAGGAAGCGACGGTCCCGTCGACGTCCAGGGGCGGCCTGGGCAAACGTCGCTCCGGCAGGAGCTTCGGCAACCCCGGCAGGAGCCTCGGAAGCCCTGGCAGGTCCGGCGGCAAGACCGGCAGGTCAGGCCGGGTCCAGCCCGCCAGCGACCGCGCCAATCCCACGGCGGGCAGCTCGAAGATCAACTTCCTCGCCGCGCGGCCGCGGGACGAACGGCCAAAAGTCATCGTGCTGCATGCCCACCTCGAAATGAACGGCAAGCAGATCGCCGAAAACGTGACTCGCCACGCCCTGGCGGCGGAGGCGCTCTCATGATCGACGGCGTCCACATCTTCGCCAAGGACCCGAAGATCGACATCACCGTGCCGCTCGGGGACGGCGCCGCGGTCCTGACCGGCGGCTTCGGCGGCTACGAAATCGTCGAACGCCAGGACGACGTCGGGATGACCGACTGGTCCGGCCAGCAGCCGATCACCCAGGACGTCTCGCTGCTGCTCAACGGCTGGGAATCCAACACCCCGGTCCAGCGCCAGTGGGACCTGATCCGGCAGCTGGGGCGCGACAGCAGCCCTGACGAGCGCCGGCCGCCGGTGTTCCAGGTCTCGGGGCCGGTCGAATACTCCGGCAAGTGGTGGGTGCTGCCCTCGAGCGGGATCGAGACCAACGCCGGCAGCGTGATCAGGCGCGGCGACGACGGCGCCCTGATGCGGATCGAATTCACCCTGCACCTGCTCGAGTACGTCAAACCGCAGGTTGTGCGCCGCCGCCGGCGCGGGGACGACGGCGTCGTCCAGGGCAAGAGCATCGGGCCGCCGACCTACACGGTGAAGAAGGGCGAGAACCTGTCGGAGATCGCGAACAAGCTGTACGGGACCTGGAAGCGGTGGAAGGAAATCGGCCAGAAGCAGAACCCGCCGATCACCGATCCCAACCGGGAGCTGAACCCGGGTCGCGTCTTGGAGCTCTGAGCCGGCGATGCCGAAGGTCAGCGAGGCGACGCCGAAGGACGGCATCGCGGCGAAGGTCAGCAACGCGATCCCGCTGCGGGTCCAGGGGATCGAGTCGAGCCTGAACGAGATGGTGCTCAAGGACGGGCGCGAATTCGCGCTGGAAATCGGCGGCGCGATCCTGCCGACGCCGACCCTGACCCGGACGATCAGCGGCTCGAGCTCGCTGACGCTCTCGATCCACGACCCGGATCTCGACTTCCTGCAGTCCTCGCTGGCGGCGACCAAGCTCGATGCCGTCGTCGACGGCCTCTGGTTCCGGTACGTCAGTGCCGAGCTCGACCCGCCCCAGATCAGCCTCACCTTCGAGGACCGTGAAGTCGCGATCCTGCGGGAGAAGAAGGGGCCGGTCTCCTTCTACCGCAAGGACATGACCCGGGCCGAGTTCGTCGTCCACCTGGTCCGCACCGCGCTGCCGCGCGCCCCGATCTTCTGCCCGCAGCTGCACGTCGTACAGCCGATCGAAACCAAGCGGCAGGCGAAGAAGGCGAAGGACGAAGCGGTCGCCAACCGCGGCAAGGGCTTCGGCGACACCAAGGGGCTGACGATGGACGGGGCGCCGGTCTCCAAGTCCCAGATCGAGCTCGGTGACACGGCGCTGCGGATCGCCGACTCGGTCGAGGCCCCGTTCATCTGCCGGGTGGCGGTGATCGCGGCGCTGATGGCCGAGAGCAGCATGGGGGCGGCGGAGCCCGACAACGTGCTGGAGGCGCTCGGCGAGCCCGACGGGGCCCCGATCGGGACCGCCGAGGAAGAGATCAGCGGCTTCCTCACGGGGAAGCCGAAGTGGACCGGGACGACCGCGATCGGATACCACAAGGCCCACCCGACCGCGACCTTCTACCAGATCGCTCAGGCCGTCCAGAAGTCGGCATTCGCCGACGGCTCGAACTACGCGAAGTTCGGCGACGAGGCGCGGAACTGGGTCGAAACCTGGGGCGGAGGCGAATTCAGCCTCGAAGGCGGCTCCGAATCGGTCACCGAGCCGTACAAATTCGCGGTCGGCGCCAACGAGGACTATTGGTCGGCGATCAAGCGCCTGGCCAAGGAGGTGAACTGGCGGGCCTTCTTCATCGCCGGTCGCTTCTTCTTCATCGACGAGATCGAGCTGTTCCGCGGGATGCCGCGTCTGGCGATCGACCGCGACACGCCGGCGATCGAAAAAGTCACCGGCTCCTGGACCGCGAACCGGCCGGGAACCGACATCTCGATCACCGCCTACGCCGGCAAGTGGAACGTCCCGCCCGGCGCCGTCGTGACCCTCGCCGAATACGGGCCGTTCAGCATCGGCTTCGGCGACGCGCCGCTGAAGAAGGGCCAGAAGATCGGGCTCAGCTCCAACCGCAAAGCGAAGACCGGCGAAGGCCGCGCCCGCTACCTGGTCGAATCGATCGAATCGCCGCTGCGCGACTCCGACGTCAGCGACCTGAAGCAGATCACGATCAAGCTGCGCAAGCCGACGGCGCCACTGCCCGAGCCGGCCGCCAGCAAGCGCACCAGGGTCAAGCAGGGGACGGTGCGCGAAACCGAAGGCGAGGGCGGCGGCGCCCCAGAGCAACTGGAAAAGATGATCGCCGAGATCGAACGGATCGACGCCAAGCACTACCCCTATTCATCGCCGGGATCGCGCGGCACGCCGCCGCCCGCGGACGGTCCCTATGACTGCTCGGGCTTCGTCTCCAGGGTCCTCTACGTCGGCGGCTTCCTCGACGGCACGCTGGCCTCCGAAGAACTGTCCCAGGCCTTCGAGTCGGGCCCGGGCGAATGGGTGACGGTCATCTCCAAGGGGCCGAATGGCCCGACGGGCCACGCCTTCATGCGGATTCGCACTCCCGGCGGCTGGCGCTACGCCGGGACCTCGGGTGCCAATCCGAATGGCGGTGCCGGCTGGGTCCCCGACTCCGAGTACAGCAGCTCCTATCTGGCCGAGTTCCAGCGGCGCCATCCGAACGGGTTCTGATGACCGACCTGACCCAGATCACCGCCGCCGCCGTCGACATCCCGCCGCCCGAGCTGCACGAGGCGGTCGTCCACGACGACGCCACGGCGCTGGGCGAAGAGGTCCGCTGCGTTGTCCCCGGCTTCGACCCGCTGCGGGCCACCGACCCGATGCCGTGGGAGCCGCGGGCCGGCGCCGAGGGCCTCTTCTTCCCGAAGCAGGGGGACCGCGCCCTGATCTCCCAGCACGTCGACGGTACGCCGCTGATCCTCTGGTGGGAACCGAGCGCGACGGTGCCGGACACCGCTTTCGGCGCCGGCGCCGACCTCAAAGCGAACGGCCTCGGCGTCATCGTCCACGGCGGCACCGGCGCGACCAAACGCGGCACCGACTTCGCCCAGTACATCTGGATCGGAACGGCGACGCCGCTCAACGCGGCCGACCACGACATCTGGATCAACGCCTGATGCCGGTCCGCGATTTCGCCGCCGGCGGCGTCGTCCGCACGGCCGTCGGTGCCGCCAACCCCTCGGGCGCCTTCACGATGGTGGCGCTGGTCAAGTTCAAAGACACGACCGACTGGATGATCGCCCGCCAGAACGCCTCGCACACGGCCGCCGAAACCTGGGCGGCGATGGGGCTCGAAGGGACCATTCTACGCCTCTACCCCGGTGGCGACGCCGGCCTGACCCCACCGACCGGCGAGTGGCTGCTGGTCGCGATCAGCAAGCCGAGCGGCAGCTCCCAGGCGAGCTACCACTACTACCGGTTCGCGACCACGACCTGGGCCCACGAAACCGATACGACGGCCTGGACCGCGGCCTACGGCGGTGCGGCGGGGGAGATTCAGCTCGGCCGCTGGAACGCCGGCGAACAGTTCAACGGCAGGTACGCCGCCGCCGCCGTCTACGGCACGGCGCTCTCCCAGGCGGCGGTGGAAGCGCTGGTCGGGGTCTCGTCGATCGAAGCCTGGCTCTCGACCTCGCCGCTGGCGCTCTGGACCTTCAGCCAGGCGTCCCTCTCGGAAACCGTCACCGACCTGACCGGCAACGGCGCCAACCAGACCAGCTACGAAGGCACCACCGTCGCCGAAGAAGAACCGCCGATCCCCTACTTCCCCCCGGCCGAATCCCTGATCCGGATCCGGGTCGCGGGCATCTGGAAAGACGTCGGCGAGTGGGGCGTCGTCTGAGACAAGGAGGCACTGATGGCCAAGCAACCGCACTTCGCATTCCCGTTTCGCGTCGAGCGCCGCTCGGTCGCCGTCGTCGAGCAGGACTCGGTCGCCGAGATCGAGAGCTGCGTCGAAGCGACGCTGCGCACCCCGCTCGGCACCCGCCTCGAGGAGCCCGAATACGGCATCCCCGACGAGACCTTCGCCCTGGTTCCGAGGGAACCCGGCGCCGAGGTCTACCTGGCGGCGGTCGAAGAGCAGGAGCCGCGTGCCCGCGGGCTCGGCACGGCACGCCTGCAGGAGCTCGCAATCAAACACGTGACGATCGAACTGGAGGGCCAGGGTGTCTAACTTCGTCGAGGCAATAGTCGAAATCGACTCCGACCTGCTCGAGCAGGGCGTCTACGAATCCATCGAATCCCAGTTCGAAGAATGGGAACCGGCGGAAGGCAACCTCGAGACCTGGCTGACGAAAGCCTATTCGCGGATCGCCTCGGTCGTCCTCGACCAGGCGGCGGTGACCTCGGCGGCCGCCTTCAAGCGCTTCGGCCAGACGATCGCCAAAGTGCCGCCGATCGTGGCGGCGCCGGCGACGGCGACGAGCACCTGGACGATGACCGACGACGCCGGCTACACGATCCCGGACGGGACGCAGGTCTCGGTCGGTCTCTCCGGTGACGAAACCTTCGGCTTCGTCGTCGTCGGCGAGGTGACGGTCCCGCCCGGCGAAACGACGACCGCCGCCGGCGCCGTCCTGCTGCAGGCGGTCGAACCCGGCGAAGCCGCCAACGGCCTCAGCGCCGAACCAACCCTGATCGACGCCCTCGCCTTCATCGACTCCGTGGCGCTGGTCGGCACCACCTCCGGCGGGGTCGACGAAGAGAACGAAGACGACTACCTCAAGCGCCTGACCGAGGCGCTGCAGCTGCTCTCGCTCTCGCTGATCGTCCCCCGCGACTTCGAGATCGACGCCCGGGCCGTCGCCGGCGTCGCCCGCGCCCTCTGCGTCCCCGGCTACAAACCGGTCGGCGAAACCACCGGCAACCCGCTGGTGGTGACGGTGATCCCGGTCGACGCCGCCGGCGCCAACCTCAGCGTCCCGGTCAAAGAAGAACTGCTGGCCCGCCAGCAGGCCAAGGTCCCGAGCGGCGTCACCGTCTACGTCGCCGACCCGAGTCACACCAAGATCGACGTCTTCGCCTCGGTGACCGCGCAGCCGGGCTTCGAATCGGCGGCAGTCGCTGGGGCGGTCGACGCGCGGATGAGCGCCTACCTCAGCTCTGCCAACTGGGGGGTCCCGTCCTCGGGTGAATCGACCGGCTGGCAAAACTGGTCGAAGGTCTACTTCAACGAGGTGATCTCCGAGGTCGATCGGGTGACCGGCGTCGACCGCGTCGTCTCGGTGCTGATCGGGGGCGGCAGCGGCAAAGCGTTCACGGTCAACGCCGCCGAAGACAAATTCAGCTCCACCGGGCACGGGTTCGTCAACGGCGACGCGGTCGTGCTGCGGACCGGGCTGACGCCCGGCGCACCGCTCACGGCGGGGTCCGTCTATTACGTGATCAACGCCGAAACGAACTTCTACAAACTGTCGCTGACGGTCGGCGGGGCCGCAATCAACATCACCACCAACGGCTCCGGCACCGCGGTGAAGCTGTCGACCGCCGACGTCTCCTTACCGGGGGTCGCGTCGCTGGCCGAACCGGGTGAGATCGGGGTGACGGTCGCATGAGCAGGGTCGCACTCAACGAGACCACCTGGCGCTGGGCCACCAGCTCGGAAGCCGTCAGCTTCGCCCGCAACTTCAACGTCTTCGTCTACAAACGGGGCACCGAAGAAGAGGTCCCGGTCTACTCGGCCGAAGTCGGCGGGACCGAAGTCGACCAGCCGCTCCTCACCGACGAGGGCGGGCGCCCGCGCGGCGCCGGCGACGTGCTCGCCTGGGTTGAGGCCGGTACCTACGACCTCGTCATCGGCGGCCAGCGAGTCCCCTGGGAGGCGGCGAAGGGAACCACGGTCCCCGCCGGCGGCATCGTCTTCAAAGGCGCCAAGGACTGCTCGGCGAACCCGAACTACCCGGCCGCCGACGCCGGCCACCTCTACCGCGTCTCGGTCGCCGGCCGGATCGGCGGCGGCTCCGGGACCAAAGTCGAGGTCGGCGACGTCCTGCTCTGCAACACGGACGGCAGCGCCGAAGGCACGCAGGCCGAAGTCGGCTCGAAATGGAACGTCCTGCAGACCAACATCGACGGTGCCGTCACCGGCCCGGCGAGCTCGGTCTCGGGCAACCTCGCCAGCTTCGAAGGAACGACCGGCAAGGTGGTCAAAGACAGCGGCCTGGCGCTCGACACCGATGCCGCCCTGGCGGCCAACAGCGACACTCGGGTGGCGTCGCAGAAAGCGACCAAGGGCTACGTCGACGCCCTGCTCGGCGGCTCCGACGCGGTCGTCTACAAAGGCGCCAAAGACTGCTCGGCCAACCCAAACTATCCCGCCGCCAGCGCTGGTCATCTCTACTTCGTCAGCGTCGCCGGCAAGATCGGCGGCAGCTCGGGAATCGAAGTCGAGGCCGGCGACATGTTCCTCTGCAGGACCGACGCCACCGCCGAAGGCAACCAGGCGACGGTCGGCTCGAACTGGAGCGTGATCCAGGCCAACATCGTCGGCGCCGTCACCGGGCCGGCGAGCGCCACCACCAGCCGCATCGCCACCTTCAACGGCACCTCGGGGAAGATCATCCAGGACGGCGGCTCGCTGATCTCCGACCTGGTCCCGAAATCACTGGTGACCGCCAAGGGGCAGATCGTCGGGGCCAGCGCCAGCGGCACCCCCGTGGCCCACGCGGCCGGCTCCAACGGCCAGGTGCTCTCGGCGCAGTCGGGTGAATCCGACGGGCTGAAATGGATCGCCAACAACCGGATCGAGAGCCACACCTTCGTGATCACGCCGACGGTGGCGACCCTGGGCGGGTACTTCGTCCGGGTGGCCAGCGGTGAGACCGTGAAACTGATCGGGATCCGCGCCAAGGTCGCGACCGGCAGCTGGAAATACAAAGTCAAACGGACCACCTCGGGGGGCTCGACCTCGGAACCGACGAAAGAAAAAGAAGTCAAAACGGAAGTCACCGAAGCCGAACCGGGGACCGAACTCAGCGACAAAGACCTGCTCGAGCTGATCGGCGAATCGATCTCCTCGCCGGGCCTCAGCTACGTCACCTTCTTCATCGAACGGTCTCGCTGAGGGCGATGGCAAGGCTGGTTACCACCGGGTTCGAGTCGCGTCAGTACGCACCCGAAAACCCGCAATTCTCCGAGGGGCAGGGGGTCTTCCAGGGCGGGACGGCGGCGACCGCGGACCAGGCCAACAACTTCGACGGCGGCAGCTGCGCGAAGTGCGCGAAAACCAAAAGCTCGATCGTCGGGATCGAAAACAACGCGACCAACATCAACTCGACTCTCGGCCGTGCGTACTACTTCCGGGCCGCGATGAAGTTCGGATCCAACGCTCCCACCGCCAACCTGACCTTCGTCAAGATCTTCGCCGCCAGCAACATCGAACTCGTCCTCACGACCGGCAAACAGATCGACCTCTGGAACAACCTCAAACTCTCCAACGCCCTCGAAGGGGTCCTCAAACCGGAAGCGAACCGCTACTACCTGTTCGAGATCAAGGTGCTGGTCGCGGCCAGCGGCAACGGCACGCTGGCGCTGCGGATCTACAGCGACACCGGTGCGACGCTCTATGACTCGGGCGACAAATCGGTCGAAATCGGCAACACGAAAGTCACCTTCTGGGAAGCGGGCCGGTTCGGCACGGAAGAGACCAACGTCGACGTCTACGTCAGTCACCTGGCGCTGAACGACTCGACCGGGGAAAAACAGAACAGCTGGGCGGGGTTCGCCAAGGTCGCGCTGCAGAAACCGGTCAGCGACAAATCGCGGACCGGATGGGTCGCCGGCGGGGCGCCGACGGAAGAAAAACTGTGGGAAGCGCTGGACGCCGCGCCGCCGGAAGGCAAAGCCGTCGGCTCCTCGACCCACGGTTCGCAGATCAAAGACGCGAACAGCAACACGACCGACACCTACCAGGCGAACCTGCAGACCTACGCCGAAGCGGGAGTCGGCAGCAGCGACGCGATCAACCTCGTGATGGGGATCTTCAGGGTTGGCAACAACTCGACCACGTCGCGCAACGTCGCCCTGAAAGGAATCAGCAACCCCGAAATCGCCGAGATCACCCAGGCGACGCCGGCGACCACCGTCGGCACCGACCCGACCGGCTGGGCCACCGGCGTCAGCGCCCCCGTCTACGGCCCGAGCGTGACCCGGACTGAATCGCCGGTGCTGCAGATTCGCAAGGCGACGGCGACGACGAACACCGTCACCGCCGATCTGCTCGGCCTCTACACCGAGTACGTGCCGGCGACCTCGATCTCGATCCGGCGCTTCAACGGCGCCTCCGACGAGGTTGTGCTTGGGATCGGCGCCAACGCCGCCGCCTACGGGACGATGGCGGTCCTCTTCCGGCCCGCGGCGGAACACTTCGGCGCCCCCTTCAGCACCAACGGCGCTTCGAACTACGCCCGCCGGGTCGGCATCTTCAACCGCTCCCCGGCCTTCTCGAGCTTCGACGTCGACTTCGAACTGGGAGGAGTCGAAAACCAGATCGCCCCTGGCGAATGGGCGCTGCTTGTCGTCACCAAGGCGACCGGCACGGTCAAACCACGCTTCCACCTCTGGAAGAGCGGCAGCTGGAACCACGTCGACGCGAGCGGCACGCTCGCCGACTATGCGGGTGAAACGCAGACCAACGTCCGCCTCGGCCGCTTCCTGACCTACAACGACTGGTTCCGGGGCGACATCGCCGCCGCCGCGCACTGGGCGAGCAAAGCTCTCAGCGACGCCGAATGCGAAACGCTGGTGACGGTCGGCTCGCTGGAAGGGTGGGCCGGGAAGAGCCCCTCCGGCCTCTGGCTCTTCAACCAGGTCTCGCTCAGCGACGAAGTCAAAGACAAGACCGCGAACGCCGCCAACCAGACCTCGCGCAGTGGCACGACGGTGGTCGCCGAGGCACCGCCGATCCCTTACGTCGCCAGTGCCAGCCCGGGAATGGTGCTCTGAGATGCCCTTCATCATCGACCCACCCCCGGTCCCCCCGGCCGCCCCGCCCGCCGACGAGGACGCGGCGCTTTGGGAACAGCTCTACGAGGCGCTCGGCTTCCACCGCGAGGCCGATCCGAATCAGGGCGACGCGCTGCGGAAGTTCTGCGAAGCCTGGTCCGCTCCGCTCGAGCCGGCCTACGAGATCGTCCGCGAACGGACCGACGGCACGGCCTCCTGGGGGGTTCTCTTCGACCCCGATCGCTGCCCCGCCGAGTCGCTGCCCTACCTCGCCCAGTACGTCGGCGTCGTGATCACGCCGGAGATGAGCGAGCAGCAGATCCGGGAAGAGATCGCTCAGCCAACCGGCTGGAGCCGAGGCCAGGAAGCGTCGATCAGGATCGCCTGCCAGCGCACGCTGACCGGCGCCCGCCGGGTCACCGTCCGTCCGCGGACGCCCGCGCCAGGCTTCCACTACATCCGCACCCTCCTCCTGGAGACCCCGGAACCGGCTCGCACGGAAGCGGTGCTGCGGCGGTCGCTGGCCGCCTGGGAGGTCCTCGATTACGAAGCGGTCGACGGCGTCGCCTGGGAGGACGTCGCCGCCACCTGGGAAGGCTGGTCGACGATCACCTCGACCTTCGTCAGCTGGGCCGACCTCGCCGACACCCTGCCCGAAGAGCTCATCTAGCGAAGGAGTAACACGTGCCCGCAAAAACGGCAGCACCGTTCGAAATTCCCTACGCCATCGAATCGGACAAACCGCCGAGCATCGAAACGGCGATGAAACCGACCGCCGAAAGGGTGCACAAACTGCTGGGCGAAATCGCCCCCGGGCAGATCGTCGGCGGCTCCGCCGGGAAACTGGTGATCGCCGGCGCGACCGGCGCCGGCGCCTACAAAGCGATGAAAGGCGACGCGACGCTGGCCGAAGACGGGACGCTGACGATCGGCAACGAAAAGGTCGTGACCGCGAAGCTCGCCGCCAAAGCGGTCACCGGGGCGAAGCTCGACGACGAATCCGTCGGTCTCTCCAAACTCCTGAAAGCGCTGCAGCAGGCGTTCGTCCCGACCGGGTCGGTGCTCGCTGCTGCGCTCGTCACCGCCCCGGAAGGTTGGCTGATCTGCAACGGCGCCGCGATCTCCCGCACCACCTACAACGGGCTCTTCGCGGCGATCGGCGTCAACTTCGGCAGCGGCGACGGGTCCACCACCTTCAACCTCCCCGACCTGCGCGGGCGCACCCCGGTCGGGGTCGACGGCGGCGCCGGGCGGATGACGAGCGGCAACGCGATCGGCAACGGCGGCGGCGAGCAGACGCACGTCCTCAGCCAGGGCGAGATGCCGGCCCACGCCCATGCTGCGGGCGGGCTGTTCACGAACTCCGGGATCAGCCAGCGCCAGCAGACCCTGATCAACCAATACAACAACTACAGCCCGCAGACCTCGTTCAACGCGGTGTCCGGCTGGAACCTGTTCACGGACTCCTCGATCGGCGGCTCGACCGCCAGCATCGGCAGCAGCAGCGCCCACAACAACCTGCAGCCGTACCAGGTCGTCAACTACATCATCAAGACCTGAATGTCGGTAGTCATCGATCCACCTGGGCTGCCGGAGCTGGCGCCGCCGACGGGCGACGGCGCGGGCCTCTGGGAACAGCTCTACGAGGCGCTCGGCTTCCATCGCGACGGAGACGCGGAAAACGGGGACGCGCTGCGCCGCTTCTGCGAAGCCTGGTGCGCGCCGCTGCAGCCGCTCTACGACCTCGTCCGCGAACGCGATGACGGGACTGCCCCCTGGGGCATCCTCCTCGATCCCGAACGCTGCCCCGCCGAGTCGCTGCCCTACCTCGCCCAGTACGTCGGCGTCGTGATCACGACCGAGATGAACGAGGAACAGATCCGGAACGAGATCACGCAGCCGACCGGCTGGCGCCGCGGCCAGACCGAGTCGATCCGGATCGCCACCCGGCGCACGCTCAAGCCCATCGGCGAAGAGGAGCTGCTGGTGATCGTCCGGCCGCGAACCCCCGAAGCCGGACGGCACTACGTGCGGACCCTGCTCAGCCAGACGCCCGAACCGGCCCGGACCAAAGCCGTGATCCGCGCTGCCGTCCCGGCCTGGGAGGTGCTCGACTACGAAGCCATCACCGGCGTCACCGTCACCGACGTCGCCTCCTCGACGAAATGGACGACCGTCGCGGATCTCGCCGCGGCCTGGCCGACGGTCCAAAACCTCTCCGAAATCCTGCCAACCGAAATCTAGGAGCACCGATGGCCGTCTCCGGCAAAACCGCCGCCCCGCACGAAATTCCCTACTTCCTCGGCACCGACAAACCGCCGGACATGGCGGCGGGCACCAAAGCGATTGCCGACCGGGTGCACGCTCGCCTCGGCGCCGTCGACCTCTCGCAGTTGGTGGCGGGCACGGAAAACAACGGCAAGCTCCTCGTCGTCAACTCCGGCGCCGCCGCCTACAAAGCGATGAGTGGCGACGTGACCATGGATTCGGCTGGCGTCACCACGATCGGCGCCAAAAAAGTCACTACGGCAAAGCTCGAAGAAAAAGCGGTGACCACGGCCAAGCTCGATGACAAAGCGGTGACCGGTGCCAAGATCGACGACGCGACCCTGACCGAAGCCAAGCTAGGCGACGGGGCGGTGTCTTCGCGGAAGCTGAAGCCGACGGTCGGCTACGTGCAGGCCAATGGTGAATACACCTCGCTCGAAACCGCCTATAAAGACGTACCAGGCGCGAAACTGGAAATCACCCCGCCAGTCGCAAGCAAGCTGCTGGTAATGGCCACCTTTGCCCTCAACGTGAACGGCGGTGGCGGGGTCGGGGCCGGCGCCTCCGGGACCGTCAGCCTTGACGGCGTCGACCAGTCCCGGTCCGCGGGCTGGGGCCAAGGCGGCGAGACCAAGGTCTGGCTCGAGATCGATGTCAGTCAGTCGTACCTGTTTTCCCTTACGGCGGCAGCGCACACGATCAAGCTGCGTGCCGGAAAAGCCAGCGGTAGCACGCAGGTCGACGGCTTCAACACCGGCTTCTTCTACATGCTGTTCGCCAGCTAGTGATCGACGTCGGGCTCTCGCTGCTGGTGGTCTAGGCCGGGCAATGCCCGATGAGCTCGGCTGGAGGGTCACCGAGCTGGAACGCAGCGCGCGTGACCAGCAGGATCGGCTGACCGTGCTCGAGACCCGGGAGGCGGTGCGCGAAGTGAAGGTGCAGGCGGCGACCAGCGCGATGAACCGGCTC
>Ga0307476_10000676_pt1 | contig 24468 bp, 21 predicted proteins | sample atmos_gasesECM2C_2_FD_203314 | JGI IMG/M metagenome (GOLD analysis project Ga0307476, IMG submission 203314) | Hardwood forest soil microbial communities from Morgan-Monroe State Forest, Indiana, United States - atmos_gasesECM2C_05 | ecosystem: Environmental > Terrestrial > Soil > Temperate...
CCAAGCCATCCCTCGCCCTCGGGCCGAGGCTGCATTTTTCCACTCCGCCCGCGGCACTTGCGGCCCGGAGTGTAAAGGATGTCCCGGAACGTTTTGTAAAGGATGTCATGGAACTGGACAGCTTCAGCGCCGCGCAAGCCGTTCGCAAATCGAGAGGGCTTTAGCCCCCGTGGTCGTTACTCTTTCTGCGCCGCCGGCTCCGCGATCTCTTCTGCCGCCGCGGATGCATCACTCGCTTGCGCCGGCGCAGCTTCTTCCGCCGGAATCAACTCACTCCCAAACGATTCCGCTACCAGCTTCTCGAACTCTTCCATGCTGGGCAGTTCGTTCACATCCTTCAAACCAAACCGCATCAGAAATTCTTTCGTCGTCTTGTAGAGGATCGGCCTTCCAATCACCTGCTTGCGTCCCGCAGTCGTGATCAGCTTGCGATCCAGCAACGTCGCAATCACACCGCCCGAATCCACGCCGCGAATCTCGCTGATTTCCGGCACCGTAACCGGCTGCTTATAAGCAATGACCGCCAGAGTCTCCAGCGCCGGTAGCGACAACCGGATCGGCGGCTTCAAACTCTTGGCAAAATTTCGCACCACCTCGTGTTGCTCTGGCTTCGTTGACATGCGGTAGCCGCCCGCCACCTGCCGAATCTCGATGCCGTGATCCGGCCCACCAAATTCCGCGACCAGTTGCTCCAGCGACGAACGCACTCGCGATTTCACGTCCACATCGTCCGCTGCCCCTGCCGCAACCACGCTTTCTCCCACTAGAGAGACAATCTGCTCCAGCGTGATCGGCGTCTCCGCCGCATAAATAATCGCTTCGAGTTGAGCTTTCAAACTCATAGATCAGTTGCCAGTACCTAGTACCCAGTAAATTCAAAAGCAAATTGGGATTCACATACTCCCAACCATCCACGAAACTTGCACCTGCCTCCACCGCAGTCGCCAAACAAGAGCCTGTCTTCCTGGCAACTGGGTACTAGGTACTGGGTACTGCCTACCTCCAATCATCCCGTACCGCAGCCTGCTCCGTCATGATCGCTTCGAATCCAACATGCTTTCGCACCGCGATCTCGCCGAACATGCGATCCTGGCGCACTTGAATCGCCTGCAGCCGCACCATTTCGAGCAGCGCCAGAAACATACAAACCAGCGCCTGCCGAGACTCAACCCGCATCAGCAACTGCTTTAATCGGATCGGCCGCAACTCCAGTTCCAGCCGCCGCCGCAAATAATCGATCATCTGCCCCACGGTCACCGTCTCTTCGTCCACGTTCAGCATGGGCCGCGTGCGCACTCGCTCCAGAATTTGCTGGAACGTCTTCACCAGATCGATCACGTCCGCCGCCATCTCCGGCTCGGTGCCTTCCGCGTCCATAAACTCTTTCAGCGCCGGATTCGTCAGCACAGCGTCTTCAATCTGCTGCTTCTGCAAAAGCATCTGCGCCGCTGACTTGAACTTTTCGTGCTCCAGCAGCCGGTTGACCAGCTCCGTGCGCGGATCTTCCAACTCCTCCGCCTTCGCCGACGGATCCCGCGGCAGCAGCATCTTCGACTTGATGTGGATCAACACCGCCGCCATATAAATAAAGTCGGCCGCAACATTCACATCCAGCTCCCGAATCTTTTCCACGTAAGTCAAATATTGCGCCGTGATGCGCGCAATCGGAATGTCATAAATGTCGATGTCCTGCTTGCGAATCAAGTCGAGCAGCAAATCCAGCGGCCCCTCGTAAACGTCGGTAACCGAAACCGCAAACGGCGAATCGCTTTCCTCTTTTTCTTCCCGCTTCGCCGCCGTCCCTTCCGATTCTTTTTTCGCTTTAGCAGCGCTTCGATCCGCGACTAAAAATGGCAGCGGCTCCGGCGCCGTGTCCGTGGCGTCAACGATTTTGTTTTCCATGCTACTTCCCATCATTCGCCTCCGGAACCTCATACGCGAGCGACATCCCCATTGCGTTGCGCACGTCGTCCATCGTTTCGGCCGCCGCCTTGCGCGCGCGTTGCGTGCCTGCCTCAAGAATATCCCAAGCCAGCCGCGGATTCTCCTCGAATTTCTTGCGCCGTTCCTGCATCGGATTCAGCAATTGCACCAGCGCGTCGGCCGCCCAGCTCTTGCACTCGATGCATCCAATCCCCGCCGACCGGCAGCCCGTGTTTACTTTTTCCATCGTAGCCGCATCGCTGAAAATTTTATGCAGGTCGCCCACCGGGCACACATCCGGATTTCCGGGATCGCTGCGCCGCACACGCGCCGGATCGGTCACCATCGTCTTCAACTTCTGCCGCACCACTGGCTCCGGATCGGTCAGCAAAATCGCGTTGCCATACGACTTCGACATCTTGCGTCCATCGGTGCCCGGCAGCTTGGGCGCGCGCGTCAGCAACACTTGCGGCTCGGGAAACACATCGCCCCGCTTCCCATAAAATCCGTTAAAGCGCCGCGCAATTTCCCTCGTCAGTTCGATGTGCGCCACCTGGTCTTCGCCCACCGGAACCACATCCGCCTTGTACATTAAAATATCCGCCGCCTGCAGCACCGGATAGCCGAGAAACCCGTACGTCCCCAGGTCTTTATCCTTAATGTTCTCTCGTTGCTCCTTGTAAGTCGGAACCCGCTCCAACCAGCCCAGCGGCGTGATCATCGAAAGCAGCAGGTGCAACTCCGCATGCGCCGGAACGTGCGACTGAATAAAAATCACCGACTTCTCCGGATCGAGCCCCGCCGCCAGCCAGTCCAGCGCCACCTCCACCGAATTCCGCTTCACCTGCGAAGTATCGGCGTAATCTGTCGTCAGTGCGTGCCAATCGACCACGCAGAAGAAACACTCATACTCATCCTGCATGCGCACCCAGTTATCGAGCGCGCCCACATAATTTCCCAGATGTAATTTTCCGGTCGAGCGCATGCCGCTGAGCACGCGCTTCCGCAAGTGGGTCGAAGATTTCATCGGTTGTCTAACGAGTCGTAGCAAGGCTCAACGAAACCGCGATGTCCAATTCTCAAAGCTAGCAGCACTCAGCGAGGGTACTGTCGATACTACCACGCCCCTGTAGGGACAGCCCCCGGCTGTCCTGTCGAGCGAAGCTCGACAGCTTTTGCGCACCGTGATCTCTGGAAAACAGTGACTCAGACGGTTTTTGAAGAAGGCTCTTCGAGTGTCCGCGATTATCTTAGTCGGCGAACACGGGGGATATGAACGATCCCAGCGACCAATCAAACGGAGAGTAGGACAGTCGATCCTCCCACCATTCATCCCAAAATTTCTGTGCTACTCCGTTGTCCTAGCAGCCCGGCTGTTTCGTACTTCCCAAATTCTTCACGGTCACGGTCACGCTTGCGCCGTTGACGGTCACAACCAGATAGTTGTTGAATCCGCCGGTATCAGGTTTGGCGCTTCCAGCCAGGCAAGCACCCGCCCCGCCCGCAATCAGAAAGATCGGAGCGACTGAGGCGGGATCCGTTCGCGTGAACGACGTGCCGTAAGCCGAGGCCGGTGGGGCCGCATAAAAAAGATGCTGGTGTCCGGCGATGACGAATGAAAGGTTGGGATATTTTGTGTAGTTCGTCAGCAAGGCCTGCACCGCCGGACCACTCGGCGGCCCAAGCGCATCTGCGGACTTTCCCGGCGTCGAAAAGATAGGCCGGTGCATGAAGACGAAAATGTGCGCGATGGAAGAGTCGGCGGCCAGCGTGTCGAGGGTAGAGGTGAGTCCGGCGAGCTGATCGGCGCCAACATTTCCTGCGTAGCTGTCGGCCGACGGTTTCGCGTCAATACTCGCGACCGCGTCGTCGGTGTTCAGGCCGATGAAAGCGGAGTTTCCGTAGGTGAAGTAACCGTACTGCGGCCCCACATATTTTTCGAAATACTTCACCAGCGTGCCCGTAGGATCGGGCACATTGCCCTTCATTAGCATCTCGTGATTCCCCGGCACATTGAAAACCGGCAAGTTGGCCTGGCCGATGATGGATTCGAAGGTCTCATATTCTTTTTTTATCTTTTCTTGGTCTTTATTCTTCTCCGGATTCTTCAACTTTCCGTACACGGAGTCGCCCGACCAGATAACAAATACGGCGCCCGTGCCGCTCAACTGCTTTGCGACCGTCTGGAAGATGGGGGGCTGATCGTCTTTATCGCTTGGCGGGCGATTGTCGCCGCCGGCCACAAACGTAAAGCTGCTCGGGTTCTTGGGCGTGCCCAGCGCCGGTGTTCCGTGAATCGGAGTCAGAGTCGGGAACTGCCCCGTCACGATTGGCGAGGCCGCGCTCGAACGGTAGACGCTGTACGGCAACATTAGAACGAAGAGGAGGGCTCCCACAACGCGAAGCTTCATGACAAACTCCTTCGGCCCGCAAGTTCTTGCGGCCATAGGATCAATCACAATCGAAAGCAGTTGGTTAACGCTGCCCGGTAACTTATTCCCTCGACGAAGTCGTGTCAAGCGCGAATCGGTAAACCAAAATCGCTCCGCACCTGCCCCATCTACCACGTTCGGGCCATTCTTTCCCGGATCGTGCCATTGTCATCGGGAACCATCGGCCTCAGTATGTTTGTGCCTGACGATTAGCGTTTTAAATGAAAGCTTTCGACAGGGTGAGCGGAGCGATCATGTTGGAAGTCCAAAAAAGCGAAAAGCTGGAGTCGAAGTCGCGGAAGTCGCGGAATTTGCCAACATCGGGCCAGTCAGCCCCGCAACCGACTGCCCCGCAGGCTCCCCGCCGCGAGAAGCAACCACGCCAATTGCTGGTCGCGCTCGTGCTTTTGCTGATTGCCCTCGTCGTTGTTCTTGGCAAGGAACGCGATTTCTGGTTTGGATCGGATGACACGATCGAATCCGACGCCACGATTCCGAACAACACTCCGAAAACATCTTCCGCGGCGCCTGTGTCCGCCAAAGTCAATCCAGCGCCTGCGCCAGCCAAAGTCAACCCGGCGCCCGTAGCGCCCGTTGCTTCTGCGAAGAACATCGCACCCGCAAAGAATAATATCGCTCCTAAAGTTGCGACCCCGGTCGTCGCCGCGCAATCGCACAAAGCTGAGCCGGCCCATAAGCAAGTAGCTCAACCCGAGGCGCCCAAAGTAGCCGCCAAGCGCGCCGTTCTGCCTCCGTTGGATGTCAACGTGGTTGCGGCCAACTCGCACGATGCCTCTCATCCCGCAAACGACGTCGCGAAAGTCGATATCTCTGGCAGTTCCAAACGAACTGCAACCGTTGCTTCCAATCTGCCTTCGAACGCCGCCGAGCGCGAGAATATTGCTCCATCCAGCGTGCCGGAGTTACACCAGGCACTCAACGCGCCCTATCCGCTGCTCGGCCAGAATGTAGCCGTGAAAGGATCGGTCGTGTTGCAGGCCGTGGTCGGGGCCGATGGCATCATCGAAAATCTGCGCGTGATCAACGGTCCGTCTATCCTCGCCGCCGCCGCGAAACAGGCCGTGCGCCAGTGGCACTTCAAACCCTATCTGCAGAACGGGCAGCCGGTTGAAACCAAAGCCATCATCACCGTTAACTTCTCGATTAACGTGGGCGACAATCCTGCGCAGTCGAGCTAGGCAAAGCGCAACCGAAGTTCACATCCACTCTGATCATCTTCTCTTGACTATCGACCGGCTCGAAAGTCGGGCCGTAGTCCTCACGAATCCTAGTGCACCGTCTGTGTCAGCGCCGCGGAACTGGTCGCGAAGTCGACATCGCCGCTGTAGGCGGCGGTGATTTGGTGGGTCCCTGAAGCTAGCGTGGACGTAGTGTACTTGGCGACGCCTGCGCTGAGAGTTACGGTTTTTAACGTGGTGGTCCCGTCCTTGAAAACCACAGTGCCGGCGGGTATTCCGCTAAACTGAGGGGACACCGTGGCCGTGAAGGTCACAGCCTGCTGGAAGTTCGAAGGATTCTGTGACGATACCAGCGTCGTCGTGCTGCTGGCCTGCGTCACCACCTGATTTACCGCGCGCGACGTGCTGCCGCTGAATGAAGTGCTGCCCTTATAAACAGCCGTGATCGATTCCGTGCCCACAGCGAGCGTCGTCGTCGTGTAACTCGCAATACCGCCGGTTAGAGTCGTAACCTTCAGCGTTACCGTCCCACTCATAAACGTGACTGTGCCAGTGGGCGTGCCGGTGAACTGTGGCGCGACCGTGGCGGTGAACGTCACCGATTGTCCATAGGTTGCGGGATTTTGTGACGACACAAGAGTGGTCATACTCGAGGCGATGTCGATGACCTGACTCACCGTGCTCGAGGTGCTGATATTAAAGTTCGAATCGCCGCCATACACCGCGTTCAGACCCTTTGTACCCACCGCGAGTGTCGCAATAGAAAACGTTGCAGTACCTCCGTTCAAATTTCCCGTACCCAACACAGTCGAGCCTTGCTTGAATGTGATGCCTTCTCCATTCGGCGGCGCGCCCGCGCTGGAAGTCACCGTCGCGGTCAACAGCACCGGCTGGCCGTAGACGGAGGGATTAGGCAACGATGCCAGCGTGGTAGTCGTTGTTACGAGTACCACTTGATCCACGGGAGCCGATGTACTCGTGTTGTGGTTCGCGTCGCCTTGGTAAGCTGCCGTGATCACATTCGTGCCCGAAGGCAACGCCGATGTGCTGTACTTGGCAACGCCCGCGCTGAGCGTCACAGTGGCCAGACTCGTCGTACCATTGAGGAATTGGACTTTTCCCGTGGGCGTGCCGCCCTGCGACGAGACAGTCGCCGTGAACGTCACGGCTTTCCCGGATACTGAAGGATTAATAGACGAAATCAAAACGGTCGTCGTCGACGCCTTCGTTACCATCTGGGATAGCGCAGCCGATGTGCTCCCCGTAAAGTTCTCGTCACCCCCATACACAGCGGTAATGGGGTGACTGCCAACAGCGAGGGCGCTGGTCGTGAAACTTGCTGCATTGTTCGATACCGCCGCGCTCCCCAAACCTACGCTGCCATCGTTGAACGTAACCGTGCCTGAAGCTTGTCCACCGAACTGAGGCGCGATCGAAGCCGTGAAAGTTACAGCCTCGCCAGATGTAGACGGATTGGCGCTCGATGAGAGCCCGACGGTTGTATTTGCTTGATTGACGGTCTGATTCAACGACCCCGAACTGCTGCTGAAGTTAGCGTCTCCGCTGTAAACGGCTTTGATGGAATGCACGCCGACGGTGAGCGTCGCGGTCGAAATTGTTGCGCTGTCGCCGCTGAGCGTCGCCGTGCCTAACGTCGTCGAACCGTTGCTGAACGTCACGGTGCCGGTCGGAGTACCAGACAGGTTAGGGGTTACGGTTGCGGTGAACGTCACCGTCTGCAGAAACGCCGAAGGGTTTGCCGAGGATGCGAGCGTCGTGGTCGTCAAACTGCCGGGATATGGATTGTTCTGGCTCAGACTCATCATGCCGCCCGTCGCAAAACAGACGTCGTTCGCCGCTCCGTCCACTCCGCTAATCAGGGCGTTTATGTTGAACGTGCTCTCGATACATTTCAATAGAGATGTATGGGTGAAAACGGTTGACGTAATCTGCGTTTTGCAGAATCGTCCAACGCATAGCAGAGGCACTCGTATCCCGGTACTCCAATGAAGCGGATCCTGCGATGGTGCAATGTGGTCGGCGAAGCCGCCAAAATCGTCCCATGTGATGAAGATCGTCGAATTACTCCACAGGTAGGCATTGCTCATCACCGCGTTCACCTGGGTCGCGGTCCACGCTTCACCGGTCGAAACCAGGCTGGGAGGATGCTCCGATTGTTCCCAAGTGCCGCTGATCCATACAACGGATGGCAGATTGCAATTGCTATCCGAAGTACACGCGCCTGCATCCGTAGCGAACTGCGTGGAGGGATGAATTTTGGTCGTCCAATCACTCCCATAGCGCAAGTGCTGCACGTAGCCGGCCGGATTCCATTGCTGATCGACCGCGGGAGCGTTGCCGTTTTGGTAGTAGATGCCCCAACTTACTCTCACATCGTCCAACAGGTCCGCAATGGTGGTCACGTTCGGGCACGCCGAGCCGCGTCCCGCGCTTAGAAACTGCTTGCTCGCGGCATCACACACATCGCCCGAGAGTGCCGTGCAGATTGGGTCGGCAATGTTGCAGTTCACGGTGGGAGAAGTGACGTTACAGTCAGTCACGAGGACACAACTGTGCGACGCGCCGGTGCAAATTGAATTGCATCCCACGGTTCGGTGCGTGTTGCATACTCCCGGATACATTTCCTTACCCGTTCCCCCCTGTATGTCGATGCCATAAAAACTTCCGGTATACGTGTTGCCGTTCGAGCAATAACCTCCTCCCGAACTCGCGCAGTCTGAATCCAGCGTGCACGATGCAGTCGTCGTCACCGAACAGTGCCCCGTGCCTAAATCAATGTTGCAAGTTCCGTTGCCCACGCAATCCGCGTTGGTCGAACACAGAATCCCCACGTTCGTCGAGCAGCGGCCGTAGTGAAACGCATCGCACGTCCAAATGTTGTTGCCGAGACCATTCGGCGGTATCCCCGCCGCCATCCCTGGGTTATCTTGTGCTTCATTGGAACTTGCCGCAATCATGTACAAGTGGTTTGGATAGGACGGCCCCATGACGCTGGCGAACATGTGATCAGCGAGTCCATAGCTTGTGGCATAAGACCAATACGTGGGGATGGTCGTTGGCCCATATTGCTTCGCCCAATCGCTTGAGCCGCTGCAATTCTCGTTAAACTGGTTCATCAACCCGTTGTTGTAGTCGGCGGTGGAATTGGAAAAGTAATGGCCGCAATTCGCATCGGGCAGGTTAGGGTTCCCTGGAATCACCGCCAGCGTGCCGCCAGAACATCCGCCCTCAGTTCCCATGCAGTTGTAGCTGGTGATGGGGCCGCCTGTAACCCCGGGGAACTGGCCAAAGTAATGATCGAACGATCGATTCTCTTTTACGATGATAATAATGTGCTTCAGAGACTGGCCTTGCGCCAGGGAAGCGAAGGATGCGAGCAACGTTATGAACAAAATCGCGCGCCGCATTTAGTCCTTGTCCTTCTTCTTTCTCCAGAACTTCCACCACGCGGTCTTGGCCGCCTTCTTGTCGCCCTCGTCCTGATCCACATCGGTTTCTGTGTACGGGTTGTACGCCTGCACCGGAAATATGCCCATGGGCTGGTTTGTCACGGGATTAATAGCCATGCACAGCTCGCCGTGATTCAGCAGCACGCCGTTGTAGACAGCTGGATACGGGAGCGAATCCTTCGGACAGCGCCGGGCGGCTAACTGCGGCGTCACTGGTTTTCGATGGACACAGCCGGTCGCGAGCATCACGAGGAACAGCAGTGTGATCAGCCGCTTCAATGGAGCCTCTCCGGAAATGAACGGGCAGCTAGAACGACAAAATTTGCAGCGAGGCGGCTGCTACGCGGGGCTCCAACGGTATCGACACCTTAAATTGAGAGCGAAACGTGCGTCAATGGGAAAGTGCAGAAACTGCCGTAGAGTGGTCGGCTTGGGGAATATGGCGGGGCGAGCCAGTCCCTTCGTCACCAGCAGTTGAGGAGCCAGCTGCTGCCGGCTTGAACGTGCTTGCCAATCGCAATGGCCGGCCACTCGAAGATGAGTGGCTTCGTCAGAAACTTCAACACGATCACGTTGAAAGCCGTGCCTATGGCGTATTCAGGAAGGTCGGAGCGGTAGAGTTCGCCGCGGCTGGGGTGCCGGTTGAGATCGATATTCCCCTCTTCACATCTGTGATGCGCGATGCCCTCGTGCGTGAGTTCGACGTCATAGGCGATTCCGCCCAGCCAAACCACCTGCGTGGCGATCCAGGCTTTATCGTGGAAGACCTCATGATTGGTGCGCAGCGGGTGCGCCCTGTCCCAACTGCCAAAGGTCCAGAAGCCGGGACGCTGCTGCAGGACCTCTACCGGTGCGACTGGCATGGTGACGCTTGCGCCCTCGTGGAGAACGAAGTCCTCGCCGGGCGGGGGCGGTGCGATGGGCCTCGGCTCGGTAAGCCCGAGCGCCTTTTGCTTGATATCGAATTGCTGAGCGTGCGCAGCCGATGCGAGCGCAACTGCGAGAACAACGACGGCCGAGGTTTTCATGGCGTGGGGCTGGAGTTTGCCTTAAGGTATTGATCGGCAGCAGGCCAGAAAACTTTAGCCGCGGAGAATCGATTTTGCCCATTCGTGCCGCACGAAAGGTGAAAGTGGATAATCGGGGAAAGCCCGCCTCCATAGGTCTTACATTTCGGTAGAGGCCGCTTAATTGGTCCACTACCTCCTCCCGTAGAGCTTTTCGGCTGTCGGTTTTTCTGCTAGTGTTTTCAGTCCGCCAAAAACTTCGCTGACTGCCACTTCATTCGACGAATACTCCCTGAGTATGCTGCTGGCGTCCGCAGCTTTGTGACGGATATCACAGTGGCTCCGCATCCGTTTGTGTAGGTTTAATATTCGCCAACGACAAGGTGTGAGTCAGTATTGAAGCAGCCGACCGAGCAGGTATGATTCTTAGGGAAAGGTCAACCGCGTGATTGTAGGAGTTCCAAAAGAAAGCTATCCCGGCGAGCGGCGCGTTGCCATTGTCCCCGCCGTGGTGCCGATTCTCGCCAAAGCGGGATTCGAAGTCGTGGTCGAAGTTGGCGCGGGCGAGCAAGCCGGGTATCCCGATGCGGCTTACGTCGATAAGGGAGCCAAGATTCTTCCCGATCGCGCCGCCGTGTTCACCGCCGCTGACGTCATTGTGCAAGTCCTCTGCTACGGTTCCAATGATGTCACCGGCAAAGCCGACCTTCCTCTGCTGCGCCGCGGTCAAGTTCTCATCGGCTTCCTGCGCCCCTTCGGCTCCGCTGAAGTAATTCAGGAGATCGCCGCGGCCGGTGTCACCTCTTTCTCCGTCGAACTCGTGCCGCGCACCACGCGCGCTCAAAGCATGGACGCACTTTCTTCCATGGGAACAATCTGTGGATACAAAGCGGTCCTTCTCGCCGCTGAAACTTCCATCCGAATTTTTCCCATGATGACGACCGCTGCAGGTACCATCACGCCCGCCCGCGTCTTCGTAATCGGCGCAGGCGTAGCCGGTCTGCAGGCCATTTCCACCGCGCGCCGGCTTGGCGCCGTAGCCTCCGCCTACGACATGCGCGTCGCCTCCAAAGAGCAGGTGCAAAGCCTTGGCGGCCGCTTCGTCGAGCTACCCATCGAAGCCAAGGACGCTCAGGATGCTCGCGGCTACGGAACCGCGCAGGACGAAACTTTCTACGCCCGTCAGCGCGAACTGCTCACTCGCGTTGTCGCAGACAGCGATGTGGTCATCACGGCCGCGGTCATTCCCGGCAAGAAGTCTCCGGTACTCATCACCGCCGACATGGTCAAAGGCATGGCTCCGGGTTCGGTGATCGTCGATCTCGCATCCGAGCGCGGCGGCAACTGCGAACTTACCCGCACCGGAGAAACCGTGAGGCAGTATGGCGTAACCGTTATTGGCGCCATCAATCTCGCCAGCAGCGTCCCGTACCATTCCAGCCAAATGTACGCCCGCAACATCAGCACGTTTCTCGCGTACATGATGAAAGACGGCAAGCTGCAACTGAATCAGCAAGATGAGATCATCCGCGAAACTATGGTCACGCACGGCGGCGAAATCGTGAACACAAGGGTACGAGACTTTTTCAAACTGCCAGCATTAGCGACAGTGGGCAGCTAGCAATCTGATGAAGCACCGTATGCGGGAATTGTGCGGAAATATTGCCCCGCACAGCAGTTTTTCTGGAAACGCTCTTTCTAAATTGTCATCCTGAGCGGAGCAAGAATTCGCGAAGCGAAGTCTGGCGCAGTCGAAGGACCCCCTATCCTCTTTCCACATTCGTGCTGAGGCAGGGAGTTCTCACAAAGCTACGCAGCTTCCAACTGCTCCCGCGCAGGACAACAAGTTGAAAACCGAGAATTTGGGGGTCCTTTGCACGCAAACTTAATCGACGCGCTCTTCATCTTCATGCTGGCCTGCTTCATCGGCTTTGAAGTCATCCGCCACGTCTCCCCGTTACTGCACACTCCTCTGATGTCTCTCACCAATGCCCTCGATGCCATCGCCGTCGTAGGCGCGATTGTACTGGTAGGCGAGCGCAAGAGCACGTTCGCGACAGTTCTCGGCGTCATTGCCATCGTCGCCGCCACCAGCAACGTGGTCGGCGGATTTTTTATCACTGACCGCATGCTCAAGATGTTCAAGAGCAGCCGCCCCAACAAGTAATGATCGATTAGTAAACGATCAACTAACCCATGAACGAGTTCGCCGGAAGCCAATACGTCATCGAAGTCATCTACCTCGTCGCCAGCGCCCTATTTATCTTTTCGCTGAAATGGATGAGTTCGCCGGCCACCGCCCGCCACGGCATCTGGGCAGGCGAGATTGGCATGGTGCTGGCCATCGCCGGAACGCTGCTCCATCACGGCATCGTCGACTACAAATGGATCGCCGTCGGCCTCGTCCTTGGCAGCGGCATCGGCATTCCGCTCGGCATGGTGCAGATGACCGCCGTCCCGCAGCGAACCGCGCTCAGCCATGCCTTTGGCGCGCTATGCGTAACCCTCGTCGGCACAGCCGAGTTCTATCTGGGAACGCAGAACAACTCGAAGTTCGGATTGTCGGTCCTCTCCATGGAAGTAATCCTCGGAGGCCTCACCTTCACCGGCAGCCTGATGGCGGCAGGCAAGCTGCAGGAAATTCTCCCACAACGCCCCATCACTTATAAAGGACAAAACTTCGTCAACTTCCTGCTATTCGTTGTCGCCGTCGGTAGCGCGATCTGGCTAGTTCTGCACCCCGAGGCCAAACAATTATTTCCAGTGGTCGTTGGGGTTTCATTGCTTTTCGGAATTCTGCTGGTCATCCCCATTGGCGGCGCAGACATGCCCACAGTCATCTCGTTGCTCAACGGCTACGCCGGTTTATCCGCGGCCGCCATGGGATTCGTTCTGCAAAACAAACTCCTGATCATCGCCGGCGCCCTCGACGGCTCTTCCGGACTCATTCTCTCCGTCATTATGTCGAAGGCCATGAACCGGTCTTTCTCGAACGTTCTCTTCGGTGCATTCGGCCAGGTGCAAGCCGCCGCTGCCGGCGCCCAGGAAGCGAAGCCCGTTCGCAGCGCCACGCCGGAAGAAGCTGCCGCAATTCTTTCCGCCGCAAACAAAGTTGTCATCGTGCCCGGTTACGGCATGGCTGTGGCGCAGGCGCAGCACAAAGTTCGCGAGCTTTACGACATCCTCACGAAAAAGGGAATCGACGTTCGCTTCGCCATCCATCCCGTCGCCGGACGCATGCCCGGCCACATGAACGTCCTGCTCGCCGAAGCCGACATCCCCTACGACCGCCTCATCGAAATGGACGAAATTAACGGCGACTTCCCCCAAACCGACGTAGCCCTGGTAATCGGCGCCAACGACGTCACCAACCCCGCCGCCCGCAACGACCAGTCGAGCCCCATCTTCGGTATGCCCATCCTCGATGTCGACAAAGCCCACACCGTCATGGTGATCAAGCGCGGCATGAGCCCCGGCTTCGCCGGCATCGACAACCCTCTTTACTATCTACCCAACAACCTGATGCTCTTCGGCGACGCCAAGCAGTTTGTGGGCGCGATCGTAAGGGAGCTGAGCGGCGGACACTGAGCCGACCTCAACGCAAAGCAGGTTGTCGTCCTGAGCGAAGCGAGACATTGGCGAAGCCAATGGCAAGCGCAGCCGAAGGATCCCTATCAGTTGATGACACATGCGTCCCCATGAAGGCATTCTCACGGCGCAACGGGGCCGTGCAGACGCGCAACAAAATAGCTATATAAGAACATTGACTCGGTGCTCGTTATGATATCGTGATATCACTATGGCGCAATTAGTCGTCCGCAATATTGAAAACCAAGTGAAGGCACGCCTCCAACGCCGCGCGCGCCGCAACGGCCGCAGCATGGAAGAGGAAGTCCGTGACATTCTGCGTGCGGCAGTGAATGAAGAAAAGAACGCTCCCAGAGGGGGGCTGGGTACAGAAATCTCAAAGATCTTCGCCAAGCATGGGCTCGACGAGCCAATCGAGGAACTTCGCGGCTATACCATCGAGCCTCCCACCTTCGAGGAATGATCATCCTCGACACCAACGTCCTCTCCGCGCTCATGTTGCGTGTCCCCGATCAAACGGTGGCAGCATGGCTCGATAAGCAACCAGCAACATCGGTTTGGACAAACTCGGTAACGTTATTCGAGATTCGTTTCGGCTTAGAAGCCATGCCAGCCGGAAAGCGTCGGACCGAGCTATTTCAGGATTTAGAGAGCCTACTACTCAGCATTGATCACCGCATAGCTCCCTTCGATGCCGATGCTGCTATCCATGCAAGTGTTCTCATGGCGTCGCGAAAATTGAAGGGCCGTCCTCGCGAGTTGCGCGACACGATGATCGCCGGAATTGTTCTTTCCCACCGTGCCACACTAGCGACGCGCAATATTTCGTACTTCGATGACGTTGCGGCGACCCTCGTTGATCCGTGGTCCGCGAGCGTCTGACGAGGGTGGTACGAACAAGCCAGCGTGATATTCTATTCACTACCAGCTGCGTCCCGTTTTGGCGGAAATTCCCTCGCAGTTCTAAAGTAAGCTTCTTATAGAAGCTTCCCCGTAGAAGCCCAGAAGAGAGAAACTCGACACCATGCTTTCGGTCAGCAATGTTTCCATGCGCTTCGGCGCCAAAATACTATTCGATGAAGTCTCCACGGCGTTTACGCCGGGCAAGCGTTATGGTCTCACTGGCCCCAACGGCGCGGGCAAATCCACATTCATGAAGTTACTCAGCGGCGAGATCGAGCCGCAAAAAGGCACCGTGGTGCGTCCGCGAAAGATCGGCGTTTTGGCGCAGGACCAGTTTGCGTTCGACGCCTTCACCGCCATCGACACCGTCATCATGGGCAACAAGCGCCTCTGGGCAGCCATGCAGGAGCGCGACACCATTTACTCCAAGCCTGAGATGACCGATGAAGATGGCATGAAGCTCGGCGAACTCGAAGGTATCGTTGGCGAAGAAGACGGCTACACCGCAGAAAGCGACGCCGCGATTTTGCTCGACGGCCTGGATATTCCGGAAGACATTCATTCCAGAAAAATGTCCGAACTGCAAGGTGGGCAGAAAGTCCGGGTGCTGCTGGCGCAGGCTCTTTTCGGCCATCCCCAGGCATTGTTACTCGACGAACCCACCAACAACCTGGACTTGGATTCGATCCACTGGCTGCAGGGATTTCTCAACGCGTACGATGGCGTCGTCATCGCCATCTCGCACGACCGGCATTTTCTCAACAGCATTTGCACCCACATCGCCGACATCGATTACGAAACCATCATCACTTACACCGGCTCCTACGACGAGATGGTGCTCGCCAAGACCCAGGTACGTTCGCAGATCGAATCGCAGAACGCGCAGCGCGAAAAAAAGATTTCGCAGTTGAACGAATTCATCGCGCGCTTCGCCGCCGGCACCCGTTCCAGCCAGGTCCAGTCGCGGCGAAAGGAAGTCGAGCGCCTGCAAGTCACGGAATTGGCCAAGTCGAACATCGCCCGGCCCTATATCAAGTTCGAGCAGAAACGGCCGTCGGGTAAGCATGTGCTGGAAGTCGAGCATCTGAGCAAAGCCTACGGCGACAAGAAAGTAATTCGCGATTTCACTTCCAGCATCACGCGCGGCGAACGCGTCGCGCTCATGGGACGCAATGGAGCGGGGAAGACCACTCTCGTAAACGCTCTACTCGCGAATTCGCCCACCACGCCGGAAGCCGAACTCCGCAAAACGAGCGGCTATGACGGTCCGTTCGTCGATTCCGGCAAAGTGATCTGGGGCCACGAAGCGTCCATCGGATATTTCGCGCAGGATCATCGCAGCCTCATCGAAGGCGGCATTACAGTTCTCGAGTGGTTGCATCAATGGAATCCAGCCGCGGTGAGCGAAGAACTTCGTGGCTTGCTTGGGCAGATGCTTTTCGCCCGCGAAGAAGCCACCAAATCGACCAGCGTTCTCTCCGGCGGCGAGGCCGCGCGCCTGCTTTTATGCAAGCTGATGTTGCAAAAACCCAACGTGCTCGTGCTCGACGAGCCCACCAACCATCTCGATCTTGAAGCCATCAATGCCTTGAACATTTCTCTGCAGCGATATCAAGGGACGGTGTTTCTCGTCACACACGATCACGACTTAATCGACGAGGTCGCAACCCGCATCTGGCATTTCGAGAGCGATCACAAGATCACCGACTTCAAAGGAACCTACGAGGAATATCAGGCCGCCGTGGCCGTTTAGGCGAATTGACCGCCGGTCATGTGAGTGTGCACCACTTCCGTTGCATGTAAATTAACCAGGTTCTCCACAGTGATCCACAAGCGTTTCTTGTTGCGTTTGGGGTCTCAAGTTGCAGATAATGGGCGTCGGAATATTCTTGCGCTGTGGAGCACGCACGCGAGAGGTTGAGCCGTAGTGTACAGCCGAACAGATTTACTTAGGATTCTTCGCCTCGCTCCGCGCCAACTGGCGAACTGGGAGCGTGCTGGTCTCATTGCCGCTTCCACTTCCTATTCTTTCGCCGACCTGCTGAAAATCAAAAAAGTTCGCGACTTGTGCGCCATGCGCGTGCGACCCGCGGTTATCCGCCAATCGCTTGAGGCGATGCAGAAGCAGGCTGCGGGCATGCAGAATCCTCTTCTCGAAGCCGGAGCTTCATCGACCAACAAACACCGCGTCGCCTTCCGCCACGAAGGCAAGCTGTTCGAGCCCATCGCCGGACAATTCGTGATGGACTTCGCGACTCGCGAAAAAGTTGTTACCAGCACGCCGATTCCCGAGACCGAGGGCACTCCCCGCGAGGATGATGCCGCAGTCTGGTTTGCCCGCGGCATCGCACTCGAAGAAGATCCAGCCATGCAGTCGGAGGCTCTTGCGGCCTACCAGAAAGTGCTTGAGTTTCAGCCCGACCACGCCGCCGCCCACATCAACCTGGGAACGCTTTATTACAATCGCCAGGATTTCTCTTCGGCGGAAAAACACTACCGCGCCGCCTTGCAATCCGATCCCCGCTACGCTCTCGCCTATTTCGATCTAGGCAATGTGCTCGACGAAACCGGACGTGTACAGGAAGGCATTCAGACCTACAAGATGGCGATCCAGCTCGCCCCCACCTACGCCGACGCGCACTACAACCTCGCGCTCGCCTACGAAAAAACACGCGAGCCGCGCAAGGCATTGAAGCACTGGCAGGCCTACATCAAGCTCGATACCACCGGCCCCTGGTCCGTCCACGCCCGCAATCAGATTCGCCGCATCTTGCAAGCCGACACGCTGAAGCTCGTTCACTCGCGTCCGAAACACTAATCCCTAATCGTACCCTCCGCCACAAGATTTCGTTATACCCTACTGCTTCGCACTCGCAGCTATCGTCTGCCAGCCCAACTCTCGCGACAATGCTAGAATTACGAGTTTGCTATTCCTCCGCCTGAAGGTGTCCTCATGCCCGAGACCGCGCTGCAATCTGCCCCTCCCCCTCCTCTGACCACGCTCACCGACGACGAACTCCTTTTCCGCGACAACATCCGCCAGTTCGCCACCGACAAAATTCGTCCCCTGGTCAAGGAGATGGACGAGAAAGGTGTCTTCGAAAAAGATCTCATACACGAATTTTTCCAGCTCGGACTGATGGGCATCGAAATCCCGGAACAGTTCGGCGGAGGCGGGGCCAAGTTCTTCGAAGCGATTCTCGCCGTGGAAGAATTATCCCGCGTCGATGCCTCGGCAGGCGTAGTGGTCGACGTGCAAAATACGCTGGTCAACAATGCGCTTTTGCGCTGGGGCAGCTCCGACCAGAAGAAGCGCTATCTCCCCAAGATGGCTGCCGACACCGTTGGCGCCTATGCCCTGAGCGAGGCCGGCTCTGGCTCCGACGCCTTCGGCCTGCAGACGCGCGCCGAACTCAAAGGCAGCGACTACGTCATCAACGGGCGCAAGCTCTGGATCACCAACGGCAAGGAAGCCGGCTTGTTCGTTTTGTTCGCCACCATCGATCCCGCAGCAGGATACAAAGGCATCACCGCATTTCTGATTGAAAAAGATTTCCCGGGATTCAGCGTCGGCAAGAAAGAGGACAAGCTCGGCATTCGCGCCTCCTCTACTTGCGAACTGATCATTGAAGATTGCCGCGTGCCCCGGGAAAACGTGCTGGGTGAGCCCGGCAAAGGCTACAAAATCGCGATTGAAACTTTGAACGAGGGCCGCATCGGCATTGGAGCGCAGATGATCGGCGTGGCCGCTGGAGCCTGGGAATTTGCCGCGAAATACGCGCAGGAGCGCAAGCAATTCGGCAAGTCGATCTCCGAGTTTCAAGGCATCCAGTTTCAAATCGCGCAGATGGCCACCGAACTCGAGGCTGCGCGCCTCATGGTTTACAATGCCGCCCGCATGAAGGACGCAGGCGTAAATTTCGTCAAGGAAGCAGCCATGACCAAGCTCTTCGCATCACAGGTTGCCGATCACGTGACTTCGCTGGCCGTCGAAATCTACGGCGGCTACGGCTTCACCAAAGATTATCCCGTCGAGAAATATTGGCGCGACGCCAAGATCGGCAAGATCTACGAAGGCACGTCCAACATGCAATTGGCGACCATAGCGAAACTTTTGTTGGGCACCAAGTAAGTTTTCATCCTGAGAGAAGTAAGAGCTTCACCAAAATGAAGTTCTTATGCAGTCGAAGGATCCTAACCCAGCTTCATCGAACGCCGTACCCAGCGCCAGTTTCAGGCCCTCAGTAACCAAAACTGGTAACGGTACCTCTGCTCTTTATGTGCATTCGGTTGCACTTGGCACTCCGCAGTCAACCCTGCCGAATCGTCCTAACCCCAGCCATTTCAGCGCGTTTCGGCCCTTCTGATCATTGGCGCGCTAGCTGCAATCTCATGTCTACCCGCAGTAATGGGGACTGGAGTGCCACATGACGACGTCGTTCGAAAATGCCGGGGTGAATGCGATTCCAGCTCCTAAGCGAAAGATCACTTTGCTTCCGCTTCTGACCGTCCTGTTCGTGATTTCCTATGGTCTCATGACTTTGCTCATCGTGGAGCAGGGACGAACCATTCAGTCGCAAAGCAACATGATCAAGATTTTGCTCCCGGAAAGCCGGGAATTGTGGGGACTCAGAGGCAAGGCCATCGCAGAAAAAAATTCCGTGCAGGCTCCGTCGACCCAGGAGCAACCCTGCGTTCGCCCTCCGTCTGCCCAGAACCCGTCGTCCCAGACTCCGTCAACCCAGGTTGCACCAATGCAGGTTCCATCGACCCAGGCAGCGCCGCGGCACCATTCGTCCGGAGCAGGCAAAAGCGCGAAGCCCGAGACCCAGCTTCCCGCACCCGCTTCGGATTTAACCGACCAGCGTCGTTCTTTAGTTACGATTTAGTTGCGATTTGACTTCCAGTGGAAAGCAGTAACGCGTAGTGCAACAAGCAGTATGCAAGAGCATTGAACGTCCCCCAGACATGTATCGGAGTGACGTCAAAAATCATGAAGGCCCTGACCCTAGCCTTGTTGTGCAGTATGTCGGCCGCGAAGCCCGCGCAGCCCGTGCGTCAGCCTTCCGGCCATCTCAGCCAGCCCGCCACCAAAGGCCGCTGGTACTTCGCCGCCAACGGCCACGCCGTCTACTGCTACGGACCCGTAATGACCTTGCCCCAAGCCAACGGCGACCTGCAAAAAGTCGCAACCTTCTGCCGCCACGCCCAAACCGTCGTCCCTCTGAAAGACTAAGTAACAACCCAACTCACCGTGGACAAACCGACTGTGGCTTGGAAGGGCTGAGGCAAGTCAGTCATGCGCAAACGACTGACTTCTGAATCCTCGCTGGGGTGTGGAGTAACCTAGGGTCTCAGCCGCGAAGCGGCGATAGAATACAGCCCACGGCGCAAGCCGTGGGTAAGACGTGGGAGGAGAACGAAGCCCCTGGAGGGGCGAAAGAGCAGTTCTCACGGCACTCTTTAGCCCAGCCCGCACTCCTTCTTTTACACTGGATAACACATGCCCGAACTCCCCGAAGTTGAAACCATCGCCCGCGGACTGCACACGCGAGTTTCTGGCGATGCCATCGAGACAATCTGGCTCAGCAGTAAGCCCGAGCCGCTCAAATCTCCCGCGCACGAAATCGCCGCCACTCTCGAGCACACCCGCATTCTCGCCGTCCGCCGCGTCGGCAAGCACATCGTCTTCGATCTGGCTCCTAACAATGTCCGCTCTAAGAAGGCCCAGCCTGCCCAAGCCCAATGGATCGTCCACCTCGGCATGACCGGACGCCTGCAAGTCTGCGACCCGCAATCGGAAGTCCTGAAGCACACTCACGCGATTTTAAAGCTGAAGTCGGGCAGAGAACTGCGCTTCGTCGATCCCCGCCGCTTTGGCCGTCTCAGCGTCGCCCGCACCGGGGGCTTCGACGCCGGCGGTATCGAGCCCCTGGAAGTCGATCTCGATCGTTTCATCGATTTATTTCGGGGCCGCGAAACTCCCATCAAGAGCGCCCTGCTCAACCAGAAATTGCTGCGCGGTGTAGGAAACATTTACGCCGACGAGTCCCTGTTTCGCGCCGGAATTCGCCCACGCCGTCGCGCTTCGACCATCACGCGCGATCAACTGGCGAAGTTGATGACATCGGTGAAAGAAGTCTTAAAGGAAGCGATCGCTCTCGGCGGCTCGTCGATCTCCGATTACGTCGATGCCGACGGCGAAGAAGGCTTCTTCCAGCTGCAGCACCGCGTCTACGGCCGCGAAGGCGAACCGTGCCTCGTGTGCAAGACTCCAATCAAACGCATCGTAATCGCCGGCCGCAGCAGCCACTACTGCCCGAAATGCCAGAAGTAACGAAGCAAGGTGTTAGGTCTTAGGTGTTAGGTCTTAGGTGCTAGGTCTCAGGTTTCGCCAAGATACAATCCCGGCCGGCAGTCATCCTGAGCGTAGCCGTTCTTCAGGCGGAGCGAAGGACCTCCCGCTTCACCGGCCTCGCGCGGAAGCCAAATGCCAAAGACCCACAACCCGATATCCTATAATCCCCGGGTGCGAGGTCGCAGCTCCTAGCTTTTGCCCAAGACCTGAGACCTAAAACCTAACACCGGAACCCAAATCCCATGCCTGATTTCTCCATCGGAGTCGATCTCGGCGGCACCAACCTGCGCATCGCCGCCGTCACCGTTGACGGACAGCTTCTCGATAAAGTAACTCTCAATACCAAAGTCGCGCTCGGTCCCGACCGCACCATCGACGAAATGTGCGACGCGATTCAGCGCGTTGCCACAACGCACAAAGCGTCAGGAAGCTTTCGCGGCGCGGGCATCGGCGTTCTCGGCATCATCGACATGCAGGCCGGCACCGTGCGCAAGTCGGCCAACTTTCCGGGCTGGGAAGACTATCCCGTGCGCGCCGAAATCGAGCGCCGCCTGCGCGCCTGCGCTCTGCTCGAAACCAACGCGTCGGTCATCATCGATAACGACGGCAACGTCGCCGCGCTCGGCGAGCAATGGCTGGGCGCCGCGCGCGGTGTCGACAACGTGGCGATCCTCACGCTGGGCACAGGCATCGGTGGAGGAATCGTGCTCGGAGGAAAAATCTGGCACGGCATGAATGGCATGGCTGGCGAATTTGGCCACGTCACCGTCGAGCCCGAGGGCGTTCCTTGCGGCTGCGGCAACCGCGGATGTGCCGAGCGCTACGCCTCCGCCAGCGCAATCATGCGTATGGCTCGGGAAGCGATTGCCAGCGGTGGAGCGCCTGCGTTGGCCAAGGCCGCATCGTCCAGCGCCGAATTCGGCGCTCTCGCCATCTACAATCTCGCGATGCAGGGCGACGAACCTTCCCGCCGCATCTTCCACACCTTCGGCCGCTACCTTGGCATGCTGCTTGCCGGCGCGGTCAACGTGCTGAATCTCGATGTGTACGTCCTCGCTGGCGGCGTCTCCAGCGCCTGGGACGCCTTCGCCCCCACCATGTTCGAAGAACTACGCCAGCGCTCCTTGGTCTACGCCGTAACCGCCCCCGCCGATCCGACGATGAAGATGAACATGTGGGGACAGCCGCCCCCGGCTGTCCAAGCCAAGCAAAGCTCGGCAGCCGCTGCCGCCAAAAGCACCGAACGAAAAACCATCATCACCCGTGCCTTGCTGGGCAGCGATGCCGGACTATTCGGCGCGGCGCGGGCCGCCGTGCTCGCCGCGTAGCGCGAAATCCTGCTAAATTTGGCATGAATATTTACGGCGATCCGGTGAACGATGCTCTCAGAGACGCAAGCTCGAAAATCGCAGGGCGGGCAATCAGTCAGTTACTGACCAAAAGTATGAGCTAAGCTTTTTAAATCTGGGGTGGGAAACGGGAATCGAACCCGCAACCGTCGGAGCCACAGTCCGGTGCTCTGCCAGTTGAGCTATTCCCACCGCCACGCTGATTATAGCAACCGATCTTCAGGGTTGTCTTTCCTATGTACGCGGCACGACGGCGCGGCCGTCCCGAAACCGATTTTTCCACCATGTGATATCGCTCTGGTGTGACTAACGACCGTGACCTTGGCGCGTCCAGAATCTACTGTGGAAGGTCCAGGAGATTCGATTGATCGAAAAGACTGTCGCACTCCTCCTCCTGCTGTTGGCGCCGTGGATGATGGCTCACGCCTCGCTCACCGAAATTCGCAAGGATTTCCTTAACGAAACGTCGCTCTTGCCCGCTACTCCTGTCATCACCGCGCCGACTGTTGACGCAAGCTATTTGATCTGCGTCGCGGTCGGCGACGTGCAAACCAGCGTCCCCAACGCCATCCTGCGCTGGACTGACGAGAATAGCCAACTCCGCAGCTTCACGTACCCGGCCGTTAATGGACTGCCCAATGGCTGCAGTCTTATCCGCAACCAGGCCAACACCGCAGCCACCATTGAAACGGAGGGAACATATTCCGGTTTCTACAATCTCTTTACTTTCGGATTCGGCTTCTGGCCAGCAGGAACCCATTCCCAGGGCGGAGTCAAGGAGCCGCTAAACTACTCCATCATCGGCGCCAGCGGCGGCTACGAATTCTCGTTCCCCGGCTCTCCCTGGCTGCTCTCGGTCCTAGCTTCGAGCAATTGCAAATGGCAGTTATCGGCTGGTTGGTCAGGCGTGATCGTTGGCGCAGGTTCACTGATTTCCACTGGATATGGTGGCGGCAACGGCTCGTTCACCACTCTGACCGCCGGCTGCAGCTACAGTCTTCGAGCGGTCCAGTTTGGCAGTCCGGCGCTGGGTGCGGGCCCTCTGACCGACTACGAATACAACCTCCTTGACTGGACCAATGCCACCTATCCCAAGCTGAAAACCGTCTTCGTTGCGGGCGGCCTTGGAGCGAATATCCTCCTGGCTACGAATATCGCCGAACGCCCCACGAATGACCTCGTCAGCGAAAGCTTGTTGGTTTATTGGAATAACGAGACTTCGATACCTTGCGCAGCATCGATTGTGGGAGGGCCCTCAGGGGCGCCGGGGAGCTGTGTTTCGCCCGTTTATATCGAACCCGGAGGCTCGCTGCAATTCGAAACTTATAACCAGCCCGGGCAGAAGTGGGGAACCTCGCCCATGTATAGCAGTGAGGTTGATGTCATCCAGTTCTGAAAAGCAGTTGGGCTGGGGTGTGAAAGATTCTCCCTCGCAAAGCAGGAGCGTCGCGAGAGTAATTACTCCTCGCTTGAAAAGCGGTACCAAACCGTGCCCAGCGCATGAACTAGGCTGGAGAAGGACACGCAGAAAAAACTGTAGGAAATACTATCGAGAACCCCAGAGAGCAACCCAGAAAAACGGGACGACAGAGCAAGAGGCTCAGGGCGAGTCGCGGAAGTAAGAGGCTCTTCGTTCACAGTTCCTGGGTTTACAGATCCTTGCACGCACATTCCTGGGCTGATCGGTTTCGGGGAGGATTTCGCACGCTTAATACTTTTGCGGACGCGCCGGCTTTCACCCGCGTCCCACGCCGACATACTCAAACCCCATGGCACGCAGCCGCACGGAGTCGAGCAGATTCTTGGTGTCCACGATGATTGGGTTTTTGAGGAGATGCTTGATGCGGTCGAAGTCGAGCGCGCGAAACTCCGGCCAGCCCGTTCCTACAACCAGCGCATCCATGCCCTCCGCCGCCGCATACGCTGACTCGCAATAACGAACCGAGCCATTCAGGCGTGTCTTGGCCTCGCCAAGCGCCACCGGATCATAAGCTCGCACGCGCGCGCCTTTGGCCACGAGGTGCTCGGCTAAACGCACCGCAGAGGACCCGGCCACCGAGTTGGTATTCGGTTTGAAGGCGAGACCGAGAATTCCCACATCTTTGTTCTCCACCGAATTCAAGGCCAGGGCAATCTTCTCGACTAAGCGATCAGCCAGCGTGAGGTTGACTTCCCGCGCCGCGCTCAGCACTCTCAACGAAACCCCGTTCGCTTGCGCCAGTTCCGAGAGCGAATCCAT
>Ga0307476_10000677_pt1 | contig 24459 bp, 24 predicted proteins | sample atmos_gasesECM2C_2_FD_203314 | JGI IMG/M metagenome (GOLD analysis project Ga0307476, IMG submission 203314) | Hardwood forest soil microbial communities from Morgan-Monroe State Forest, Indiana, United States - atmos_gasesECM2C_05 | ecosystem: Environmental > Terrestrial > Soil > Temperate...
ACCAACGGCACGACCAAATACGGCATCGACGTCATGCTGCCGGGCATGGTCTACGGCAAGGTCGTGACCCCGCCGGTGCGCTACGGCGCCACGGTGAAGTCGGTTGACGACAGCGATGCCAAGAAGGTGCCAGGCTTCATCAAGGCGGTCACGCTCGACGACCAGACCACAACGACGACCGGCTGGGTGGTGGCAGTTGCAAACACCTATCCCGCCGCGATGAAGGCGGCCGACGCGCTCAAGATCAGCTATGACAATGGTCCGAACGCCAAGGTGTCGAGCGAATCGATCCTGGCTGAAGCCAAGCGGCTTCAGGCCCTCGACGATTCCGGCTTCTTCTTCGTCAAGGACGGCGACACGGCGGCAGCGCTTGGCACGGCCGCGAAGGTGTTGGAGGCGGAATATACCACCAGCATCAACATCCACGCGCCGCTGGAGCCGATGACGGCGGTGGCCGAACAGAAAGGCGACATCTGGCACGTCTACACCGGCAACCAGTTTGCGACACGCTCCGGCGCGATCGCAGCCGGCGCCGCCGGGGTCGATCCCAAGTTTGTCGTGATGCATCAGATGTGGCTCGGCGGCGGCTTCGGCCGGCGTCTCGAGGGCGACATGCTGGTACCGGCCGTGCAGGCGTCGAAAGCCGTCGGCAAGCCGGTCAAGATCATCTATGCGCGCCAGAACGACATGACCATGGATTTCACGCGTCCGCTGACCTACCAGAAGGTCAAGGCCGGCCTCGATGGGGACGGCAAGCTGATCGCGATGAACCATGACGTGGTCGCGGCATGGCCGACCAAGCGATGGGGCATTCCTGCCTTCCTGTCGCCGTCGGTCGACAAGAAGGGCGCGCTTGACGCCTTCACCGTGAACGGGGCGGACTTCTTCTATTCCGTGCCCAATCATAACGTCCGCGCCATTCTCAACGAGATGGCGCAGACCGCGACACCCTCCGGCCAGTTGCGCTCCGTCGCTCCCGGCTGGACCTTCTGGGCGGTCGAAAGCATGATCGACGAACTCGCTCATGCGGCGGGCAAGGATCCGGCGCAATTCCGGATCGCCTTGCTCGACGGCAAGGGCGCCAACAATGGCGGTGCACAGCGGCTGCGTAACACGCTGCTGACGGCGATGGGCCTGTCCGGTTACGGCAGCACCACGCTGGCGAAGGGCGAGGGCATCGGCCTCGCCTGCGTCTCGTCGCAGGAACGTGCAACGGCAAGCTGGACCGCCTGCGCGGCCCATGTGGCGGTCGCTCCCAGCGGTGAGGTCAAGGTGAAGAAGCTCACCATTGTCACCGATGTCGGCACGCAGGTGCATCCCGACAACGTCCGCGCCCAGGCCATGGGTGCGGCGCTGTGGGGTCTCTCGATTGCGCTGTACGAAAAGGCGACGTTGAAGGACGGCGGAATCGAACAGACCAACTACGATTCCTATACGCCCTTGCGGATGAGCCAGACCCCGGAAGTCGATGTGCACGTGATCGCCAATGGCGACCATACGACTGGCGTCGGCGAGCCGGCGGTGACCGTGGTCGCGCCAGCGCTCGGCAACGCGATCTTCAACGCGGTTGGTGCTCGTGTGCGCTCGCTGCCGATCACCGCGGAAGCGGTCAAGGCTGCGATGAAGGCCTAAACCCTTCAAAACCAGCGACAAATACGAGCCGCCGGAGGCCCTCCTCCGGCGGCTTTTTCGTGGGCAGCGGCGGCACCGGAGCCCACTCATTCAAATTTTATGTTCCGCAAAAGGCGCACGTTTATGATCTCTCTTAAGCCTCGGGGAATGTCTTCTAGGTTAGGTTGCGGATAACCAACACGCACCGATCAAGAGGGTCCATGTCAGCTCAAGCTCCGAAGCGCCGCCTGCTGCTGGCGTCCGACGATCAGGAACAAAGCCGCGAGCTGGAACGCATCCTTCAGTCGGTCAGCGAGGTGCATACGGTTACGACGTCGGAGATGCCCGACGCGCCGGCCGATCAGATCTCCGGCGTCGTGGTCGATATCAATCTGCGTTCCGCCGAAAGCGTACAACGGGTCCGCAACAAGCTGCGGCATGAATCCTATCGCGCGATGCCGCGCCTGTTCGTGCTGGCCGACGCACTTCACCACGGGTCGATGCAGGCCTGGGCGCTCGGCGCCACCGATACGATTTCGCGGCCGCTCAATGCCGCAGGCATCCTGCAACGCATCCGCGCCGCCTTTCCCGACACCGACGGGTTCGATGCGACCGAGCGCGGCAAGGTCCTGAACCGCGGCGTGGCGGCCGCCCATGAGGTCATGGTCAAGATCTTCCGCAAGCTTCCGGCAGGCGAGTCGCTGCAATTCAGCGATATCGTCCAGGCCGAAAGCAAGATTCTCAAGGCGATCAAACACTCCTCACTGCGCGAGTGGCTGACGGCCGTCGGCTGCCATCACAATGACAGCCTTCGCCACTGCCTGTTCGTGACCGGCTTTGCCGTTGCCTTTGCGCTGCATCTGGGCATGCGCGAGGACGACCAGCGCCGCCTGGTGCGCGCAGCCCTGCTTCATGACGTCGGCAAGGCGTTCATTCCGCTGGCCATCCTCGACAAGCCCGGCCTGCTCACCGAAGAAGAAACGGCCGAGATGCGCAAGCATCCGCGTCTCGGCTTCGATGCACTCGCGGCGCAAGGCGGATATCCGCCTGAGATGCTGGACGTCGTGCTGCATCATCACGAATTTCTCGATGGCACCGGCTATCCCGACGGCCTTAAGGCCGACGAGATCAGCGATATCGTGCGGCTGACCACGATTGTCGATATCTATGCGGCGCTGATCGAGTCGCGCCCGTACCGGCTGCCCTTCACCCACGCCAAGGCCTTTGCGACCATGGAGAGGATGGAGAGCCAGCTCGACATGCACCTGCTGCACGCCTTCCGGCCGGTGACGCTGGGCGCGTACTAAGTTCGCGCCGGTATGGCCGTCATTGCGAGGAGCAAAAGCGACGAAGCTGTTGCAGCCGTAGGATGGGTTGAGCAATTCGCGAACCCCATCACTTCCCGACATTGGCCGATGGGTATCGCTTCGTTCTACCCATCCTACGCATCTGTTTCAGGCCACCCCGCCTTCATACGACGAAATCTCGATCAGGCTGCCGTCGGGATCGCGGCAATAGACCGACCGCAACGCACCGCGCGCGCCCTGCTTGGTGACGGGGCCTTCTTCGATCGCGACGCGGCAGGCCTTCAGATGCGCCACCACCTGCTCCGGCGTACTTGACGTGAGAAAACACAGGTCGTCGCTGCCGGGCATTTCATGGTCGGCGGTGAACCATTCGACCTTGTCGGCGCCACGCGGACGCACGTTGATCTTCTGGTGACCGAACGCCAGGGAGGTCCTGACCGGCTTGCCGTGGCCGGGATCGAACACCTTGACCTCCATGCCCAGCACCTTCCGATACCAGTCAATGGTGCGCGCCACGTCGGCGACATTGATCACGATATGATCGAGCGCGTTGACCTTGACCACCATCTCGCAATCCTTTCGTCGTAGTCCGCGGCCAAACCGCAATGCTGGCTAGCTGCGCTGCGGTTTGTTACAACGAAGGACTGTACTCATTCAATAAAAGACGAGGGAGAAACGCATGGCCTCACGCCGCACCACGACAGCCCTGTTGGCAATCGGCCTATGCGCTTTCGCCGCGCTGTTCAGCCCGGCATCCGCGCTGGACTACCCGACGCGGCCGGTGCGCTTCATCGTCGGTTATCCGGCCGGCGGTTCCACCGACATCATTGCACGCCTGATCGGGCAGAAGCTGTCGGAGCGGCTCGGCCAGCAATTCGTGATCGAGAACAAGCCGGGCGCCGGGAACAATATCGGCACCGAGACCGTGGTCCGGGCCGATCCCGACGGCTACACGGTGTTGCTGGTCAACCCCGCCAACTTCATCAACACCTCGCTGTATGCCAATCTCAACTTCAATTTCGTCAAGGATATCGCCCCGGTTGCATCGTTTCTGCGGGTGCCGAACGTGATGACGGTGGCCAACGAAGTGCCGGCAAAAACCGTCGCCGAGTTCATCGCCTATGTGAAAGCCAATCCGGGCAAGGTGAACCTGGCCTCGTCGGGCAACGGCACCTCGGTGCATCTGTCAGGCGAGATGTTCATGGCGATGACGGGCGCGAAGATGCTGCATGTGGCTTATAAAGGCGCGGCGCCCGCGACCACTGACCTGCTCGGCAATCGCGTCCAGGTGATGTTCGACAACATGCCCTCGATCATCGGCCATATCCGCGGCGGCAAGTTACGCGCGCTGGCCGTGACCACAGCGGAACGGTCGCCCGAACTGCCCGACGTGCCGACGGTTGCGGAAACCGTGCCCGGCTACGAAGCGAGCGCACTGTTCGGGATGGGCGCACCGGCGAAGACGCCGCCGGACATCATCGCCAGGCTCAACAAGGAGATCAACGCGGTGATGGCCGAGCCTGAGGTGAGGAAGCGCCTGGTCGAACTCGGCGGCGAGCCGCTGATGACCAAGCCTGAGGATTTCGGCGCGATGATCAAGGCCGAAACCGAAAAGTGGGAAAAGGTCGTCAAATACGCCGACATCAAGATCGAATAAGTCGGCAAACAAATGCCGGCATCGGGCGTCCGATGCCGGCGATCGTCGATCGTCTGATTATCAGGTGCCGTCCGCCGGCGCATTCGCGGCGGCTTCCGCGGGCTTTGTTGCTTCCGCGACCGGCGCACTCGCCGGCTCGGGATCGAAGCCGAACAGCTCGACCAGAAACTTGTAGTATTTCGGCAGCTTCTCTTTCAGCCGGGCGCGCGTGTGCGGCTCTTGAATGGATTCATTGCCGGCCAGGAAAATACTACCCGTCACTGCGAAGAACTCCGCGGCGTTCGTCATCGCATATTCTTCCTTGGGGAAGACATTCTTGCTCACGGCTTCGGCGTGCCAACCCTTGATGGAGAGATTGTCGAGCCCGCCCGCCATCAGCTTGTTGTGGTAGGCGTGGAGCAGCTCGTGCAGGATCACGGGCTCCTTGGCATATTTCAGCATGTTCGGGCGCAGCTTGATCACGCCGGTGCCGGCATCCGCCGCCAGATCGACGAAGTTCGGGTTGCTCCAACTCATGGTCTTGGAGTCCCAGACGGTGAAGGTCCGGTTACGCGCCGTCGATGTGTCCGGAGGGATCGTGCCGTAGCAGGCGACCGCCGCGCCCAAATCCGTGCAGCCCATTTCGCTGGCGACGATCGGAACGGTATGGAAGAACTTGATCACCTTCGGGCTGAGGCCGACGCTCTCGACGACATCGAGCTGCTTTTTCAGAAGATCGGTGATCGCCGCTTCATCCTTGCGGTCGACGTTCTCGGACAGGTCGTAGATGTAGCCCTTATAGGTCTCAAAGCCCGGAGGCACTTCCGCGGCCGGCTCGACCGCGATGACGCGGGGGCCTGCGCTCGCGAGGCCTGAGGCCAACGAGAGCATGAACACAACAGATGACGTCAGAAGCAGCCCGCGCATGGATTCCCCCACTTGATTGGCGTTTGGCGACCGATGGTGCGATCCGGTCAGCCGTTACGAAGGCCGCACTCTAGCAAGGCGAACTTGCAACCCCGTTTCGCAAGTCGCGGCAAATTTTCGCGGAAAATTTCAATCTTTTTAACGATGAGGGCCGCAGCGTTTCAATCGGAAGGCAAGCCGGGCACCGTCAACCATGTCGCAGGATCTGACAGACCCCCGCCTGCCTGGCGGCTCGGGGGCGCCTGCGCACGCAAGCGGGGGCCTGTATTCTGGACGCATCGCTGAGAACGGCGCGCCAGAAATTTACTTCAGCGAACTGTTGATCGACGTGAACTTGGTATTGAGTTTCGAGCCGAGCCCGTTGACGGCGGCAATGATCGCAAGGGCGATACCGGCCGCAATCAGGCCATACTCGATGGCCGTCGCGGCGGGCTCGTCCTTCAAAAATCTGGAAATGATTTTCACGCTGATCTCGCCCCGCTATTCCGTCCAAACAAACCGTTCTGGATAGATAACGTGCGGGGTTCTCTCGCAGCGCTTGTGCCGTTCCATAACGCATAAGTTTTTACGGAAATGCTAAGCAGCAAGGTTAAGATCGAATTACCTCGATCGAACGGCGCGTTGCGAATGACGATCGAGAGTTATCAGTCCGGCATCGCCTCCGCCTCGGTCTGTCTCGCGCGCAGCGTGAGGATCTTTTGCATCATGCTGATGAAATGCTTCTGCTCGGTCTTGCCGAGGCCTGCGAGAGTTTCGCGATGGGCCTCCCGCGCGGACGCCTCGATCTGCCGCAGCAAGTTCACGCCGGACTTCGTCAGCCGGCACATCTGCGCCCGGCGATCGCGGCGATCGACCGCGCGTTCGATCAGCTTGCGGGATTGCAGGCGTTTGAGCGCGCCGGTGGTGGTGGTGCGATCGAGCACAACGTCGGCCGCCAGCGTGGTTTGATCGGCGGTTCCGCGGCGCGCAAGCGCGGTCAGAAGGCTGTATTGCAGCGGCGTGATATCGAAGGCCGCGCATTTCTTTTGAAACAACGCGACATGGATCTGATGCAGCCTGCGGATCAGAAAGCCCGGCCTTTGCGCCAGCGGCCAGTTGCCTGCGCGCCGTCGTCCTGCATTTCCGACCATGCCGTCAAATCCTCGCCATCGCTGCACTTATTTGAGGCAAGCTATGGCACGAATGCTGGTGTATTGAAATACGAAGCATACTTCGTATTTTCGCGCGGGATATCCGCTGGAAAGGGAGATCAGCCATGTCCGTCAACACCAGCTTCGACCTGCTCCTGCGCGGAGGCCGCGTGATCGATCCGGCTTCGGGTGTCGACGGCGTGAAAGACGTGGCGATCCGCGGCGGCAAGATCGCGGCGGTTCAGGCCGACATCCTGCCGGCCAGCGCCAAAGAGGTCGTCGACGTCGCCGGCAAGATCGTGTTGCCGGGGCTGATCGATACGCATGCCCATGTCTATCAATATGTCACCGGCCGCTTCGGCGTGAATGCCGACATGGTCGGCGTCCAGTCCGGCGTGACGACGCTGGTCGATCAGGGCGGCCCGTCCTGCATGACGCTGCCGGGCTTTCGGCATTTCATCGTCGGGCAGGCGAAGTCGCGCACGCTGGCTTTCCTTTCGGCCTATCTGGTTGGAGGTCTGGAGGGCCACTACTACCCCAACCTCTACAGCCCCGACTGCGTCGATATCAATGCCACGGTGAAGGCGGCAACCGCCAATCGCGATCTCGTTCGCGGCATCAAGGCGCATGCGGAGATCGGCGGCTTTGCTCGCTGGGGCATCCGCGTCATCGAAATGGCGGCCGAGATCGGACGCCGCGCCGAGCTGCCGGTCTATGTGCATTTCGGCCAGCTTTGGGGATTGCCGGAGAGCGGCACCAACGGCGAGGACGTCGACACCATTCTCGAGCGCGTGATCCCGCTGTTGCGCTCGGGCGATGTTCTGGCGCATCCGTTCACGCGTCACCCCGGTGGTTTCGTCAATCGCGAGGGCGAGGTGCATCCGGTGATCCAGGCCGCGCTCGACAAGGGGCTGAAGGTCGATGTCGGCCACGGCAGTCATTTCTCCTATCGCCTCGCCAGCAAGGCGATCGATGCCGGCATCATTCCGACCACGTTGGGGGCCGACATTCACGGCTACAACACCCATGTCCCCGCGCCCGCCGGCACCCCCGACGAACACGCCGATGACGAGAACCACCCGTTCGCGGGTCAGGCGAAGTTCAGCTTGGTGCAGGCCATGAGCTCGATGATGGCCCTTGGGCTATCGCTCGAACAGGTCGTGCCGATGGTGACCGCGAACCCGGCCGAGATGCTCGGGCTTTCCGGCCTGATCGGCACGCTGCGCGCGGGCATCGAGGCCGACGTTACCGTGCTCAATGAGATGCGTGGCCGTTACGTTCTGCGCGACAACGAGAAAACCGAAGTGATGGCCGACAGCCTGTTGCAGCCGGTGTTCTGCCTGCGCGCAGGTATCCGGCATGACGCCACCGCTCCGATCCTGCCGCGCGCGGTGGCTGCCTGACGGCGTTCTTCGGATATTGAAACCCTTCGCAATCGACGCTACGCCGGTTGGCGGCGGCTAGTTGCCGCCGACGACAAGACCGGGAGAAACGGCGATGATGGAAGGATTCACCAGGGAAACGTTGCATGTGAATGGCGTGGACATCGTCCTGCGCCACGGCGGAGAAGGCCCGCCGCTGCTCCTGATGCACGGCAACCCGTTCACGCACCTGTCATGGAATCGCGTGGCGCCCGATCTCGCCAAACGCTTCACAGTGGTGACGCCCGACCTGCGGGGCTACGGCGACAGTTCCAAACCCGACGGCGGCGACGACCACTACGCCTACTCGTTTCGCGAGATGGGCAGGGACATGGTCGAGGTGATGAAGAAGCTGGGCTTTGCGACCTTCTCGGCAGCCGGCCACGACCGCGGCGCACGGGTGCTGCACCGGATGTGCCTCGACTATCCGGACGTGGTCAGGAAAGCCTGCTTTGTGGACATGCTGCCGCAGCATCACCTCCTCAACAACGTGACGTTCAACTGGGGCAAGTTCTCCTGGCACTGGTTCTTCATGATCCAGCCGACGCCCTATCCGGAGACGATGATCAGCAACGATGCGGAATTCTTTCTGCGCAAGAAACTGTCGAAGACCGGTCAGGGCACGAGCTTCTTCGTGCCCGAAGCGCTCGATGAATACATTCGCTGCATCAAGAATCCGCGGACGGTCTACGCGATGTGCGAAGACTATCGCGCGACCGTGTCCTGCGACCTCGAGATGGACACCGCCGATTTCAACGCCGGAAAACGGGTGACGTGCCCGACCTTCCTGCTGTGGGGCAAGACCGGGGGCGTCGGCCGCAACCACAACGCAAAGGAGGTCTGGTCGGCATATGCGACCAACATGGTCGGCACCCTTGCCGCTCCGGCCGGACATTATGTGCAGGAAGAGGCGCCGAAAGAGACGCTGCAAGCCATGTTGGGCTTCTTTGCCGATTGAAATGGGCTGATACAGTCGTATAACGAGACAAGTTAAGATCAAGGAGCCTCCGATGGCCATAACCCGTTCCCTTCCGGTGGCCGTGCCGCCCGCAATCCCGGTGCGCGAGATTTTGCCGTGGGCGATCTTCGGCGGCTTGCTGCTGGTGATCGGCCTCTACTTCGTCGGCGTCGAGGAAGGCGCGTTCGCCATTTTCAACGGCATGTACGTGCACGAGTTCGTGCATGACGGACGCCATTTGCTGGGTTTCCCCTGCCACTGACCTTCGCGGCGAGATGACCGGGAAACTGCTCGTACGCGGCATGCTGCTGGGTCTGGTTGCAGGGCTTTTGTCGTTCGGCTTTCTCAAACTGGCGGGCGAGCCGTCGGTCGATCGCGCCATCGCATTTGAAACCGCGATGGAGCAGGCCAAGGCGGCCGAAGCCAGGGCCAAAGGCCTCCCCGCTCCTGCCGAATACCCTGAACTCGTCAGCCGCCCGGTTCAGGCCGGCATCGGCCTGTTGACCGCCGTTGCCGTCTACAGCACCGCTTTCGGCGGCCTTTTTTCTCTTGCGTTCGCGCTGGCCTTCCGGCGCATGGGCGACTTCGGCGCTCGCGCCACATCGGCATTATTGGCAACAGCCGGCTTCGTCAGTGTCTACCTCGTGCCGATGCTGAAATATCCGGCCAATCCGCCAGCCGTTGGTTTGCCGGAAACGATCGACATGCGGACAAGTCTTTATTTCGCGATGATCCTGATTTCGCTCGCCGCGATGATTGCGGCCGGTATGCTGCGGCTGCGGCTCGCCCCGCGCTTCGGCAACTGGAACGCGGCGCTGATGGCCGCCGGCATCTATATCGTGATTGTCAGCGGCGTTGCGCTTGCGCTGCCTGAGCTCAACGAGGTGGCGGAAGCTTTTCCGGCGACGGTGCTGTGGCAATTCCGGATCGCATCGCTGGGCGGACAGGCCATCATGTGGGGCGCGCTTGGACTGATGTTCGGCGTTGCCGCGGAGCGGGTCGTAGCTCAACGCGAACCCGCGCTGCGCAGTGCGGCGAATTTGAAGTTCCTATCAGTTTCGCCGCGAATTCTACATAGGAACTTCAAATTCAAAAGCCGCACTAAAAACCAATAATTGCTAGAGTTCCTTATGATTCCGAAGTTCGCATCAGAGGCCGCCGCAAGAGCTTGCGAACTTCGGAATCGGAACTCTAGCTCGGCGGTCTGAGCCCATCACCGCCAGCAGGGTGGAAGCATGACCGCGCGTCTTCATCTCCTCTGCTCGGCTTCGACCGCGTCCGTCAGCGCGGTTGCCTTTGCGGCCGATGAGCCGCTGGATGCCAAAGGCAAGGAAAGCCTCGCCGGCCTTCCAGGCCGCCTCCCCGCTTGCGATAGCGTGTTGCGCAGTCCGGCACTCTGCGCCGCGCAAACCGCGGACGGCCTGGCGCTCAGCCCGACCGTCGAGCCGTTGCTGCGCGATTGCGATTTTGGCCGCTGGGCCGGGCGATCGCTGGCGGAGGTGCAGGCACAAGAGCCGGCCGCGGTTGCGGACTGGCTGCAAGATCCACGCGCCGCGCCCCATGGCGGCGAGTCCTTTGCCGATGTGGTGAAGCGCGTCGGTGGATGGATGGATCAGATGCTTGACCGTGGCGGCTCTGCCCTTGCGATTACGCATGCGCTCGTCATTCGCGCCGCGATCGCCCATGCGCTTGGCGCGGGTCCGGATGTCTTTCGCCATATCGACGTTGCCCCTTTGACAAGAGCAAAATTGTCGGGCGGAGGTGGCCGCTGGACACTCGTCTCTCTCGTCCCGCCGCGGGATCTGCGATGACGGGCCGGCGCAACAGAATGGCAGGCTGCGGATGGCGAACCCTTCTGTTTGCTCTGTCGATCCTGTCGATCCTCGCGATCGCCCCGGCCTGCGCCCATCATCAAAGCGCAAATGACGGCCCCATCCGCGGTGTCGCCATTCCCGCCATTGCCCATGGCGAGATGCCGGTCGTCGCCAGATATCGAAGCGAGATCCTCGCGCTCGCGGCACGCGCACCGGTGACCGATCCGACCTTGCGCAGGCTCGCGGGCTTTATCAGCCTGCAAACTTTCGCCTGCCTTTGGGGATTGATTCCCGGCAGCCTCACCGACGAAGCAAGCCCCTTCAACGAGTGCACTCACGCTTATCTCGCTGGCGCGCGCGCGCTGCTGACGCACATGACGTCAATGCCCGGCGACCAGTCCGCGGCCAAGGACTTGCAAGCACGCGTGAGCGCCGAGATCGCGAGCGATCCCGCCGCCAACATCGTGTGCTCAAACAGCAGCCAGACGTTCGACAGCGCCGACGTGACCGGGCCGGACTGGCAGCTCGCGCCAACGCATGCGCCGACCGTGCTGACCTTCGCTGCGTTGGTGCTGCTGATCGTAACTGGAATTCTGGCCGCGCGCCGCCGGCTGCTTCGCGAGACGGCTAGCGTCGCGTCGTGAACTGCTCGGCCGCACGCCGGCATTCCCATTTCGCGCGTTCCAGGTCGGGCCGGTCATCCTCGGTTTCGGGATAACCAAGACAGAGATACCCGATGAACTTCCACGATTTCGGCAGATCGAGGATGTCGTTGATGCGCGCGGGATTGAGGATCGAGACCCAGCCGAGGCCTATTCCTTCGGCGCGCGCAGCGAGCCACATCGAGCAAATGGCGGCAACGACGGAATACTCGATAGTTTCGGGCATGGTCATGCGCCCGAGGCCATGGCCGGTCTGGCTAACCTTGTCGGCAAACACGGCCAGGTGACCCGGTGCTTCTTCGAGGCCTGAAAGCTTGAGCGTCGCATACTGCGAGGCGCGCTCGGCTGAATAGGACTGCAGCGCCTCCGCATTGCAGGCCTTGAAGTCCTCGATCACGGCGCGGCGTCGCGCCGGCTCTTCGACAATGACAAAGCGCCACGGCTGGCTGAGGCCCACCGATGGCGACAGGCACACAGTCTCGATCAGCCGCTCGATTGCGCCATGCGGCAATGGATCGCGGCGAAAGCGCCTGACGTCGCGACGCCATACGAACAGTTCGTGGAGTTTTTGGCGAAACGCCTCGTCGAATGCGACCATCGGCGTCAAAGTCCTGTTTGGACTGTGGTTGTTACCAAGAGCAAAATCGCGATCTCGCTGACCTGTTCCAACGCCCCCAGGATATCCCCGGTCTGTCCGCCGACCTCACGTGTGGCAAGCCAGCCCCACAGCCCCACGCACAACGACAGCAGGCAAAATCCGACGATCGCCTTGGCCAGACCAAGACCGAAGGCGAGATAAAGAAAGCCGAGAGCGGCGCCGACGAGCGCGCTTTGCCAGAGCGGTTGTCCGGCGCCGGCCGAAAGCCCGTCGGATCGGGCTGGCGGAACGAGCCACATCAACATCGGCAAGGTCGCGCGGGCTGCGACATGCGCGACCAGAAGCGCGGACGCAACCGAGAGCGGATCGGCGAAGGTTGCAAGCGCGCTCCAGCGCACGATCATCGACAGGATGAGCGCACAGGCGCCATAAGTTCCGATCCGGCTGTCGTGCATGATCTCGAGCTTTTGCTCGCGGCCCTTGCCGCCGCCAAGTCCATCGGCCGTGTCGGCGAGACCATCCTCATGGATGGCGCCAGTGATGAGAACCGTGCCTGCCAGCGCGAGCACGGCGGCCGGGTCCGACGGCAGACCCACCTTGCGCGCGACCCAATAAGCGGCCGCGCCAGTGAGGCCCACCAACAACCCTGCCACCGGCAGCGCCCAGCTCGCACGCGCCACCTCGCCGTCGTCGACTGGCGCTCGCGGCCCGGCGGGCAGAATCGTCGAAAGCGACACCGCGATCCTGAGGTCGGTCACGATCCTTTCGACAAGCTCGAACATCTGCATCTGCGTTCGACCTATTTAAGCTTCATCGGCAGCCCGGCGACGACGAACTCGACCTCGTCGGCAACGCGCGCAATCGTCTGATTCATGAAGCCTGCCGCATCGCGATAGGTGCGGGCGAGCGCATTGTCGGGCACAATGCCGAGCCCGACCTCGTTCGTCACCATGACAACAGGGCTTTGCTGACGACTCAAGCCGTCGGCAAGCGCGGCGACAGCTTGCGACCAGTCGCGTTCCGCGTGAAGCAAATTCGACAGCCAGAGCGTCAGGCAATCGACAAGCCTTGCGCCGCCGCCGTCGGTGTCGATCAGCGCTTGCGCGAGGTCGAGCGGCACCTCGCGCTCGAGCCATTCGCTGCCCCGCCTGGCGCGGTGTTTGGCGATGCGCTCGGCCATCTCCTCGTCGAGCGCCTCGGCGGTCGCGATATAGACCGGACGGCCGTCGAAGGCGCGCGCACGCGCTTCCGCATGCCGGCTTTTTCCGGATCGCGCGCCTCCCGTGACCAAAACGACCGTCATAACCGTCCCCGTTTCGTCAGAAGTAATCATCATTTGCCGGCAAAGACCAAGCGAAATCAGCCTCGATTGGGCTTGCACGCGAGCGGCTTCTTGCGCATGAGAACAGTCGGCAAGGAGATGTTTAGTGGGCTTTGCGGGAGCGATGGCGGTAGCGATGGCGATCGACGCCATGCTGGGCTGGCCGGAACGGCTGTTCCAGCTGATCGGCCATCCCGTCACCTGGCTCGGCCGGCTGGTCGAGATGGCCGATCGCTTTTGGAATCGTGATTCCGATCCATCTGCCTTTCGCCGCGCCGCCGGCGTTGTGGCGGCATTGCTGATGATTGCACTGCCGGCGCTTCTGGCGTGGATGGTTCAGGCGCAGCTGACGACGGAATGGAGCCGTATCGTCATTGCTGGAATTCTGGCGTGGCCACTCGTGGCGTTGCGTTCGCTTAGCGATCATGTGGTCGCGGTCGCGCGGCCCCTGCAGTCCGGCGATATCGACGCGGCGCGTTCTGCCGTTTCGCAAATCGTCGGCCGCGATCCGCAAAACCTCGACGAAGCCGGCATCGCGCGGGCCTCGATCGAGACCCTGGCGGAAAACACCTCCGACGGCGTCATCGCGCCGCTGTTCTGGGGTGCAATCTTCGGCCTGCCCGGCATCGTCGGCTACAAGGTGGTCAACACGCTGGATTCCATGATCGGCCACCGCACGCCACGTCATGAAGCGTTTGGCTGGGCCGCAGCGCGCATCGACGACGCCGCCAATTTTATTCCAGCGCGTTTGACCGGCTTTCTGTTCGCCGTGCTCGCGGTCCGGCCTGCCAGCGCACTATCGTGCATGGTAGAGGATGCCCACCGCCACCGCTCGATCAATGCCGGCTGGCCTGAAGCTGCGATGGCCGGAGCGCTCGGCGTGCGGCTCAGCGGCCCGCGCATTTACGATGGCGCGTTGGCGGACGAGCCCTGGCTCAATGGCGGCGCACGCGATCCGCTCGCGGCCGACATCGAACGCGCCGTCAATCTCTACCGTCGCGCCATGTGGCTGATGGCCGCCGTGCTTGCTATTCTCGCCGTAGTCTAGAGACCTGCAAAATGCTCGAGCATGGCGGAAATCTCGATGCGGCGGTGGCGCGATTTGGCGGAAACGCGCGCGACTGGATCGATCTGTCCACCGGCATCAACAGGCAGCCTTATCCGGTCGGCGATCTGCCGGCCGCATGCTGGAGCGCTTTGCCGTCGCGATCCGGCATCCAGTCTCTTCATCGGGCAGCGCAGCAAGCCTATCGCACGGAGGCGCCGATCCTCGCCGCGCATGGCGCGCAGGCAGTCATTCAATGGCTGCCGCATCTTGCATCGCGCGGCCGCGTGCGGATTCTCGCTCCCACTTACAATGAATATGCCGCGCTCTTTGCGGATACAGGTTGGGACGGCAGCGTGACTTCCGACATCGATGCGCTCGCCGGCGCAGATATCGCCGTGGTCGTCAATCCCAACAACCCAGATGGCAAGCGATATGAGCCGAACCAATTGCTCGCGCTGCTGCCGCGCGTCGGCCGGCTGGTGGTCGATGAAAGTTTTGTCGATGCCGTTCCCGAATTGTCGCTCGCATCCAAAGCGGGACGATCGGGACTTTTGATTTTGCGATCGTTCGGAAAATTTTTCGGGCTCGCTGGTTTGCGACTTGGCTTCATTATCGGCAGCGAGCCCGACATCGTCGCACTCGCTCGCATGGCGGGTCCGTGGCCAGTGTCCGGCGCCGCTATCGAGATCGGAAGCCGCGCGCTGCGCGATCGCGCATGGGCGGAAGCGACCGCGGCACGTCTGGCGCGCGAGTGTCCGCGGCTCGATGCGTTGGCCACGGCGGGCGGCTGGAAGCTGGTTAGGGGAACGCCGCTGTTTCGGCTTTACGAAACCGGCGATGCGCATCGCGCGCAGGAAAAACTGGCGCGCGCGCAAATCTGGTCGCGCATCTTCCCGTATCAAAAAGGATGGTTGCGGCTGGGCCTGCCGGGCAACGAGACAGAATGGGCGCGGTTGTCGGCCGCCTTGGCCGGCCAAGCCTAGCGCGCCAGTGCCAAGAGGCCCTCGACATCGAGATGGGCTTCGATGTGATCGGCCAGCGCATCGATCGCGCTCTCGACGCGCGCGCGGTACGGCTGGCCGGTCGCCGCAATATCGAGTTGCGCAAGAAACGCTTTTCGAAAACCATCCGATGCAAACAGGCCATGCAGGTAGCTGCCGTGCACGCGCCCGTCGGGAGAGGTCGCGCCTTCCGGTTGGCCGTCGAGCATCGCAAAGGGGCGCGCGCGATCGGCTCCGGTCGTGTGTCCGATGTGAATTTCGTACGCGTCGATCGGCTCGCCGCTCGCGGCATGGAGCGCGTTCACCCGCGTCAAAGTCTTTTGCGCTGTCATCACGGTTGAAACGTCGAGCAACCCAAGACCGCGCGTTTCTCCGGGCTCACCTTCAATTCCATCGGGATCGGCGACGCTGGTCCCGAGCATCTGATAGCCGCCGCAAAGACCCAGCGCATGGCCGCCGCGGCGGTGATGCGCGAGAAGGTCGATGTCCCAGCCCTGCGCGCGCAGGAAGGCAAGATCGCCGCGCGTGGATTTCGAGCCGGGAATGATCACCAGGGCGCAATCGCCGGGAATGGCTTCGCCCGGCCGGACCATCACGAGGTCGACCTCAGGCTCAAGCTTGAGCGGATCGATATCGTCGAAATTGGCAATGCGCGACAGCGCCAGATACGCAATCTTCCGTTTGCCGGGCTTTCGCGCCTCTCCCAACCCAAGCGCATCTTCGGCCGGCAACTCGCCGGCGCGCGCAAGGTAAGGCAGCACGCCAAAACCGCGCCAGCCGGTTTGCTTTTCGATCAGCCGGTACCCGTCGTCGAACAAGGACGCATCGCCGCGGAATTTATTGATGACGAAGCCGGCGACCATGGCGGCGTCTTCGGGATCGAGCACGCTTTTGATCCCGACCATCTGGGCGATGACGCCACCGCGATCGATGTCGCCGACCAGCACGACCGGAACGCCGGCCTTGCGCGCGAAGCCCATATTGGCGATGTCATTCTGCCGAAGGTTGACCTCGGCCGGGCTGCCGGCGCCCTCGACCAGCACGAGGTCCGCACGAGCTTTCAGACGCGAAAAACTTTCGAGCACCGGCGTCATCAAGGACGGCTTCATGGCGGCGTAGTCGCGCGCCCGCAGCGTCGCGACGCGGCGGCCCTGCACGATGATCTGCGCGCCGATGTCCGTTTCGGGCTTCAGCAGGACCGGGTTCATGTCGGTGTGAGGCTCGACACAAGCGGCCTGCGCCTGCAAGGCCTGCGCGCGGCCGATCTCGCCGCCATCGACTGTCACGACGGCATTGTTCGACATGTTTTGCGGCTTGAACGGCAGCACACGAAGGCCGCGGCGTTTCGCGGCGCGCGCAAGGCCAGCAACGATAAGCGACTTGCCCACGTTGGAGCCTGATCCCTGGATCATCAATGCACGGGCCATCGGTTTGTCAGAACTCGACGCCGGGCTGCGCCTTGATGCCGGAGCGGAACGGGTGCTTGATCAGCGTCATCTCGGTGACGAGATCGGCGGCGTCGATCAGTTCCTGCTTGGCGTTGCGGCCGGTGAGCACGACATGCGTCATCGGCGGTTTCCTGGTTTGCAGGAAATCGACGACCTCGCCGATATCGAGATAGTCATAGCGCAGCGCGATGTTGATCTCGTCGAGCACGACCATGCGCAGGCTCGCATCTGCGATGAGCTCTTTGGCTTTCTCCCAACCGGCTTGGGCCGCAGCAACATCGCGGGCGCGGTCCTGCGTTTCCCAGGTAAAGCCTTCGCCCATGGCATGGAACTGGCAGAGATCGCCGAAATGGCCGGTCAACAAGCGCCGCTCACCGGTGTCCCACGCGCCCTTGATGAACTGGACGACCGCGCAGGGAAAACCATGCGCCACACAGCGGACGATCATGCCGAAGGCGGAGGACGATTTTCCCTTGCCGGCACCGGTGTGGACGATGATGAGGCCCTTGTCGCCGCTTTTGGTCGCCATGATCTTGTCGCGGGCGGCTTTCTTCTTCGCCATTTTTTCCGCATGGCGGTCATCGGGCGGCGCCTCGGACAACGCGGCCGTTTTGTCGGCTTCAGCCTCTTGCTCTGATGTCATCGGGACTCGGTCCTTTGGCTTGACAAGTCACGCCCGCGGGCAAATGGTGAGCCCGCACTGGTTCCTGTCCTACGACAGGCGAAGAGGGAATGCGATAGGGTCAAAACCGCTTGATTTGACCCGAAAAGCAGCCGCCCCCGCGACCGTGACCGGAGAGATGCCCGAGGCCACTGACCCCCAAAGGTCGGGAAGGCGGGAATCGAAGGCGAAAGCCTGCTCCGCAAGCCGGGAGACCTGCCAGCGCATCGATTTATAACCGGCGGACGGGGTGTTCCGCGACGGGGAGCGGACCGTTGCTTGCTGGTTCGCACACCTCATCGCATCCCGACCTGAGGAGAGCGATGACCGTCACACTTCACGTCTGCATCACCTGCCGTGCCGGCCAAACCTTGCAAGAGGGCGAGACCACGCCCGGCGCGCGCCTGCACGCGGCCATTCTCGGCGCCGGCGCGCCCGAGGGCGTCCAGGTGGTCCCCGTCGAATGCCTGTCCGCCTGCAATCAGGGTTGCTCGGTCGCGCTCAGTGCGCCCGGCCGGTGGTCCTATGTCTACGGACGCCTGTCGGACGCCAATGCTCACGATGTGATCGCAGGCGCTGCCGCCTACGCGACCGCGCTTGACGGAATCGTGCCGTGGCGTCGCCGGCCTGAGATCTTCCGCAAGCAGTCGCTTGCCCGCATTCCACCGATCGTACCCATTGCAGTTGCCCCGGAGGCCGCCGAATGAATTCGCTCGCCAAAGTTCCCGTCACCGTCGTGACCGGTTTTCTCGGCTCGGGCAAGACGACGCTGATCCAGCATCTGATCGCCAATGCCAACGGCAAGAAGCTGGCGGTGCTTGTGAACGAATTCGGCAGCGAAGGCGTCGACGGCGATATCCTGAAATCCTGTGCGGATGCGAATTGTCCGGCGGAAAACATCGTCGAACTCGCCAACGGCTGCATCTGCTGCACGGTGGCCGACGACTTTATTCCGGCGATGGAGCAATTGCTGTCGCGGCGCGTGCGGCCCGATCACATCCTGATCGAGACCTCAGGCCTGGCGCTGCCGAAGCCGCTGTTGAGGGCATTCGACTGGCCGGAGATCCGTTCGCGCATCACGGTCGATGGCGTGATTGCGCTCGCCGATGCCGAGGCCGTTGCCGCCGGGCGCTTTGCGCCAGATCCGGCTGCGGTCGAAGCGCAACGCGCAGCCGACGATAACCTCGATCACGAGACGCCGCTCTCGGAAGTCTTCGAAGATCAGATCGCCTGCGCCGACATCGTGCTCTTGACCAAGGCAGATCTGGCCGGCGCCGCAGGCCTTGAAGCCGCCAAAGCCGTGATCGCGGCCGAGATGACGCGCCGCGTGCCGATGCTTTCCATCGTCGATGGCGCCGTCGATGCCCGCGTCATCCTCGGACTCGAAGCCGCGGCCGAAAACGATCTCGCCGCGCGGCCCTCGCATCACGACGGCGAGGACGATCACGAGCACGACGACTTCGCCTCCGTCGTCATCGACCTTCCGGAGGTTGCCGATATCGATGCGCTGGTAGCATCGGTGCAGCGGCTGGCGCGCGACCAGAATGTGCTGCGTGCCAAGGGGTACATCGCCGTCGAGGGCAAACCGATGCGGCTGTTGCTGCAAGCGGTCGGCGAACGGGTCCGGCACCAATACGACGCGCCCTGGGGCGCACGGCCACGACATTCGAAACTGGTCGTGATCGGCGAGCACGGCGATATCGACGAGGTGGCGATCAGGGCAGGACTTGGCATTTAATGCATGTCATCTTCCGCGAGAGCCGCGGTCTTGAAGAGACCGCGACGCCAAGGGATCTCGGCCAGGACCCGGCCGAGCTTGTGGCGCTCTCTTTCTCGGACAGTGACCTCGCAACTTTCGCCGCCGGCTGGCGACGCGGCCGTCTGCCATCGCTGCGGCTTGCCAATCTTGCCGAGCTGCGCCATCCACTATCGGTCGACACCTATATCGAACGAACGCTCGCACAGGCGCGCGGCGTGCTGGTGCGGCTGATCGGTGGCGAGCCCTATTGGTCGTACGGGCTCTCTGCGCTGCATCGTCTTGCGATGGAGCGAAAGATTGCACTGGCCGTGCTGCCGGCGGATGGCCGCGACGATCCGAGACTCGATGCGCTCTCGACCTTGCCGACTGCCACGCTCTGGCGGCTGAAGACATTGTGCGACAAGGGCGGCGCGATCGCGGCACAGGCGGCACTTGGCGAGCTCGCGCTTGCTGCCGGTCTTTCCGTCGAGCCGGTCGACGGCGCGATCGATATCCCTGACATGGGCTTTTACGATCCAGCGCGCGGTGTGGTCGCTGCGCCGGAAAATACTGGTCAGCGGCCTCGCGCGCTGGTGACGTTCTATCGCTCCTATCTGACGGCGGCTGACACCGCGCCGGTCGACGCGTTAATCGCGGCTTTGCGAGAGAAGGGATTTGGAGCCTATGGCGCGTTTGTGACCTCGCTGAAAGCGGCTGGCGTCGCGGAGTGGCTGAACGCTCATGTCGCGCAGCATCCACCTGCGGCAATTGTGAACGCGACCGCGTTCTCTGCGCTCGGCGACGTCGGTACGACACCGTTCGATGCTGTATCCTGCCCCGTATTCCAGGTTGCATTGTCCACGGCTCGCCGCGAGGAATGGGCGGAGTCCCTTCGCGGCCTGTCGCCGGGCGATCTCGCGATGCATGTGGTGCTGCCTGAGGTCGATGGACGCCTGTTTGCGGGCGTGGTGAGCTTCAAGTCGGCGGGGACGCGCGATCCGGATCTGCAATTTGCGCATCTGGCGCATCGGGCCGACGACGAAAGAGTGGCTGCGATTGCCGCGCGCGTGACCGCCTGGCACAGGCTTGCCGAAAAGCCGGCAGGCGAGAAAAAACTGGCGCTCGTGCTCTCGAATTATCCCGGCCGGCCGCACCAGATGGCCCACGCGGTGGGACTGGATGCGCTCGCTTCGATCGAAGCGCTGCTGGACGATCTAAAGGCCGCGAACTTCGATGTCGGCCTCGCCGACAATTTCGATGATCTGCTGCGGCGGCGAGAGCTGACATGGGACGTTGGGCAATACCGAGCCGAACTCGCCAGGCTTCCGAGAGCATTGCAGGACGATCTTGCTGCCGCATGGGGCGCGCCGGAACAGGACCCGGCCTGCCGCGACGGCAAATTTCATTTCGCTGGCGTTGAGTCCGGCAACGCCATCATTACGGTGCAGCCCGAACGCGGCGATGCCGTCAACCGCGACGCCGACTATCACGATCTCTCGCGCACCCCGCGCCATGCTTACGTCGCTTTCTATCTCTGGCTCCGGCGGCAAGAGCGCGATGCGCTCATTCATATGGGCGCGCATGGCACGCTGGAGTGGCTACCTGGCAAGGCTGTGGCGTTGTCGCCGTCGTGCTGGCCGGAGGCGTTGATCGGCATTCTGCCGCTGATCTATCCCTTCATCGTCAACGATCCCGGTGAGGCCGCGCAAGCCAAGCGGCGGACGGCTGCCGTCACCATCGGCCATCTGCCGCCGCCGCAGGTTCAGGCTGCGCTGCCGCAACGCTTGCATCGGCTTGAACAGCTCCTTGACGAATATTCAACCGCCGACGGGCTCGATCCCGCAAGGCGCCGGCGGTTGATTGCGTCGATCCGCGACGAGGCCCGCACCGCCGGGCTGGAAGATGATCTCGGCATCAGCTCCTCGGCCGCACCGGCGGAAGCCATTCCGCGGATCGACCGCTTCGTTTGCGATCTCAAGGAAAGCCAGTTCGGCGACGGCTTGCACGTCTTCGGCCGCGGCGACTGCGGCGCGGCAGAACGCGATGCGGTGCTCGCCGCGCTCGATGGCAAGCGCATCGCGCCCGGACCCGCCGGCTCGCCGTATCGCGGACGCAGCGACGTGCTGCCGACCGGGCGCAATCTGTTCGCGGTCGATCCGCGCGCGGTGCCGTCGCCATCGGCGCATGCGCAGGGCATCAAGCTTGCCGAGGAATTGCTTCGCCGTCACTTGCAGGATCACGGCGACTGGCCGAAGGGACTGATGGTCGATCTCTGGGGATCGTCGACCATGCGCACTTCGGGCGAAGATTTTGCGATGGCGCTACATCTTGCCGGCCTCGCACCGCGCTGGGATCACGCCTCGGGTCGCGTATCCGGTTACGACATCCTTGCGTTGGCGGAGTTCGGGCGGCCGCGCATTGACGTCACGCTTCGCGTCTCCGGACTGTTTCGCGACGTGTTTCCGGGCCTGGCCCAGATGTTCGAGGCCGCAACCGCGGCGCTCGGCGAACGCGGCGATGAAGGCGACGAAAATCCCTATCGTGTCCGGACGCCGCGCGTGTTCGGCCCGCGCCCCGGGCAATATGGCGTCGGTATATCGCAGCTCAACGACACCTATACGCCGGAGTCACGTCTGGCGGCTGGCGAAGCCTGGCTGTCTGCATCATCCTGGGCCTTTGCGCCCGATGGCGAAATGCGGCCTGACCGCAGCGGCATCGAGTCACGCCTCGCATCGTCGGACGCGTTCGTGCACACGCAGGATTTGCCTGAAACCGACCTGTTGCTCGCCGCCGACTATGCCGCGCATGAAGCCGGCGCCGCAGCCGCAGCTACACGTTTGGGCGTGACTTCGCCATCGCTCTATCATCTCGACGCGACGCGCCCTGATCAGCCGCGCGCACGCCTGCTGATTGAGGAAATCTCGCGCGTGGTACGCGCACGCGCCGCCAATCCGGTCTGGATCGAAGGCATGATGCGTCACGGCTTTCGGGGCGCGGCCGAAATCGTCGCGACGCTGGAGCACATGGCGGCGTTTGCCCATCTTGCCGATGCCGTGCCGCCGCATCTTTTCGATCTCTATTACGATGCGACGCTCGGCAATGAACGCGTGCAGGGATTTCTCGCACGAGAAAATCCGAACGCGCTTGCTGCAATGGAAACCTGCTTTGCCCGCTTGCGCGAAGCCTCGCTCTGGACAACGCGGCGCAATTCGATCGCGGTAGCGGTTGGAGCGGCCTCATGAGTGCAATTGCGATCAAGGGCTGGTGTCCCGGCGTCTGGCAGCCGATGCGATCGGGCGACGGCCTTGTGGTTCGTATCCGGCCGCAACAAGGGCGCTTCGACGCGACGCAGGCCGCGGGCATCGCGGACCTCGCCGAACGCTATGGCAACGGACTGATCGATCTCACCAGCAGGGCCAACCTTCAGATCCGGGGCGTCAGCGACGATAGTCATCCAGCGCTGGTCGACGGCCTCGCAAAACTTCATTTGCTTGATCCAGATCCAGACACCGAAGCGCGACGCAATAGTCTCGTCACGCCGTTCTGGACCGTCGGCGACGACGCGATCACGATTGCGGAAGAACTTGAGCGCGCGTTGCCGCGCGGTCCTGCCGGCCTTCCGGCCAAGTTCGGTTTTGCCGTCGATTGCGGAAGAGAGCGTGTGCTGGCCGGTGCGTCCGCCGATGTGCGGATCGAGCGCGACATCGATGGGCAACTCATGGTGCGCGCCGACGGCGCGGAGTTCGGACGTCCCGTTGCCCGCCAAGACGCGGTGGCGATCGCGCTTTCGCTGGCCGAATGGTTTGTCGTCGCTAGCGGAAGCAAAAAACGCCGGATGGCAGCGCATATCGGGGCGGGCGCGAAGCCGCCGGAAGCGCTTGGCGGCGACGCGTCGCCAGCGCGCAAACAGGCGATACCGGATCCCGGGCTGACGCTAACAGGCGCACTGTTCGGCTTGGCTTTCGGGCAAATGACTCACACGGCGTTGCGATGGCTGGCCGTAAGAGCCAACGGTTTGCGGATGACGCCATGGCGGATGATGCTGGCAGAAGGCTTGTACGACATGCCCGCTGGCGAAGGTTTTATCACGCGCGCCGCCGATCCGCTCGCGCGCGTCGTTGCCTGCAGCGGTGCGCCACGTTGCAACGAAGCGCATGCCGAGACGCGTGCGCTGGGCGCCGCGCTTGCGCCGCATCTTCCCGCCGACGCGCGGCTTCACGTGTCCGGCTGCGCCAAGGGCTGCGCCCAGTCGGCGCCTGCATCGATCACGCTGGTTGCAACGGTCAACGGTTTCGACGTCATCCACAATGGATCGACGCGGGATCTGCCTGCCATTCGCGGGCTGAGTCGCGAAAGCATCATTGCGAACCCGCTGCTGCTGTCGGGAGGCGTCGATGCTGCATAGCTATGAAACCGACGGCGCCGCGATCTACCGGCAATCCTTTGCGATCATCCGCCGCGAGGCCAACCTTGCGCGCTTCTCGGCCGATGAGGAGCCTGTGGTGGTGCGCATGATCCACGCCGCCGGCATGGTCGGGCTTGAATCGCACATCCGCTTCACAGAGGGCATGGCGAGCGCCGCACGGGCCGCGCTGCAGAATGGCGCGCCGATTCTTTGCGATGCGCGCATGGTCTCCGAAGGCATCACGCGGGCCCGCTTGCCCGCCGGCAATGCCGTCATTTGTACGCTTGACGATCCCGCCGTTCCCGCGCTCGCGCAGTCGCTCGGCAACACGCGCTCGGCCGCGGCTGTTGAATTGTGGAAGCCGCATCTTGACGGCGCGATCGTCGCGATCGGCAATGCGCCGACCGCACTGTTTCACCTGCTCAACCTGCTGAAGGATGAAAAATATCCGAAGCCCGCGGCCATCATCGGCTGTCCCGTTGGTTTTGTCGGCGCAGCTGAAGCGAAAGCCGCACTGCTCGCCGAGCCGCCCGTTGCCGCACTCACGGTCGAGGGACGTCTCGGCGGCTCGGCGATCACGGTTGCAGCCGTCAACGCGCTTGCAAGCCGGAGCGAATAGCGATGGGCAAAATCATCTGTTGCGGCCTTGGCCCCGGCGATCCCGATCTGATGAGCGTGCGCGCCGCGCGCGAGGTGCGTGGCGCGCGCCACGTCGCTTATTTTCGCAAGAAGGGACACCCCGGCCAGGCGCGGCGCATTGTCGAAGGCATGCT
>Ga0307476_10000678_pt1 | contig 24420 bp, 32 predicted proteins | sample atmos_gasesECM2C_2_FD_203314 | JGI IMG/M metagenome (GOLD analysis project Ga0307476, IMG submission 203314) | Hardwood forest soil microbial communities from Morgan-Monroe State Forest, Indiana, United States - atmos_gasesECM2C_05 | ecosystem: Environmental > Terrestrial > Soil > Temperate...
GTGTCGCCGGACAGGGCTTTCACTTCGCCGCCGCCGCCTCCCTCGAACAGCTCTCGCAATCGAGCTTCGTCGCTCGCCGCAACGCCTTCTGGACCGCCCAGGCCGCCCGCGAGAAACTATCGGCAACCGGCCGCTTTGCGGCACTTGAAGGCCCGCGCCGACGACCTGCAGGCGCGGCCTGAGTTCGGGCGTCTGCGCGGGGGAGACAAGGAAGTGCGCCGGCAGGCGCGCTGATCAGACGCCCGGTGCTTTCAAAGCCGTCGCGGTGACGCGGTTGCGGCCATCCTGCTTGCTGCGATAGAGCGCGGCGTCCGCAATCTTCATGACCCGGCTGGCGAGATGGCGTTCGCCAGCCGGCACCTTATCGAGACCGCACATCCCGAAGCTGGCGGTCACGGCTACCTTCCGTCCTTCGATCATGAAGGGCTCGCCGCTCACCCCGCCGCGCAGCTTGCGCGCAACACCGAGCGAGGCCTCGTAGCCCGTCTCCGGCAGCACGATGGCGAACTCCTCGCCGCCGATGCGCGCCACCCAATCGATGCCTCGGCGCAGGACCTGCTGGAGGCGCGGACCGAACTGCCGCAGTACCTCGTCGCCACCGGGATGACCGAGCGCCTCGTTGACCTTGCTGAAATGGTCGATGTCGCAAAGGATCAGCGACAATGCGTGCCCGTAACGGGCAGCGCGAGCCACTTCGCGCGGGAAATGCTTGCCGAAGAAGCGCCGGCTCGAGACGTGGGTCAGGTCGTCGGTGGCAGAGAGCGAGCGGTTCTCGGCGAGAGTGATGCGCAAGACGCTCTCGAGCTCCGCGATCCTGCGCGCCGTCGCCAGCCGAGCGTCAAGCTCCCGATCGGAGACGCGACGGCCGACACTTTGGTCGGCGCCCGCGACCAGACCCGCTTCCCGCTCGCTCGCGTCGTCCAGCTCTGCAATGAAAAGGATGAACGGCGCGCGCTTGTCGCGACGTGCGCGCATCCTGCGCACCATCTCGAGGCTGTCGGTGATGATGACCGGCCGAAATTCCTCGGCGGAGAGCGCGAGTGCCTGAGTCTCGTCGGAGACCACCTCGACATCGAGCAAGTCGGCGGTGATGCGACGCTCGACCTCTGCGCGCAGCTGCGCATCCTGACAGACGAGCAACGCCTTCGGCGGCGGGAGCACGCGGGCCATCACCGCGATGGTTGCTGCAGTCGTTCCCTCGTGGGGTACGGGCGGTTCCGCAGCGCGCCTCTCGAGGACGCGCTGAACCATAGTGGTTTGTCCGCCGCCAGTGCGCATCACGGCACAATCGGCCATCCGGGGGCGTTTGGCAAGTCGCGGCTAGCGCGCCGAACCCGCGTTCTCGAGGGCCTCATCGATCGCAGCACGCGGACAAATGGCCTCAGGTGGACGTCGCCGCAAGTGCAGACTCCAGGGCGTCCACGCCACCCTCGCGAATGCAATCCAACTCCTCACGCGTCCAGGTCTTGACGAGCCTTCCGTCCAGCAACAGTCCCGCTCGGGTCGCTTCACGCAATACGACATCGACGGCGTGGGTCGCCAACAGCACGGCAGCGCGCCGGCGGGCGACCCGCTCGCGCAGCTCGCGTTTCAGCACCAGGACGCTCGCAGGGTCGACTCCGTTGAGCGCCTCATCGAGCACGATCAAAGCCGGGTCATTGGTCAAGGCCAGAAGGACGCTGAGCTTCTGCCGCATGCCGAGGGAATAGGTGCTGCACCAATGATCGAGTACCGGACTCAGTTTCAGCTCGACAGCCAGGTCGAGAATCTCTGCTGGAATCTGTGCCAATTCGTGCGCGGCGGCATAGATCTCGAGGCATTGGCGACCCGTGAGCAGCTCCGGTAGTCGATCCGGCGCATGGGCGTAACCCAGCAGGTGTTTCGCTTTCTCGGGTGTCTTGAGAACGGAGTGGCCGCCGAGCTGCACCCGCCCCGTCGCCGGAGTGAGCTGTCCGCTGACGCAGCGAAGGAGCGTAGTCTTGCCGCTGCCATTCGGGCCCACAAGGGCGAACCACTCCCCGCTCGCAACGCAGAGATCGACGTCGCTCAGCACGCATCTCGTGCCGTACCGAACGGTAACGTTTCGCACCATGAGAATCGGATCGGTCACGCCCGGGCCTTTCTCAAGTGCCACGCGGACACCAGCAGCGCTCCGGGCAGAGCCGCGTGCTCCTTGACGCGCTCGAGCAACGCCAAAGCGCTCACCGACGCCATCAGCCTCAGACGCCAGGCCGCTGAGCGATGCGCCTGCGTGATGGTGATGCTGGAAGTAACTGTCACCAGCGCCAGCCACCATTCCGCCGCGCGAATGGCCCGGAGTGGACTGCACCCCAGCGCGGTGAGGAACACCGCGGCAATGACTGTCCACTGGAGTTGCCTGAGCGCCGGTGTTCGTGCGACAGCCCACGCGAAGTGAGTCAGCGACACGGGTGTCGGTCGAAGCCAGGCCGCTCCCTTGCCGGCGATAGTGACCAGGGCTGTCAAGAGAACGCCGAGGTACACCGCGATCATCCAGACGGTCAGAAGAGCGATGGCGACATTCGCCGATACGTCCATGGGCAACGCGAGCATCGCCGGAAGGAGGATGCGGGCCACAAAGCGCGGTTGGAGCCACACTCGCGCCTGTGAGGTTACCCAATGCGACAAGCTCGCGAGGCCGGCATCGCTCGCGGACGCGCGCAGGGTCGTCTGCGATACCGGCGGGCGGGAAGCCGGGTTCTCCGGGTGTGGCATGAACCAACCGAGCAAGCCGCCGACGAGGCCGGCGATTGCGATGCCAGCCAGGACCACCTGCCCCGCACGGTCCGACCCTGGAGCTTCCTTCCCCGCGATCGCGCTCGCGAGGCTCAGAACGAGCACGATGATGCCCGGGACGAGACATGAGCGAAGCGCGACCATCCGGGAAATTTCGCCGCGACGAAGCGGTAGCGCGGACAGCCAACTACTTCGATAGAAGTCGGTCCAATCGCGGCGACTGCTATGAACCATGAGCGAGGTCTGCAAAGCGACCAGGATGCTCACCGTCACGACGTGGACGCTGGCTTCGTGCATCAACCACGCCAGCCACCTCGGCGATACGGTCACGGCCGTGGCCACGCCCGCCAGGCCGAGGCACAGCACCAACCAGGACAGCCGCGGCCGACCGGTCCCAACGAAGGAAAGAAAGCGGTTGCGCGTTTCGAGCCACAGCGCGCACATCAAAGGATGCCGCGGCAGTCCCGGCCGAAGCGCGCGCCTGCTCATCAAGTGAATCCTTACAATCGGCCGGTCCGGACCGCAATCCTAGTCCCCCGGCATCTGAATTGCCTCTGAAGGGCTGGCTCGAACGCCACAGGTCGGATTGGCGCCGGGAGTCTCTCGTCGCTGTCCGTGCCGCGGCCCGCCAGGGCATTCGGGTGAGATCGGCCGGGTGAGATCGGCGCCCCGATCACAACAGATTCCAGTTGGGTCAACCCCCAATAGACCCCCTCAAATCGCGCCGCTCTCACCCCCTGGGGGCGGCGCATCTTTTTAATGGAGGTCTCAAGATGGCGTTGCGGTGCTCAACCCGTCGATCCGGTAACGGGAGAGAAACATCCGTGTACTAGAGTCGCCGCAACGCCTGCCCGAAGCTTTCCACAATCGCGGCGAAGCAATTCATCAGCGTGGAAGTGGTTCTGCAGTAGGCGCGGACTGACGTTGTTACCGGTAAGTTACGGTAAGAATTCCGCATTTCTGGCTGCCTCTTTTTTGAGGTAGTCTCCGTCGTCCGAGCTCGTGGCGCTTCAGCCGAACCTCCGTGAGGCACCCCGCGAGGGCTTGCGATCTTCGAAGCATTCATGGTGGGGCATTCATGCAGACAGAAGGATCTGGAACCAAGTACCTCGATCCGATCGCGTATGCCTGGCGGGCGTGCAATCCACGCTCGCCGTTACCTGCGAGGCTGATACGGTGGATGCCCGCCTGGGTGGGCGTTACGGGCTCGGTCTCGGCCGCCGCCGCAGGCTCCAACGGTGTCCATGCGACCCAGGCTGAAATTCGGTTCGGCCTGCTGCAGATGTCCATTGGCGCCGCGCCTTCGGTGGAGAAAGACCCCTTGGATTCGTAAAAGGCACGTCAGATGCGATTTGTGTCATAGTGTTAATGCAGTTCAGTTTCGGGGTCGCACGATGATTTGCATGCGTCGCGGGGCATCGCCCGGAGCAGCAGCACGACAGCCGAAGTCGCCCGCACTCTTCCTGAGTGGTTTCCTTCTTGCCCTTCCCTTGCTGGCACTAGGCGATTCGCAGCAAACCCCGACGATTGGGGTCTGGCCCACGTTGCGCCCGCATTTCTACGGCACACGCAGCATCAGTGAAGAGGGCGATGCACTGATGAACGTCGAGGCACCGGGCAGCACTCCGGATCCATCGGCGACACCGGTCACCATCCATTTCGGTGAAGGACTCGCCGCTACGCTCAAGCAGGTGCGGGTGATCATCGACAACAACCCTTCCCCGCTGGTCGCCACGTTCGACATGAGCCCGACGCTGCCCGTCGATCAGATCGATCTGCGGGTGAGAATCGACCGTTTCACGTCCGTGCGTGCCATTGCCGAGACCACCGACGGTCACCTGGAAATGCGCAGCACCTGGGTCAATGCGAGCGGCGGGTGCTCGACGCCTCCCAGTGCCTCCTCCGGGGGGACGCTCGGCGAGATCCGGTTCCGACCCTCCGCCGGAGGCAAGGTGTTGCAGGTCAGCATCCGACATCCGAACAATTCGGGCTTCCAGATCGATCCCCGCACCGGTGACGCGATTGCACCGCACTTCATCTCTCACATCACTCTTCGGGCCGGTGAGAAGACAGTGCTCGCGGCCGATACCGGGATTTCGATCAGCGAGAACCCGACACTGCGAATTGCAGCCCGTACACCGCTCCCGGCGCCGTTGACCGTCGAGGCCACCGACGTCCCGACGCAAGCGCGCTATACAGCCACCTGGAACCCTTAACCGAGCGCGATACGCGTTCAGCCCAGCTGACCTCGCACTTCCCGAGTATGCAGAACGCGACTCAGTGGGGAGTCCTTCTGCTCCCGTTGCTCGCAGCACTCGACGTCGCGACCGGCGCCACGGCGGGCGATAACGCGGCGACGTTCGGCGTCGATCAAACCGCCCCCGGCATCTTCGTGCACATCGGCAAGCCGGTTGCCCTCGATGCTCCGGGGCACGATGACATCGCAAATATCGGCTTCGTCACGGGAAAGCGCTGTATCGCGGTGATCGACACCGGCGGCTCGGTGAAAATCGGCCGGGAGCTGCGCGCCGCCATACGCCAGCACTCCTCTCTCCCCGTGTGTTACGTCATCACCACGCACGGGCATGTCGACCACGTGCTCGGCAACGCCGCATTCAAGGACGATGGTGCCCACTTCGTCGGTCACGCCATGCTGCCCGATGCCTTGATGCGCAGTCGGGATTTGTTCCTCAGGGATTACGCGGAGGACCTCGATGCTCCGGCGACGCCGGCGCAGATCATCGGGCCGGATGAGACGGTTCCCATCGGGAATGAGATGACTCTCGATCTCGGCGGACGGACACTCACCCTGCGTGCCTGGCCGAAAGCCCATACCGACAGTGACCTCACGGTCTACGATTCGCAGACGCACACTCTGTGGACCGGAGACCTGCTCTTCATCCGACGAACTCCCGTCCTCGACGGCAGTGTCAAAGGCTGGCTTGCGGCGATCGATTCGCTGGCGCGCATGGACGCGAGGCACGTGATCCCCGGTCACGGGCCGCCCACCGATAAGCCCGCCGAAGCGCTCGAGCCCGAGCGACGTTATCTGCAGCTATTGCTCACCGCTGTGCACGCTCAGATCGCGCGTGGCGACTCGCTGCAGCAGGCTCTGCGCGAGCCCGATCCTCCCGAGAAGGCGAACTGGCTGCTGTGGGACGAGGCGCACCGCCACAACGTGGCGCGCGTATACCAGGAGCTCGAGTGGGAATGATCCATCGGCGCCGATTCCTGTTGTCCGGCGGCGGCGCGATCGCCGCGGCCGCAGCGGCTCGCCGCCCCTGGGCTCGAGCTGCTGCGGCAGCAGCCTCCCCTCACGTTGTCATCGTTGGCGGGGGTTTTGCCGGAGGCTGCTGCGCTTTGGAGCTGCGGCGCCTGAGTCCGTCCACCGGCGTCACGCTGATCGACGCCAATTCTTCCTACGTGACCTGTCCGATGAGCGATGCCGTCATCACGGAACTGCGCACGATGTCATCGGTCACTTCCACGCGGGCCGGGATCGAGCGCGCGGGAGTGCGGCTGGTGCACGACGCGGTGGCCCGCATCGAGGCGGACAACCGCCGCGTACGGCTGCGAGGGGGCGCAGTCGTCGCCTACGACAAACTGGTCCTCGCGCCGGGCATTCGATTCCTCTTCGGGCAGCCGGAAGGCTACGACGAAGCCGCAACTCAGGTCATGCCGCACGCGTGGCAAGGCGGACCGCAGACCCGGCTCCTGGCAGCGCAGCTCCACAGCATCCGCGACGGCGCAACGCTGGCACTCGCCGTCCCGCCGGGTTTGATGCGCTGTCCACCGGGACCTTACGAGCGGGCGAGCCTCATTGCGTATTGGCTGCAGCAGCATCGGCGGCGCTGCAAAGTCCTGATCTTCGATTCGAACAATCATTTCCCGCGTCAGGACGTCTTTACGGATCTCTGGAAGCAGCACTATCCGGGGCTGATCGAGTGGATCCCTCCAACCGAAGGCGGCGCGATCACCCGGGTGGATCCAGCGACGCGGACACTCTTCAGCTCGAGCGGCGCTCACCGAGTCGCGATTGCCAATGTCATTCCGCGGCAGGCCCCGGGGAAGCTGGCGACCGCGGCGGGGCTTGCTTCCGGGCACGGCTGGTGTCCCGTCAAACCGGCGACCTTTGAGTCCCAGCTCGTCGACGGCATCCATGTGATCGGCGATGCCTGCATCGCGGGGACGATGCCTAAATCCGCCTCTGCGGCCTGCAGCCAGGCCTTGCATTGTGCCGGGGCCATCGCTGCGCAGTTAGCGGGCCACCCGGGAGCAGCTACCGACCTCGACAGCGTCTGCTACAGCATGGTCGGCCCGGAGCAGGCGATCGTGATGCGCGCGAGATTCGAGCTCAACAATGGCGAGATCGTGCAGGCCCCGAGCGATACTCCTGCTCGAGAGTCGCTGCTCGAGCCGACTCGAGCGGCCGAGGCCTGGTACGCGCGGATTCGCGCGCAGTGCTTTGGTGATGACGAGGCCGGGACGAAACGGCCGGCGGATTCGTGAATATGCCAGACCTCGTAACATCGAAGATGAAATAAAAGCCGGCCGGCGGCGGGCGTTGGCATGACTGCGTATTCGACGTGCCGCAGCTCGATCTCGCTGCCGCACACTTCGCATTTTGCGCCAACACCGCCGTAGCCGGCTTTCACCTGCCGGCTCACTATGGCCGGCAGCCGGTTGCACTCCAGATGCTCGCGTACTATTTCTTCGAGTTGGTTCGGTGCGTTTTCTTCAAGGACTCCCATCACCGCGCATCCCGAGCAAGACCTGTGCGCTGTGAATAATTACTCCGAAGACTGTCGCTGCGTATGCGCATTTGCTTCAGGGGCGTACGTACTATTACGTATACTCGGCACTAAATCGGGCATCGCTTGACGCTCGACGGAGGAGCCGTGAGCCAAAATCTGAAGGGTGGATGCCTGTGCCGTGCCGTGAAGTATGAAGTCACCGGCGAGGCCAAGCGCTTTTATCACTGTCATTGCTCCCGCTGTCGCAAGGCGACCGGCACGGGACACGCGTCCAACCTTTTTCTACAGCCCGCGACGCTTCAGTGGCTGAGCGGCGAGGAGCACATTCGAGAATTCAAAGTGCCGGAGGCCAAGCGCTTCACCAACCGGTTCTGCGGGCTCTGCGGCGGCCGGCTGCCGCGCCAGCCTGCCGGCACGGACACGGTGATCCTGCCCGCCGGCTCGTTGGACGAGGACGCGCCGATCAAACCGCAGGCGCGTATCTTCAGCGATTCACGCGCGAGCTGGTCGTGTTCCGGCGACGAGGTGGCCACGTTTCCAGGGCCGCCGCCGCAATAGGCAGAGCGAGCTACCTGCTCGGCCCTATCGCTCCCGTGGCACTCGTCGGCCAGTGCGCGACCGCTCGGGTCTAGGTTCTCCCGCCACGTGGCCCGAGGAAGTACCAAAGAATCAGGCCCAGCAGAGGCAAAATCAACACAACCAGTATCCAGAGCAACTTCTTCTCGTTGGAAGCGGAACTCTGAACGATATTGATGATTGCCCAGATGTCGCCGACAAGGATCAGCAGGCCGATGAGACCGTTGTATCCGACGAAATCCACTCTCCCCTCCTTTGCTCGTAGAGCGCGGTGACAACGTCAGCGATGCTCAACGGTCCGGGCGCCGCGGTCAAGCTAATCGGGAGTTTGCAGGCGCGGCGCCGACGGTCGGTGTTGGCAGATCATCCGCCTGTGGACGCTGGAAAAGATCCACAGACGACTTGTCGAAGAGCGAGACCGGCTGCGCACCGATTACGCGCCTACGGCGGCGCTCGGATTGATGGCGGCGTATGCGCAGTCATGCCGCCACTTTCGCGGCCCGCATCCTGACTTGCAAATGCTTCGCGTGCCGCTTTCTCGCAAGCCTAATTGTCGAGGGCTAGCAGGGCGTCGACGTGGATTTGGTGGACCGCGTCGGCTACGGTTTCCCGTACGCACGCGTTATAGCTCGCTGCGTGATACCGGCTCCAGGCGTCTTCCCGATCGTCACACAGGCGCTCGGCGACGCGCCTGATGCGCTCATACGCGACGCGGGCGCCTGCGGGCGTGGTGAGGTCGAGGTCGGCCAGCGAGACCTTCGCACTCTGAATGGCGGCGGCGGCGATGACAGGCGGATCCGCGTAGGCAGCGACTACGGACGCGAGGCTGAGCAGTGCGACCATGCCCACGGCCCAGGTGCCAGCGTGACAGCCGGACGAGCGACGGGGCAGTTGAGTCGGGGGGTTCATCGGTGATCTCCTGATGGGTGACCTGTTTCGGTTCGAGCAGTTGGCCGTTGTGAGCGACTGATCCCGCACTGACCGTGCACAAACGATGCAGCCAGGCGAGCCGGCGAGTCCTGAGGACAACCTGAATCAGGTTGAGTAATTGTTGAAAAGGCTCAGCGACCTACCGCACAGGGCTTTCGGGCCCGCATCAACGGTCGGGCGGCCGAGCCGAGGCGCGGAGAAGACAACCTGTCGCTATACTTCCGCTCGGTCTCCGAGCCCGAGGGCCGGGCGCTCTTCATGATTAAGTGCCAGCGACCGGGGTCATAGCCGATGCAAGCGTCGGAAAGCCCCGTAATTCGCATCGGCGCCTGGCGCGTCGATCCCGCGCTGGACGAAATCTCGAAGGACGGGAACACCGTCAAGCTCGAGCGCCGGGCGATGCAGCTACTTCTCTGCCTGGCCAAGCACGCAGACCAGGTCATCAGCGTCGAGCAACTGCTGGATGAGGTCTGGGCAGGTGTCGTGGTCACCCCGGATTCGGTCTACCACGCGGTGGCAGCCTTGCGACGGCTTCTCGGCGATGACCCGAAGCGGCCGGCCTACATCGCGAACGTACCGCGACGCGGGTATCGCCTGATCGCGCCGGTTGCCTCCGGGATCGACTCGACGCACTTGCCGCCCGAGAACCCACAGGGTCCGGCGGTCGAAGCGGCCCGCAATACCCTAGCGGTCATGCAAAGCGGTTCACACTGGCGTCGGTTCGCCCTGGTACTTGCTGTCTGCGCAAGCCTCGCACTCGGCTACCTCCTGGTCGGCAGATTCTGGCTGTCGAAGAACGCCACCACTGGCGAACAGCAGCTGACGAACGGCGCAACCGTCGTTGCAGACAGATCGATCGCCGTGCTGCCGTTTGTCGACATGAGCGAGAAAGAGGACCAGCAGTATTTCGCCGATGGTATGGCCGAGGAGGTGCTCGATCTACTCGCTAATATTCCCGGCCTCAAGGTGATTGGTCGCACCTCTTCATTCCAGTTCAAAGGTAAGAACGTAGATCTGCGGGCAATTGGCAGCGCCTTGGGGGTGAGTTACGTTGTGCAGGGAAGCGTTCGAAGATCGGGCGAGCGATTTCGGGTTACCACGCAGCTCGTAAGCGCTCAGGATGGCTCGAACTTATGGTCGTACACGTACGACGAACCAGTGGGCGACACCCTCAAGGTCCAGGATCAAATTGCCTCCAATCTTGCTCGCGCCTTGCAAGTGACGGTTGAAGCCGATTATTTCCCGGAGCATTCCTTCAAGAGCCCTGAAGGCTACGATCTTTTCCTTCGAGGACTCCACGCAGAGGAGAGATCCGATAAGGAAGGACTGGAGACGGCCGCCGCATATTTCCAGCAAGTCCTCGACCTTGATCCGGGTTCGGTCCCCGCGCTGCTGGAGCTCGCCGGGGTACAAGAGTACAGCGCCGAGTTTGGGTACGCTGAGCCACGCACGGGCTTTGAGGTAGCGCGAAAGTCCGCGCAGCGTGTTCTTACTCTCGACCCGAAATCGGGTTGGGCTTACTTACTGCTGTCAAGCATCGACGAGGTTTATGACTGGGATTGGGCAGCGGCGGAACGCGACGCCAAGGAGGGATTACGCCTGAAACCAAGGGACTCCGGGACCATAGGCAATCTCGGTCGCGTATACATGGCTCTCGGTCGATGGGATGAGGCTGAGCGACTTTTCAGAACCGCGCTGACTCTCGACCCCCTCTCCGCTGGTTTGTACGTGCAGTTGGGTAACGTGCAAATCGCAACCGGACGGCCAGCCGATGGGGAGGCAGCGTACCGCAAGACTCTGCAGATCAGTCCCACATTCGCCGAAGGTCACTTGGACCTCGCGGAGGCACTGCTACTGCAGGGAGATTTTCAGGGAGCTTTGGCCGAGGCGAATCAGGAGCGATCAGATTCGGCTCGCAATGTCAGTCTCGCTCAGGCATATCACGCGCTGGGACGCCGTGCCGAGTCAGATGCAGCCCTCGCTCAGGCGATCCACGAACACGCGCAGGATGAGGCGTGGGAGATTGCCGATGTCTATGCCTACCGTGGAGAGGCGCAGCAGGCATTCTCGTGGCTTGACCGGGCTTACAGCCAAAGGGACGCCGGACTGTACCTGATCAAGGCCGATCCGTTCTTTGTGAACCTCAAAAATGACCCGCGTTATAAGGCGCTTCTGCGAAAAATGAATCTACCGGGGTGAGAGCACGGCGTAGCAGCAGGCGGATGCGGTTTATGGTTCAAGGCTGCCGCAACCCAACATACGAAGGGTCGACGAATTCATGTATACGCCCCAAGCTGGGATCTTTGCGCTCGGTACCTGCTCGCACACGTACCTGGAGTTCGACCTTCTCGATGCCAAGAAGCGGCAAGAGCTTGCCTCCGCCATAGCCTCGATACACGAACCCCGAACGACCACGGGAGGGGTGAACTTTGTCATCGGCTTTCGGCCGGAATTGTGGCGCGAGCTGCTACCGGCAGATGCGCCGGCAGACGTCTCGGGCTTCAATCGGGAAATTAGGGGCATAGAAGGTTTTACGATGCCCTGCACTCAGCGCGACGCGCTCGTGTGGCTTTCCGGTAGTGCCTATGACGTGATCTTCGACATGGCGCGGTCGGTCGTGCGTGACCTTGCAGCGCAAGCCCTGCTGGTGGAGGAAACCTGCAGCTGGTCTTATCGGCACGATCGCGATCTCACAGGCTTCATCGATGGCTCGGAGAATCCGACATTGCTCGACGCTGCGGCGGACGCGCTATTGGCGCAAGGAATTCCCGGTGCCGCCGGCTCGGTGCTCTTGCTGCAAAAGTGGCGGCACAAAATCGCCGAATGGGAGGCTCTCCCGATCGCTCAACAGGAGCGGATCATGGGTCGCACCAAGCTCGAGAGCACCGAGCTCGAAGACAAACCCTCGGACTCGCACGTCGCTCGCACAGATCAAGATGAGTTTGGGCACATCTTCCGTCGCAACATGCCGTACGGGAGCGTCGGTCAGCATGGCACCATGTTTGTCGGATTCAGCGCCGAGCAAAAGCGCCTCTCCCGAATGCTGGACAGCATGGCGGGGCTGGTCAACGGCACCCGCGATGCGTTGACGCGCTATACGGTGCCATTGAGCGGATCCTACTATTTCGTGCCTTCCGTCGAGAGTCTGCAGCGTCTTCGCTGAGCGCCGGTTCCGGTCTCGGCAAGCGGCGCCGCGCACGACAGGCATCACATACAGGTCGGACGAGAGGAAGGCAGAGGACTTGGTGAGATCTTCTCGCTGGAATTCGCCCAGTGGCCACTCTTTTCCTCGCCGACCTTAGGCGGTGATTATCTCTATTTCGGCTCACACGCCGGGAAGCTCCTGGTAATCGACCTGACGGCACGCCGAACTACGAGGCCGCCTTCGGCGATTCCTTTTACGATGATCTGATCATCGGCTTCCACCGCATGATGAGCGTCGGGGCAGTCCTATCCACGCCCGTTATCGACGGCGACACCAGCTTCTTCGGTAGCTGGGACGGCGAACTCTACGCGATCGGGTGAGCCGGCGACTCAGCGGGCCTTTAGCGCCTTTCACCGTGCGTGCGGCCCGTCTCCACGCAAAGACGCCCTTGCTTTCTGAATTCTATGTTTAGTCTGCCGCCTGACAGAGGCAATGAGCGCGCCGGTTGCGACTACTTGATCTCGTGGGGCGGCTGCGCGGACACTTCCGGCAGGCTGGGAGTTCCGGACGCGCATCAGTCATGATTTAAGCGTCCAATGGCAAAGAAGATCTCAGGCATTAGGGCTGTCGCCGCTGTTGCACTGACGACCCTCGTCGGTGCCTGTGCGACGACTGACGCGCCCACGAGGGCAGTCGGTGCGGGTGTCGCACCGCGGTCGGGCTCGCCTCTGTCGGGCGCTTCCCAGCCCGGCTCATCGTCGGCAGCCGCGACTAACGCCGCAAACACACCGGGTCAGCATCCACCCGCGGACACCGTCGATCAGTCTCTGGTCAAAAAGGGGTACAAGCCAGCCCAATACAAGGGTGTGGTGTTCTATTGCCAGTCCATCATCACCCCAGAGCACTTCCGCGAACAACGTTGCTACACAGCGGACCAGATCGAAGCGATGGATCGCGAGGCGCAATTGCTGAAGAACCACCTGATGACGCCGGGCACGTGCGCGGGATGGGGCTGTCACTGAGCGTTGCCCGAGCAAGCCCTGGCGACATCATGTCACTCCGGCTGCTGCGTGAGCAGATCGGTGCATATCAGTCTAAAGGGCGGCAGCTGCTGGCGATGGGATGAGCAGCCAGAGCCCGGCACGCTGACGGCAATCCTGGCGTAGACTCGAAGCTGAAACCGGCGATATCGGGGCAAACCATGAGCGCCGACGCACTTGAGCGGTGTCTGCAGATTTTGCTGGTATGGTCAACGGCTCATTCGGAGGGGACAGCCATCAATACGAAGATCCAACTCGCAAGGGCGCGGCTCGATGACTCGACCGCAATGGATGTGCTGCTCGCACCCATCCCAAACGGGGATCAGTTGCGACAGAGACTTCTCACCCGGACTTCGGGGCGAACGCAGGGGTATCACGAGGAGACGCGCACAGCCCGATACGTCGTGTCCGACGGCCAGCTGGTGCTGTGCTTCACCGTCACGGATTTAACGATCGAACAGGCCGCAACCATCGCGACCAAATGCGATGCCATAACCGAATGGGAGTACGGAGCGTTTCAGGCCGTCGTCGAGCGCGTCATGGGAGGTTCATTCGGCCTCGTCCAGTAGGTACAGTGGCGTCAAGGGTAGCGACCTCTACTTAACTAAGTGGAAGCGTAGGGCAGGATCACGCCAGGTCGACACCCCCTTATCGCTGACGGAGTATCCCAGCCATGGCGCACTTCTTCGAATTGCTGGCGCATTCACGGCACACGCTCGGGATCGTCGGACTCGTAATGAACACAGTTGGCGCGTTCGGGCTGATACCCTTCCCGCCCGATTTGAAGGGGATTCGCCCCGACGGGACCATTCCGGTCCCTGGCGCGATGGCACTGATCCGCCTCATTCCCAACGGCCGACACGTCTACCTGGTCCAGAAGATCGGCTTTTTCACGACGATTGCACTGCTGGTCGCTGGTTTTATCCTGCAGCTTCTCGATCTAGTGTACGTCGCCTAGCCATACCACGTGAGCTGGGCGTGAAGGTCGATATCGCCGAGCGGGTGTTGAACACACGCGCGACGCGCCTGAAAAGTCGCAGAAGCACCGGGCGGACATCCACGGCGGCTGGGCTTGAAATCCCAGACGCCAGGGTAGGCTTCCCGCCGGGAGCGGACATGCCCTTCCGGAGGCTATTTACCCTTTCGACTCTTGTGCGTCAGTCCAAATACTCCGAAGCGGCCAGTCAGATGGCAGGAAGCGGCCATGCGGATATACCCCGCAGCCCCAGTTTGCGAGATCCGGCCTGCTGTAGACGGTAGGGCTGGACCCAAGCGAGGTCAATGGGTAATCGCGATGAAACCCGCATTGACACCTTCGTTGCTCGGGATTGTTGCTTGGCCGACCGGAGTCAACGCGCCAGTTGTTTGGTCTACTGACAACGCGACGACGGTTGCCGGAGGTACGCCGGGACCCGCTTGGAGCCCGCTCGCCCCCGACGCATAGACAAGCGGCTCTGAAGGATCCGAAACAACAGACGGGCAGACTAATGCATTAGGGGCGAACGGCGAGCCGGGCACCAGAGCCAGAGCTCCGGTGCCAGAATCGATGGAGAACACGTCGAGGCAATTGCCTACCGCCCCTGGCTCTAATCCGACGATTACGAACTTCCCGGAGGCATCGACCGCGATCGAAGTTACGAGCGTAGTTGCAGACCCGCCTACGGTAAACGGTGATCCGGGTACCGCGGTCAGCGTGCCGGAAGTTGCATCGATCGAAAAGGCGGCTATCTCATTGTGGTCTTCGTAGCTGGCGTAGAGGAACGTGCCAGTCGGATCAATGCTCATGGACGACACGTAGCTTGAGGTTGAGACTGGTCCCCCGGGAACGGCAGTAAGCGCGCCAGTCGCCGGGTCAATTGAGAAAGCCTCAAGTTGAGGCACAGGCTGCTGAGTGAGTCCATTGGGATAGTACACGTCGGCCTGGTAAAGGTACTTCCCATTCGGTGTGATCACGGCAGAATTCAGGATCTCGATGTTGCCGCCCAATGAGACAGACGACGTGAGGGTAAGGGCACCGGTTCCCGAGTTGATGGCGAAGACCGACAGAACGCCGGAGCCTGAAGACACATAGAGAAAGTCCGCCGTCGGATGTGCCACCAGACCCACCGGGTTGTCGGCCATCGAGAAAGAATGGCTTGGAGCCTTGGTTAACGAACCATCCGGATTGATCTGGAAGGCGGTGATCTGGTCGGCGATTGCTCCGAGCCCGTAGCCCGTATCAGTGTCGGTTGTATATAGGAATTTGGAGTCAAAAGGGATAACAAGCGGCCCGCCGCCAGGCAGGTTTGATGGGACCGGTGAGAATCCTGTAATCGGTTCGAGCGCACCGCCGGAAGACAGGACGAAACCGTAGGTTTCAGTGGAGAACTCGTTGGGACCTCTGTCGGCATTTACGTACATGAACCGGGATGGCGCGTGGGGAGAACCACCGCCCCCCCCGCCACAACCTGCAATGAGGGTGAATGCAAGAATCTGGACAATCCGGGCACTCATGGTCCGCCCCGACTCTCGAACGCCTATCGGTTAGTGTCTTACCCATCTGTACGGAAAACACTAACAATCTCATTGAGCCGGCCGGATACCGTAGACATGCTCTATCGTGATGCCATCTACGGGAGGGCCTCACGATGAAAGTTGCAATTGGCTATCTGAGAGTATCTACACGAGAGCAGGGCCAACGGAGGTCTGACCTGTCTTCATCGTCTGGAGTCGGCTTATCGTCTGCATTGACTAGCACGCCACCGAAACCATCAACCGCACCGGCAGCGATCCCGGCCTGGCGCACTCTCCCGAATGGCCGGCGGAAGTTGCGGCGCCTGACGCGCACGTTGCCCGGCTGCCGACGCGACACCTGCCGGCGATCATGGCGACCTCTCCGTGCGATGACGGGCTTATCCGACGCCTACCCTCAACTGTCGCAAGCACTCGGATCCTCGCAGGTCCGTTCCTGCGCGATCACACCCGAAATGCGGGGCTGACCGCCGCGCATTCGCGGTGCAGAGTTTCACGCATGGATGCGAAAGCGATTCGTGGCGCTCTGTGAGAAGGACTCCGATTCCTACTTCACACCGAAAGTTGGCATGGCGCCGGCGTTCTCGATGAACGTGCACTTTCCTGCATTGCACACGGCCCGCTCCATTTCGATGCGCTTGAGCTGGACGTACTGTTCAGGGGACAGGCCGATCGCCTGACGATAGGCGTTGTCAGCGGCCGCGCGTGATTCCTCAGCCAGCTTTCGCTGGTCTTCGGCGAGTTTGATCTGCTTCTCCGTTTGCACGCGCTGTTCCTGGGTCGCGGTCTCAATGCGCTGATTCTTGACGGAGTCCGGTGGATTAGCGCGCCCCACGGTCATCGTTACGAGTTGCACCGGCAAGTTCTTCGCTTTGATGAACTCGATTAGATCGTCACGGATCTGATGGTCGATCGTATCGATGGCCGTACTGCTGATCGCGGTCTCATTCATCCCATGTTGTCTGACGGTCTGGCGCACGAACTGCCCGAATGGCTGTTCGACGTTGTTCTGATACCAGTTGGGGCCGAAGTTCTTGATGAGGGCGACGGAATCGACCACCCGCAGCGTGACGATGGCGTGAAAACTGATCGGCACACCGTCGGAGGTCATCGTGTCCGGTAGGTCAGCCTCGAAGCGCTGAGGCTGCATGTATACGTCCACGCCCTCGGTCGTGATGGCCGCGAACGTGCGCCCGGTCTTGACCGGATCGGGATCGACTCCGCCATGTCCGAAAAACCACGGCTTCTCAATGAGCACGACTTCGTGGCCCGCATCTGGCGAATACACGCTGCAGCCAGCGAGAGTCAGTGCGATCAAGGCGATTAGCTGCTTCATTGTGTTACCCCGAGGAGCTGCAGGATTTTCATCATTACTGAGGTATTCGGCGACGATCATTGGGGGCTTCCCGTTGGTTTTACTTGGGCGCGTTCCAATGTCCAGTAGCTGATAGAACTCCTGCTCGTCCACCCCGATGTGATCGTTCGACTGGGAGGACTACTACAACTACCATCGACCGCATGGAGCTCTCGACGGTCAGACCCCATACGTCTGTCGACGAAGTCTTGAGACCTTACACTGTTTGAGCTTTCGAGGTCATAGGTTAGAGGTCATTCCGGACACATAGGTACTTGGCCGATGTGCCCGGTAAGGTGTGGACATCCTGGTGCTCTTCGCCGGCTCGTATGCGGAAGCGGCCGCTTCGAATCGCTCGCTCCGGCGGATCGTCGAGCACTCCGGAAAGCTCGACCTTGAGACGGCAGTGCCAGCGGTCGCCTGGCTAGTGCGACGCGGTTATGTGCGCACCCGGTTGGAGGCATTGCGGCGCGTGCACGTTGCGACGCTGGCGTTTCTCATGTTCCGATGGGACTCGATTGCGCGCGTCGCGGATGGCCTACTCAAGGAAGGCCGCCTGAGTGCGCGGCGCGTGCGGGCGCTAGCGCAGATTTAATTATCCCGCTTGGCCGAATAGGCGAATAACCGACAGTTATGTCGTTCTTTCAAGGACGACTAGAGTAGATAACCTGGGGCTGCTTACTTCTGCGGCTTTCTGAACTTCAAGAGAAACTGATCAGTGTGCCCCTGTATAGGCGGCTCGAATACCTTGCCGGTCCGGGGGTCGTTCTTGTTCCGTAGAACGCTGCTTTCCCCGACTAACTCGAAGCCGGCGGCCTTTACTTCCTGCTTCACTGTCTCCTCGTCTATCCGATGAAGCGTGTTGGTGTCACGGCTGCTGGAACCGGCTTCAGCCGCGTGATCCAGGATGAAATAGATGCCCCCGGGTCTCAGAGCGTTAAAAACCGCTTTGTTGAGATTCGTTACCAGATCAGGAATGTTGTGGAAGTCGTGGTAGTTCTGCGTAGTCCAGACGAGGTCGAAGCTGTTAGTCGGCCTGACGTCCAACAGCCGCTGCAGTGTTACTTTCACATTACCGTAGTGAGGGTCGGCAGCGATCGCTACCACCGGCGGTGGGGGCGTGCCCGGCTTGGGTAGTGAGAAAAGGATATAGATGCTCACTTCGCCCTGCCGTCCGACGACGGCGCTAAGGAGGCGAGTGTAATAGCCATTTCCCGGCGCGAGTTCGAGGACCCAATCACCTGGCTTGACGCCGGAGAACGCCAGCGTCTCTGCAGGTTTCCGGTTAGGGTCGGCCGCGGTGTCTGCGGCCGGCCGACCCTTGTCCGCGAGCGCATCGACGATGTACCTGGGAATCGAGCCTTGGCGGGCTGCGAATGCGCCCTCGATTGCCACGCCGAAGGTAATCAGGCCCATGATCGCCAGAATCGCTGCACGCTGCACGGACTGCCTCCCTAGAGGGAACTGGCCGGGTCCAAAGAGCGCACCACTCTAACGGTAGAGAGTGCGGCTTCGTGCTCGGTCTGGCGCGCCGCACGGGCAGCATGTCGCACCGGTAGCATTCTGGTTCGACCGATCAGACGTCGGAGCCCAGGACACATTCCCGCCTTAAGTGCAGCTTCGCTGGCCTGCCGCACTGCTCGCACGGAATCCACACGAATAGGTGCATACCCTCTGCAACGTCGGCCGGGTAGTTGAAGTCGTCGGGCGGCTTATCGGTACGCCCACACGAATCGCACTCGATCCAGGCGATTAAGGTTGCCGGTCGGCCGGCGTCATCCACGAAGACCCGTCAAACGCGAAACGGCGGCCCGCCTTCTTCTCGCGCTTTGCCGCGCGCTTCTCCAGCAGGCTCTTCGCGGGCTTTTTCTTCGTGTCTTTTCTCGTGTCTCTTGCTTTGCTCATGTTCGCTCCGGTGGAACGCTCAGCAATGCTGCGGTCTTTCGCCGAATTGTTGTCTCCATCGCGCGCTGGACCGCCCAATGCTACGCGGCGTCGGCATCATGGCTGCGAACGATCCCCGGCTGGTGCGCCTCGCTGTCATGAGCATGGGGCAGCCGCAACAGGCTCAGGACCCAAGAAACTAGCAGCGTCCACCAGAATCGGACTTTCTCGACCATCGCACGCGACTCCACCGATTCAGAGCCCCTAGAAGGGATGACTTGCCCCCCGACTTGCCCCCACCACGAGTTGGTCAGCAGTCATAAATCCCTAACTCATTGTTCTAACTGGGCGGAGCGCCGGGATTTAAACTCGGGACTCGTTGCACTCCATTCTCTACTAGACATATAGACATATCAATCGTATGCTCTGACACGTGAGAACCACAGTCCGCTTGGATGAAGCCCTGCTCGAGCGCGCCCGTGCAGAAGCGGCCAAGCGCCGGACCACCCTCACCTCTCTCATTGAACAGGGGCTTGAGCTCGTGCTTCGGCGGCCGATGAAACGGCCCGAACACCCCCCGGTGGCGCTGCCCGAGTGCCATGCCGGTGGGGGCACATTGCCGGGTGTCGATCTTGACGATAGTGCCTCCCTTCTTGATCGCATGGACGGCCGCGATTGATCCTTCCGGACGTCAATGTCCTGATCTACGCCTTTCGCACGGATTCCGCAGACCACGAGCAATACAAGCAGTGGCTGGAATCCGTTATCAATGGGCCCACCGCGTACGGAATAGCTCCACAAGTGCTCGCGAGCGTCGTTCGTATCTCCACACACCCGCGGATCTTTGCCCGTCCCAGCTCTCGAACAGACGTATTCGACTTCTGTCGAGCGTTGCTAGAGCAGGCCAATGCGACCGTTACGGTACCAGGGCCTCGACACTGGTCGATTTTCGAAGACCTCTGCGGCAAAGCGAAGGCAACCGGTAACCTTGCGCAGGATGCTTGGTTCGCCGCGCTCGCCATCGAGTCTGGATGCGAGTGGATCACGACGGACAGAGACTACGCGCGGTTCCCGGGGCTTAGTTGGCGAGAGCCCTTGTAATAACCACCGACTCTGATTCCCGACGATCTAGCCGCCACCGATCACTCCCCCGGGTCGCGATGAGATCGCCCAGCCAGCGGGACGCTTCGGATTGAGCCGAGGCGGAGGGTCCGCATGGAGATCAGGCGTGCGGTGACCCCCAAACGATGCCTATGGCACCGCATCCCGCCCTGGACCGCCCAGCGTAGGTAGGGAACCCGGTCTTGCGGTTTTCAGATGACAATCGAGGACGAACATCAGTTGGTCCCGCGCGGCGGTCACATGGTCGCGCATTACGTTCTCGGCGCGTACTCCATCATGCGACGAAATAGCGTTGACCAGCTCCTCGTGCCCCCTGTTTGCACCTGGTGTCAAACGCTGGAGGATCGTACTCAGAGGTGTATAACGTGCGGCTAGCCCGTGCTCCACGGCCTCAACGATGAAGTCGCTGCCGGACAGCGCCGCGAGCTGCCTGTGAAACCGTGTGTCGACTGCCAGGAATCGGGGCACGAAGCTGGCAGATTCTGGGTTCCTCAAATGCGCCGTGAGAACTTCCTCCATCCTCGAGCAGAGGCCGCGTAACTTTTCCACTCCTTCTGCTTCGCTCTTTCAGCAGCCAGGCGGGCCGCTATCCCCTCGACCTGAGCTCTGAATTCATACACGTCCCCGATCGATTTATCGCTACCCTGGGCAAACTGTAACAATTGCCGCCTCGTGAACTCCTCTCCTTGGATCCAGATTCCACCACCGACACCCCGCTGCATGGTAATCCGTCCGTCGTGGGCTAACAGCCGGAGCGCGCTCCGCACGGTCATGCGCGGCACTCCAAGCTGCTGCGCCAATGTCCGCTCTCCTGGCAAGCGATCTCCTGGAACCAAGAGCCCGAGATGCACGGCGCGCTGAATCTGATCGGCGACCAGCTCGTAGGTCGCTATGGTCTTCATCGGCCCGAGGTGAATGGGTGTCGCCATAATTGCTGACTCTATTTAGGTTCACCTTTCTTACCGGAGAACGAGGCTTTCAATACCGATCACTGCCAACTTCCGTGCTTCTGCGACACCATTGATCTCTCCTAGAAGATCCTTGCTGGGGTCGGCGTCCAGAAGTGTAGGCGGACCACGGTGCACGATGAGAAATTCAGCGCCAATTGCAATGAGTCTCTTTGCGGCATTGGCCGAGTTGGTTACGGCCCCGATTCGCAGGCCTTCTGCGGCACAGGCCGACAGAAACTCTATTTCGCGGCTCAGTCCGAGTGATAGTCGCTCGAAGACGGCACCCGCTTTTCCATCGACGAACGTGGCGCTTGGAAAGTTTACTACCCCAGCAAGGCCGCTGGCTTTGATGCTCCGGATCAGATGCATCGGTGATCGGAAAGGATCCACGGCCAGCACGCCGGCGAAGACATTCGCCCAGCGCTTCCCGTAAGGCGGCAATTCATCCAGGAGCAGCTGATTAATATCGTGGATAGGAAGAATGCTCAACCAAATGTCACTCGCCTTGCCTGTTCGAGGAAACCACGGACATAGGATCCACGTCGCGTGTGTCGCCAACGCCTCTATCTGATCCAGTCCTGCAGCCAGGCGGAACTTCTGGTCTGATGAATAGACGGATCTGCGGCGGGAGCGTCGGCCGGCACGATTCGCTTTTTGGGAGTTGCGATTGCGGGTCAGTCGCTCCATCACCCTGGCCTGCCATCGAGTGCAAGCGCTGTGCTGGCTTTGAACGCCCTCACGGTACTCGCGATGGCGTCCTCAACGGGTAGTCGCTCAATGGATGATGCGCCGACGAAGCCCACCGCATCGGAGTGCTCGAGTACATAGTTGGCATCCGTGGGCGTTGCGATCGGCCCTCCGTGGCACAACACGATGACGTCAGGCTTAACCCGCTTCGCCGCTGTCCCTGACCAGATCCGTCGCCTTCTCGAGACTCAGAGCTTCATGCGCCGGAATGCCAATTGAACCGCCGGTGGTCAGTCCGGCGTGCCCAATAATAGCGTCTGCACCGGCACCTGCCATAGCCTGTGCCTCATCCGGGTTGAACACATAAACGCAGGTAAAAAACCCCCGCTTGCGCGCAATGCTGATCATATCGACCTCCTTGCCAAAGCCCATCTGTGTGGATTCAAGCTCCATGCGAAAGCGGCCATCGATTAGACCGACGCTGGGAAAGTTGTTGATTCCCGAAAAACCCAGCTCGTCGAGCTCTGCGATCAGAGTGTCCATACATCGCAGCGGGTCTGTTCCCATCACACCTGCGATTACCGGCACATTACGCACAACGGGAAGAATCTCACGCTTCCCCATTTGCTTCACGATAGCGTTCGCATCTCCATAGGCAAGTACTCCGGCAAGACTTCCGTGTCCGGCCATGCGGAAGCGCCCGGAGTTGTACACAACGATCAGATCGGCTCCGCCCTCCTCCGCGAACTTGGCAGAGATACCAGTGCCGGCCCCGGCTCCAACGATGGGACGTTTATTAAGAATCTCCCGACGCAGCCGGTCGAGCACTTCAGCGCGTGTAAATCTCATAGGCCTTCCGCAGGATATTCCATTCGGTGTTCCTGACGCTTGGCAGCTCGACTATTCCGTGATCAGCCCAGATACCGCCGTTCGGAATTCGGGCCTCTGCGCACGCGAATTGCGAGCACGCCACGCAAGCCACCAGCAGTAAGGCGAGCCATCCTGTTGCCTGATGTTCTCGGGCGAACGCTCTGTGCCACATAAGCCGAACCAATGGATGCGGAGGGCCACCGCAGCTGGAGGCAGTTTACAAGTCCGTGTCCTCACTTAAGGGGTAAAAATGAGTATCAACCGCGCTGCCGCGTAGGTCGCGATCGGCGGCGACGAGATGCGTTCGTGGCGGCGGGCGTGCCGTGCTCCAACAAACGGTATTGCTGCATCTTGTTGTAAAGCGTCTTACGCGACAGCCGCAGAAACCGCGCGGTCTCGGCGCGCCGGTATCGATTTCTGTTCAATCCGTCCAATATCCATTCGCGCTCAGACGGGAACGCAGAGCGTCCGCGCGATTCGGAGACCTGCGGGCTCCTTAGCTCAGTCAGGTGTGCATCGGAAATCATTCCATCCCGTGCCCGAAGCACCGCTACCTGCAACACTGAGCGCAGTTCAGCGAGGTTCCCCTCCCACTGATGGCCGAGAAGCGCGCGGTATGCAGACGGGGACAGTCTGCTGCGAGTGGGTCCAGAGATGCCGCGCACGATCGACTCTGCCAGCATGGGCAGGTCTTCGAGGTGATCCCGCAAAGCGGGCAGCTCGATCCGGATCGTACTCAGCCACTGCGCGAAGCCCGCATCGAAGTCGTCCACGCTCGGCTTCAGCAAGTGGACCGCAGAAGTAATCCCGATGAACCGCACATTTAGTGGAATGATCTCGGCGGCGCCGCGCGGCCAGAATCCACCTGCCGTGACTGCCTGTAGCAGTTGACGCTGTAACGCCTTGTCCATGGCTCCCACATCATCGAGCAGTAGTGTAGAGCCCTGCGCCAGCTCGAGCAGGCCGGGGCGGGGCTTGGCGATTCCCGGCACAACACCGGCTGCGCAACCAAAGAGATTCACTTCCGCATCGTCCTTGCCACCTGTCTTGCATTCCACAGCGACCAGCCAGCGGCCTCTGTGGACGCGCGCTTCGTGAATGACCTTCGCAATCTCCCGGCGACCAGTACCGCGTTCGCCGACGATCAGTACAGGGAGGTCCGTCTCCATTGCATGCGCGACCTGTTCACGCGCTTGCTCCATCGAGTCGCTGAACCCAATCAGAGGAGCGATCGTGCCATCGCGATGCAGCCGCTGTTCCAGCACGTTGACTTGTTTGCGCAGATCACCGATGGTTTTAAATGCGGCGGTCACCATTTCGACAGCAGTCTCGAGCGGCACCCGATCTATTGGAGAGCCACCGATGTACCCGTCTGCCTTTGCGACCTTGCACACCTGATCCATCTGCTCCGGGGTGACTATCGGGCCGCCTTCAAAAAGACAAATCGCTTCCTGGTTAATCGAGCGGACGCTCTGCACGAAGCTCGAAGCCAGCGCTGATGCCGCATCGAGGTCGAGCGCGCTGTCAACTCCGACGGTTCCACCCGTATTCCAGCCAAGGTTCAGCACAACGATGTCGGCATCGGTCGCCATGCGCCGGGCCTCATCCAGTGTCTGCACATACGCAAGCGTCGACAGGCCACGTACACGTGCGGCATGCAACAACGCCACTTCGCGATCGAACCCAAGGCCATTTTGCTCAAGAAACTCGCGATATCTACCATCCCAGAAGATGCTGCTCGGAAAATTGGCGATGCCACGAAAGCCCCCAGTGACCACGTGGTTCAGGAGGTCATCGACCGAAGAGAGGCCGAAGGTCGTAGCTCCAAAAAACACCGGTAGTG